>Ga0307486_1001090_pt1 | contig 21881 bp, 15 predicted proteins | sample CBIW02metaG_FD_203663 | JGI IMG/M metagenome (GOLD analysis project Ga0307486, IMG submission 203663) | Sea-ice brine microbial communities from Beaufort Sea near Barrow, Alaska, United States - CBIW 0.2 | ecosystem: Environmental > Aquatic > Marine > Coastal | place: USA: Alaska | collected...
GTTAAGCGAAAAGTATTTTAATAGAAAGTTTCCATTTAAATAAAACTAGAACCAAATTAACAATCGTTTAGCTTCAATTAAAACCATAGATTTTAAATCTACCCACACAAAATCATATAGAACCAAATTTTTAGACAAAACTTATGGCGCAAATTAAACTTTAAATAAAATGGGAGTTTGTTTTTGTTGCATCAACTTTACTTTGGATGACCATAGAAAAGCTGGTGGGTTTCCACAGTGCACATATAGATAAGCAGATGTACTTATCCAGTTTGATTATCATTCTGACAAGAATTGTCTATATCTAGCTTTGAAAAATAAAAAAAGAGAACTCAATGGTCAAATAACATTTAAACAAGGTTTTATATTGAGTATAATCGTAACCGTCTTTGTTCCGTTGAATCAATCATATCTCCGGTATTCTTCCCCAATATTATTTCATATTCAATTGAGAAAGGATACTATAACACACTCAAAAATGCAGAAGCATATTTCAATCTTCAAAATTATATTGCTCAAAATAGGATGGGTAGTATCTTTTTTAATAGCAAAGCATTGCTGTCCGGTTAAAATAGTTCGTACAGAATATATTTAATTTAGGATTTTTGATCCAAAACAGGATAGGGACTAAAAATGAGCAATAAATATTTATCAGAAAATCCGATCGATATTAAACTAATATCCATCTAAAAAACGATTTATAGTCAAAATATCAGATCTTTAATCGCGCTATCGGACTCACAGATTGATCTGCAAAATTTCCATTCAAATAATGAAAACGTCCAGTAATTGCTATCATCGCAGCATTATCTGTACAATATTCAAATTTCGGAATGTAGGTTTTCCATTTTAATTTTTTGCCTTCTTCGGTAAGTCGTTTTCTGATTCCAGAATTGGCAGAAACTCCTCCAGCAATCGCTACTTCATTGATGTCGAAATGTTTTGTCGCTTTGATTAGTTTATCAAAAAGAATATCAATAATCGTTTTTTGAAGACTCGCGCAAATGTCATTTAAGTTGTGCTGAACGAAATCTTTATCCTTCTTTGTTTCTCTTTGCAAAAATTGAAGCACATTAGACTTTAAACCACTAAAACTGTAATTAAAGTCAGGCATTTCTGGTTTTGTAAACTTGAATGCATCAGGATTTCCCAGATTTGCATATTTATCAATTAACGGTCCACCAGGATAAGGCAATCCCAATAATTTCGCTGTTTTATCAAAAGCTTCTCCAGCGGCATCGTCTTTTGTTGTTCCCACGACTTCCATTTCAAGAAAATCTCTAACCAAAACAATTTGAGTATGTCCACCAGAAACAGTCAAGCAAATAAATGGAAAAGATGGTTTTTCTTTAATCTCCTCATTTTCAATTTCATCAATAAAGTGTGCCAAAACATGTCCATGCATGTGATTCACCTCAATTATTGGAATATTGAGTCCCAAAGCAAAAGATTTTGCAAATGATGTTCCAACGATTAAACTGCCCAATAATCCTGGTCCGCGCGTAAAAGCGATGGCATCAATGTCTTCTTTGTTAATTTTAGCATTTTTTATTGCTGCGTCAACCACAGGAAGAATATTTTGTTGGTGAGCACGAGAGGCAAGCTCAGGAACTACACCACCATAGGCTTCATGCACTTTTTGACCCGCAATCTCATTGCTTAAAATGGTCTCATTTTTGATGATAGCAGCGGAGGTATCATCACATGATGACTCAATACCTAGAATGATAATATCTTTTTTTGACAACTTTGAATATCTTTGTTAATACGAATGACAAAATTACTGAAAATACTAGGGAATTTGACCCTTATACTGATTGAGATTTCACTAATCTTACTCATATCATTTGCATTCTTGATCAGAACCTCCTATTTTCAAACTTACTTAGCCAATCACGGAGCAAATTATCTATCAGAATTGCTGGATACCAAGGTTTCTATCGGTAAAGTAGACATCACATTTCTTGATCGCGTTTATTTTGATCATTTCTATGTCGAAGATCAGCACAACGATACTTTAATATACATTGATGAGTTTTTTGTCAATTTCAATCTCGCTGGAGCAATGTCCCTCAACTTTCATATTGATGAAGTAGGAGTGAAGGATGCCCGTTTCGCTTTAAAGACATACAAAGGAGAAGAAAATCTGAATTTACAATTCGTAATTGATGCGTTTTCTTCAGATACTACATCCTCAGAATCACCAGACTTTAATATTAATATCTACGAAGCAAACATTGTAAATGCTCATTTTACTTTAGAAGATGAGAATTCTGAATTGGTTCCTTTTGGAGTGGATTACAATAATTTGAGTGGGAAACACATCAATATTAATGCTGAAAATATTTTAATTACCCCAGGTAGTTATGAAGCGCAGATAAACAACTTGGCTTTAATAGAACGCAGTGGTTTTGAATTGAAAAAATTATCAGCCAAAGCAAAATTCAACAACAACGGTTTAGATTTAAGAGAAACATCCATCAAAACTGAATTTACGGATTTGGTTGTTGATAGCTTTTTATTGAAGACAAATAACCTTTCAGAATTTTCTGATTTCGTTGAAAAAGTGCAGATGGAGAGCTTTTTTGATACTTCTTATGTTTCCTTAAGAGATGTTTCTTATTTCGCTCCACAATTGAAAGGAATGAATAATGTTGTTTTGCTCACGGGTTCATCAAGAAAATCTGTTCAGGACTTGCAATTAGAAGGAATCTATATCAAATATGGAAAAGCCACAAGCATAAAAGGAGATTTCTCGCTTCCCGATTTTAATAGAATTTCGAAAGCCAATATTGATCAAGAATTAGATTTTCTTTCAATAAATATTGATGATGTTGAGCAATTTAGATTGCCTGAAAGTGCTTCTGCCAATTATTTGAAATGGCCAGAAGCTTTAAAAGCACTCACCACAATAAACGCAAGTAATTTAAAAGTTAAGGGTTCAATTACAGATATGAACATCAGTTTAGATGAACTATCAACAAATATAGGGGCGTTTGCTTTCAAAGATGATTTTCGGGTTTTATCAGATACGAATTTTAATGAAATTACTATCATTCCAAAAAATAGCGCAAAGGATCAAATCCAAATTACTGGGGTTGATTTAGGGAAAATTTTAAAAAGTGATAATTATGGTGAAATAAATGGACACATCGGAATGAGCTCTGCCACAATTAAAAACGGAAATTTTACTGCTACCGGTTTGTCTGGGGTTTTAGAAGAATCGTCACTGTTTGGTTACGCTTATGATTACATCATTTTAGACCGAGTTTCTTATAAAATTAATAATCAAGGAGCTATTTCTCAGAATGAATTTAAAGGCAATCTCTATGTGAGAGATGACAACTTTGATATGACTTTTAAAGGTTATGCAAGTCTAGGAAATATCTTAAATATAAAAGCTGAAATTGCTTTAGAATGTGCTCATCTTGATCAATTGAATCCTGCTTTAGCAGATAGAGGAGAGCTAAATACTACAATTCACTTAGATTTGGTTGGGAGAAATTTTGATGATTTTAAAGGTAATTTAGTGATTGATTCTATTTATTATCAAGAAGGCGAAAATTCATTTCATACGACCAACTTCCTTGGTTTTATGGAAAGAAATAAAACCAAAGACAGTATTTCAATTAAATCTCAAATAGTAGATGCAAATCTTAATGGAGTAATTGATTATTCAAACGTTGCCCAAAACATCAGTTATCAATTGGCGCAAATCATTCCTGCTATCAATCCAAATTCGGATATGGATGTGAATGATGAGTTAACACACTTTGAATATGATATAAAATTTAAAGAAATCAACGACCTTTTATCCGTTTTCGTTCCATCATTGCAAATCGCAGATCAAGCCAGAATTGATGGTTATTATAATGGAAAAAAGAACAATCTGGGATTGAATATTAACGCTGATTATGTTTCTTATGATTCTATTCGAATAAACAACATCAGCGCTTTACAAGAAGTTTCTAATCGAGAACTTTTGGCTTTAATCGATGTCAGTACTGTTACCATTCGAGATTCATTGGCATTTAAAAATATTCACTTTACTGGATTAGCTGCAAACGGAACCATAGATTCTCAATTGCTATTTGAAGATCCAACGAGTTCTAGATCCAACGTTGAATGGTTTACAGAATTGCGTGATGATGGTAGTTTTGATATCAATATTTTACCTTCCTATTTAAATCTAAATGAACACCAATGGAATTTACGTAAAACAGCAGAAATTAATTATTCAGACAGCTGTTTCAATATTCTTGGTTTAAAATTAGAACACGAAGATCAATATATATCAGCCAATGGGCAACTTTCTAATTCAACATTTGACCGTTTGTATTTAGATGTAATGGATTTGAATCTTGATGAATTAGGGAACATATTAGGGCCAGATGTGAAACTTTCTGGAATTGCTAACATTGCTGGATATATAACTACACCGATAACAAATCTTCAATTCTTTGGAGAAGCAATTATTGAAGAACTATTCATCAATAAAACGGAAGTTGGGAATGTTAGTTTTGGAGCTGATTATCAATCTGAAAAAGCAAGGATCAAAATGTTTGGAGATATCTTCTATCGCAACGAACAAACATTTGCATTTGATGGAAATTATCTGCTCGAAGAAGATGAAGACCTTGGTCGATTAGATTTCAATTTGAATTTTAAATCAACAGACATTTCTGTAGTTAATGAATTCCTAGATCCTGATGTTGTTAGCGATTTACAAGGGAAATTAGAGGGGAAACTAAGGCTGACAGGAACTTTTGCTGAACCAGAAGTAAAAGGTAAAATAGGTTTCCGTGAGGGAATGGTAAATATCGCATTACTAGGTTCTGATATGTTCTTTAGTGGAGAAATTGAGTCGGAAAAAGACGGTTTCTACATTAACCAGATGCCTGTTAAAGATGTTGAAGGCAATACAGGGTTCATTACAGGAACATTATTCCATAATAATTTCTCCGATTTCATTTTTGAGATTATTGTCAATTTAGAAGAACATCCTACGAAACGTATGCCAACCGATCGATCTAGAGCCCTTCCTGTAGAACGTTTTAAGGTGATGAATACGAGATACGACATCAATAGCCTTTATTATGGAGATGCTTATGTAACGGGAATAGCTAATATTTCAGGAACGACAGACAATCTTTCAATTATAGTAAATGCGAAAACCAGAAAAGGAACGCGAATTGTTCTTCCTATGTACGGTCCAACTACAATTGAAGAAGATGGATTTATTTCATTTAAAAATGCAGGAGAATTAGAAGAAATAGAAAAGAAAGTCGATTTATCAGGCGTAGACTTGCAATTGAATTTTGATGTAACAGAAGATGCTGAAGTCAAACTGATTTTTGATGAGAAAATTGGAGATGAGATTTCAGCAAGAGGGAATGGAAACCTTAGTTTATCTGTGAATCAATTTAATGAATTGGCAATGGATGGTACTTTTAATGTTACCAGTGGAGTTTATAATTTTGCAATGGGACCTTATAAACAAAACTTTAACATTCAGGCTGGAAGTACTGTTCAGTGGGCTGGAGATCCATTAGAAGCTTTGTTAGATATTGATGCATTTTATAAAACAACGGCAAACTTATCTGTTGTAATGCCAAATGTTGTTGAAAGTCAAAATTCTAATAATGAAGAAATATATTCTTATTTGACCATTAAAGGAGATATGATGAGTCCACAAATTACCTTTGATCTTGACGCTCCTAAAGCTTCTGAATCTGGTAGGGCCGTAATTGCAAGAATTCGAAGTGACCAAGATGAGTTAAATAAACAATTCTTTTCCATCTTAATTTCTAAATCTTTTATGCCTTTACAAGGTGGGGCAAATGGAGGAAATGGTGGAGCATTCTTAGATTTAGCTTCTACACAGATCAACGCTTTATTGAATAAAATTTCTGAAGGATATCAAATGAATGTTAACTTAGAAAGTGATGATTATTCTGGTCAGTTTTCTGGTGAATTTGGAGTTTCTAAAGGATTTCTAGACGATAGACTGCTAATCTCAGGTTCTTTTGGTGTAGGTACTCAAAAGACTGCAGATGCTAGTAGTGCTAGTAATTCGAGTCAAAACACATTGATTGGAGACGTGAAAGTTGAATATTTACTAAATGAACAAGGAACATTTAGAATGAATGTTTTCAATGAGTCAAATAATTATACTGTCTTACAAAATGAAGGGAGGGGACAATTTACTCAAGGAGTAGGGGTCAGTTATAAAGAAGAATTTCATACTTTAGACGACTTTAAACTCTTTCAGTTTTTTGCTAATATATTTAGGAAAAGAGAGAATTGGGTAGATTTACAAGAGAGTAAAGACAAAAGAATTCCTATACCAAAGGATTACAAAGACGATAACGCAATAAAAAACGAAGAATGAAGAAAGTATTAATTGCAAATAGAGGAGAGATTGCCAGAAGGGTTATACGCACTTTAAAGAAAATGAACATTAAATCTGTCGCTGTTTATTCAGAAGCAGACAAAAATGCCCCATTTGTTCACGAAGCAGATGAAGCAGTTCATATCGGACCAGCGCCATCTGCGGAAAGTTACCTCGTTCAAGATAAAATTATTCAAGTTGCTAAAGATTTAAACGTAGATGCAATTCATCCTGGCTATGGATTTTTATCTGAAAATGCAGATTTTGCTAAGCGTTTGAAAAAAGAGGGAATCATTTTAATTGGACCCTCAGCGGAAGCAATGCAATTGATGGGTGATAAATTAAGCGCTAAACAAGCTGTAAAAGCTTACGACGTTCCTTTAGTTCCTGGAATTGACAAAGCAGTTGTTGATTTTAACGAAGCCAGAGAAATAGCCATTCAAATTGGATTTCCTGTTCTAATTAAAGCTTCTGCCGGTGGTGGAGGTAAAGGAATGAGATTAGTTGAGAAAGCGGAGGATATGGAAGAACAAATGGGTCTTGCACAATCAGAAGCGCGTTCATCTTTCGGAAATGATGCCGTTTTCGTTGAGAAATTTGTCACTAAACCACGTCACATTGAAATTCAAATATTTGCAGATAACCACGGAAATGTAATTCACTTGCATGAGCGTGAGTGCAGTATTCAACGTAGACATCAAAAAGTAATAGAAGAAGCTCCTAGTGCTGTTTTAACGCCAGAATTAAGAAAAGAAATGGGGGGAGCAGCTTGTGCAGTTGCTAAAGCTTGTAATTATTCTGGTGCAGGAACTGTTGAATTCTTGTTGGACGGAGATTTGAAATTCTATTTCTTGGAAATGAATACACGTTTACAAGTAGAACATCCGGTGACAGAGGAAATCACAGGATTAGATTTAGTTGAATTGCAAATTCGTGTTGCAGACAATGAAGTATTACCAATCAAACAAGAAGACGTTCAAATGAATGGTCACGCAATGGAAGTGCGTGTATATGCAGAAGATGCATTGAGTAATTTCATGCCAGACATCGGAATGTTAAATCGCTATAAAAAACCAGTTGCTGATTACATTAGAATTGATGATGCTTTTGAAGAAGGAATGGAAATTCCAATTTATTACGATCCAATGATTGCTAAATTAGTGACCTGGGGAGAAACAAGAGAAGAATCAATTGATAGAATGATTGAAGCAATTGATGGTTACGAAATTTCAGGATTAAGAACAACCCTTGACTTCGGGAAATACGTAATGAAACATCCAGCATTTAGAAGCGGAGACTTCGATACGAATTTCGTGAAGCATTATTTCTCTGATCCTCTAATAATGCATACGGCACAAGAAGAAGAGAAAAGAGCCTTAGAAGCATCTCTAGATACAATTTGGAAAGATGTAATCGCTACGAAAAACAAAGAAGTTATTTCTGAAAAGATGTAAACGAAAATGTTATTAAATTGTAGATGCGTATTGTATCGTATTGTAGAGGCGCACGGCCGTGCGCCTCTACAATACGATACAATACAATAAATACGGATTAATCTTCGGTGATTGAGCATTCTACGATAGAACCTAATTTTTTCTTTCAATTGTTGCCTTCGACAAGCTAATCCACGGGAAAAACATTCGTAAAAGCGCAGACAACAAAAAAATCCCGCAACTTTCGCTACGGGATTCAATATATAAAACTTGTAATCCTAATTCACAATATCATCATAATTAGCTTCCCATCTTTTATCTTCTTCAAAATAAGGTGCTCCAATATCCATCATTTCTTTAGCTTTATCAGGTTGTCTTAAATCTTTAAGAGCCTTTGCTGATTGATATAATCCAAGCATAAGTAATTTTTGATCTGCTTCAGACCAATCTCCAATTTTTTGATCTTTAACCAATGTGTTTGCTTCTTCCCATTTAATTCGTGCAGTAGATTGATCATTATTTCGACTTCTCAATGCACCTTCTAAATATAAAGCAGGAACATAATCTCTTCCGAATTTATATAAACGCATTGTCCAACCAAAAGCACGGCGGTATTCTTCGTTATCCGTTTCGTTTTGGATGATTTCTAAAAGAGATAGCTTTAATTCATTTATAAACTCGCTATATTTCTCTTGAACCTCACCTGTTTTGTCGTAACGCAACATTTTCCCAATAGCAGTAAAAGCATCTTTGTATGCTCCTTTATATTCATCACCTCTTTCTGCTTGGAACGATATTTTATATAATCCGTAAGCTAAGAAGTAGTAGGGTACAGGCTCTTTATCTGAAGAACTCTTATTGGTATATCTTTCTGAATGTTTAATCAACTTTTCCCAATCTGCATCAGCTTTAATGATAAGCAAATCCTCAAAAGTTTCCTGTGAAAAAACACTTAGAGAAATAAATAATACTGTTAACGCTGTAATTATATTTTTCATTTTCATTTTATATTTTAGTTATCTAAATTCAAGAACTGTGCCTAAATTTTAAATATATTTTATTTATCACATCAATAATTAAGTCATAATAATACATAATATTATAGACATTGCGAATTAGATTCACATCAAAATTATGTTTTTTTGTCCTCCATCAAATACTGCCATCGTTTTAGGTTAGGAGAATGTTCAACAATAACTTTAATGACTGCCAAAATCGGGACGGTTAGAATCATTCCTACTAAACCAGAAATTGCTCCAAAAATCACCAAACTTAGGATAATAATAAGTGGATTTATATTGACGTTACTTCCCATTATTTTAGGAGTAATCACATTTCCTTCAAGGAATTGTACGAAAGCAAAAACGGCTACAACTCCGAATATGTACCATGCTGTATCTTTTGTAAGCATCGCAATGATAATTGGAATAGTAGCACTTATTATTACACCAATATATGGAAGAGGCGTTAATAGTGCAGTTAAAATACCTAAGAATAAAGCATATTTAATTCCCAGTAGGAGCAAACCAACGTAAGTTAATGTTCCTACAACAAGCATAACGATCAACATTCCTTTGATGTATTGGTACAAACTGTGTTTTACATCATCAATTACTTCGTCACTGTCTTTGTTACCGCTGCTTTTTCTTTGCGATTCTTTAATAAACCTGTAAACGTTATTTCTATACAATAGCATGAAGAAAATGTATACAGGACAAGTTATTAGGAACATCAACATGTTGGATAAACCTTTGTAGCCTCCTTCTAACATGGAAATCAATCCACCTTTTATAGCAGATAAATACTCTTGTAAAGATTCCGTTTTAATGGAAATCATGTCTCCTAGTTTTGAAGCTGTGAAATCATCTGGATTGATGTGTAGAAAATTTTCATTTTCATTCATCATTTTTGGTAGCTCAACAACAATAGATTGACTTTGAAAAACAAGAACACTAACTATTCCTGAAGTGAAAATCAGAAGAATTAATACTGTTAAAGTAACAGATACTGATTTATTGATTCCAATTCTATCAAAGAATTTTACAATTGGTAATAGAATCAATGATACAATAGCTGAAAAAATAATCGGCATCAACACATTCGTAAAGAAGTAAAGGGCAAGTACTATAAATGCTACGATAAATAAGACCTTTGCTGTTTTATCATATTTGAAGCTTTTTGTCATATATGTTATTTAGTATGTAATGTTAGAAATGTTTATTTAGCGCTTTCAATTAATAAGTCTAGTATTTTAATTGCTGAAGTTGAGATTTTAGTTCCCGGACCAAATATTCCAAAAACACCAGCGTCATAAAGATAATCATAATCTTGTTGTGGAATAACTCCTCCTGCAACTACCATTATATCACCTCTGCCTAATCGATCCAACTCTGCAATGATTTGTGGAACAAGTGTTTTGTGTCCAGCAGCTAAAGAGGAAACCCCAACAACATGCACATCATTTTCAACGGCTTGTTTGGCTGCTTCTTTTGGTGTTTGAAATAATGGACCAATATCCACATCAAATCCAATATCAGCGAATGATGTAGAAATTACTTTAGCGCCTCTGTCGTGACCATCTTGACCCATTTTGGCAACCATAATTCTAGGTCTACGTCCTTCTAATTTTGCAAATTCTTCTGCTTTATCTTTTGCAGTATTGAAATCGTTATCTGTCATAGATTCACTTGAATAAACTCCACTAATTGAACGAATTGTTGCTTGATATCTTCCAAACGATTTTTCCATTGAAGAAGATATTTCTCCTAAACTAGCGCGAGAACGTGCACATTCAACAGCTGCTTCAAGAATATTTCCTTCACCAGTTGCTGCAATCTTCTCTAAAGCTCTCAAAGTGGCTTGCACTTCGTCTTCGTTTCTGTTCTTGCGTAATTCTTCTAGTCTAGCGATTTGAGAGAGACGAACTTTAGTATTGTCGACCTCTAAGATCTCCATTTCTTCCTCTTTATCCAGTTGGTATTTATTCACACCCACTAAAACATCTTTTCCTGAGTCTAAACGTGCTTGTTTCCTTGCCGCAGCTTCTTCAATTCTCATTTTTGGAACGCCAGTTTCAATAGCTTTTGCCATTCCGCCTAATTCCTCAACTTCTTGAATTAATTCCCATGCTTTTTCTACCAGTTCGTCCGTTAATTTCTCAACGTAGTAACTTCCTCCCCAAGGATCAATGAATTCAGTGATTCCTGTTTCTTCTTGAAGATAAATTTGTGTATTTCTAGCTATTCTTGCAGAGAAGTCAGTTGGCAAAGCGATTGCTTCATCTAAAGCATTCGTGTGTAATGATTGTGTTCCTCCAAATACTGCTGCCATTGCTTCGATACAAGTTCTTCCAACGTTATTGAAAGGATCTTGTTCAGTTAAACTCCAACCAGATGTTTGACAATGTGTTCTTAATGCCAATGATTTATCACTTATTGGATTAAATTGCTTTACGATTTTTGACCACAATAATCTTCCAGCACGCATTTTAGCGATTTCCATGAATTGATTCATCCCAATTCCCCAAAAGAAACTTAAGCGTGGAGCGAATTCATCAATTTTTAACCCTGCATTTATTCCAGCACGCAAATACTCTAATCCATCGGCTAGGGTATAGGCTAGCTCAATAGAAGCAGTTGCTCCAGCTTCTTGCATGTGATAACCAGAAATCGAAATCGAGTTAAACTTCGGCATTTTCTGAGATGTATATTCAAAAATATCCGAAATAATCTTCATTGAAGGAAGTGGCGGATAGATATAGGTATTTCTCACCATAAACTCTTTCAGAATGTCATTTTGAATGGTACCTGAAAGTAAGCTTTTGTCAACACCTTGCTCTTCTGCTGCTACGATATAGAAAGCCATAATTGGAACAACAGCTCCGTTCATTGTCATCGATACAGACATTTTATCCAATGGAATTTCATCAAACAAAAGTTTCATGTCCATAATAGAATCAATAGCTACACCGGCTTTTCCAACATCTCCTTCAACACGCTCATGATCTGAATCGTATCCGCGGTGTGTTGCCAAGTCAAATGCTACAGAAAGTCCTTTTTGACCTGCTTTTAGGTTTCTTTTATAGAATGCATTTGAATCTTCAGCTGTTGAAAATCCTGCGTACTGGCGAATTGTCCAAGGTCGAGCAGTGTACATTGTCGTATAAGGTCCTCTTAAATATGGAGGAATTCCAGATACAAAATGACGTTGTTTCAAAGTTGAAATGTCACTGAATTGATAAAATGATTTTAAATCAATCTTTTCTGCTGTATCATGTGATTTTACAGCTTCGTGAATTCCGTTTTCTTTAACCTCAATTGGAGATATGTTACTAAAATCTATTTTCTTCATAGCTGTACTTCAATTTGACAATCTTTCTCTAAAATAACGGGTGTTCCAAATGCTGTTTCTATTTCAACTTTCCAAGCTGTTTTGCTTGGTTCGTTATTAAAGTATTTGTTTATACCAATATGCTTATTCTCTTGTTTTTCAGATTTTTCAATTCTTTTTTTTGCAATTGAATTAATGGCTGATTTTAAAAAGTCAATTCCTTCTTTTTCCAGTTTTTGGAAAGTTGTCCATGACTTCTCTTTAATGGAATTCATCAAGTCATCTAGAATATATGCACCTCCAGCAGGATCAATAACCTTGTCTAAATAGGATTCTTCTTTTAATAATAAAGCGATATTCAAACCTAAACGCTGCGTTTTATCAAGATCTGTATCTGTTGACCAAGCATTGTATGGTCTAATCGTTAATTCATCAACTCCTCCTAAAACTGCTGATAAAGCTTCGGTTGTTTGACGTAATAAATTGTTGTGTGGATCTTTTAAAGACTTATTCAAAAAACCTGTTTCTGCTTCTATGTAAGCAATAGTGGAACAACTGTGTTCTGGTTTGTAAGATTGAACAACAGTGTACCATAAAGCGCGGAATGCTTTGAATTTAGCTACTTCAAAGAAGAAATTACTTCCAATCCCCAACTTAAACTTGATTTGAGCAGCTGCATCATCAACTGACATTCCATCATTAATTAGCTGATAAAGTAGCGCATGTCCTTTGTTTAAAGCATATCCAACTTCTTGGTGAATATTTCCACCGGCATATTGAACATCTATTCCTTTAACAATGAAATTACGAATGTTATTAATAAGTCCAAACTTTTGATTACCAGTATTTATAGCTGAGCCATTTAAACTTTGGGTTGAAGCTAATTTGTTTAGCCAATCATATTGTTCTTTCGTGGAATAATAGAATGTTGAAGCTATGTGTTCAAATCCAATTTCTTTGATAATTAAATCACATTGGTTGGCATCAAAATCATATAAATCAAATGTTAGTCCAGTTGCTCCATTCATCAATTGCTTTAAAGCAAAAGCATTCATGTTTTTTGGAGAATCTTTAGGAACATAAATATTATTGATCCAATCGTTATTTTGTATTTTTCCACCTCTAGCATAATTTGCCTGACCTGGAATAGCATGAGATTGATTTTTGTCATTTGCAAAACCATAAGAAGAATAATTTATTTCTTCAATTGGATGAAATTTATGCAATGCTTCATCAATGCTTTTCCCTTTTAAGTCTATCTTGACCTTATCAAGCCATTCAGCCTCTGTGGATGTTGAAAATTCTTTATAGAAATCTGTCATTTTTGACCTTATTGATTTTTTATCAAAAATATAAAATTTTTAGCGTTAAAAAGATGTGAAGACGTGAATTATGATAAAAGATACTAAATTTCATTCTGACTTTGATTTCACTTCAATAGTTAAAAAATATAAAAGCTGGGATTGAATAAAAACTATTGGAATTTCTAGATAATTTTTAAGCATCATTTCGACTAAGGAAAAGAAATGTTGTAGAAATTAGATATTTGATTAATAAACCTTTACCTTTCAAAGTAAAAAATCTAGTATTATGAAACTACATTATATTTCTCCGATCTTATTTTTTTTGTTTTTAAGTTGTGAAAATAAGACCAACAGTAAAGAAGAGAATACTTCAACTGTTAACACACCAAAGATAGAAAGTGAAAAAGTAGCTTTTACTGAAGAAGACAAAAAAGATAGGAATAGGAGTGTCAAAAATTTAAGCGATAAAAGTTATGATCTAAGCTATTTTTCTGGAAAAGCAGAAGTTGCAACTTATAAACTTACAAAGGCCAGATATAAAGACAAACATCCAGGTGAGGCAGTCCTGATTTTTGTTACGGAACCATTTCTGATAAATAAGCAAGTAAAAGCCGATCAACCAACTATAGAGAATAGTGTGAAGGTTTTAAAAATGAATAGAATAGATAGATTCAGTACCGGGATTTATGATTATTCTCAATTTACCTCTGTTTTTACACCAATTGAAAAGTATGATGTGCATTATCCTTTAAAAATGACTTTGGGTAGTCAGGATTGGTGCGGTCAATCTTTTACACAAATCAACAATAATGATGGGTTTGAATACGAACACAAATCTTATTTTGAATCTGATGGTGATACATCTTATCATATTGATTATGTATTAACGGAAGATAATATTTTTAATCTAGCTCGTTTATCGATTGATTTATTGCCCGTTGGTGAGTTTGAAATCTTCCCGAGTCTAACTTATTTAAGAAATTCACATCTTGAAGTAAAGAACTATACTGCAGTTGGAACATTGGATTATACGGAAACAGGATTCTTCTATGTTTATGAAATCCCTGAATTACGCAGAAGTGTTCGTTTCTTCTTGTCATCGGAAAATCAAAATAGAATTTTGAGTTGGGAGGAGTCATATCCAACAGTTACTGATAATGTAATGCGCACCTCAACTTATGAATTAAAAGGAGTCAAGGTTTTACCTTATTGGGAGTTGAATAAAAAAGAGAATGCGGGATTAAGAAAAGATTTAAAAATGATGTATTGAATATAATGTGTTGATTTTTAGAAGTGTGTTCGGATAACATCGAAATCTTTTTGCAACTAAATTACATTATTACAAATAAATATTTGGTTTTATTATTTTAGTTCTCTATCTTAGTCAAAATCGAGATATCTCGGAATTTTTTTAATCATTAAGATAAATATTTATTATGGGTAGACCGCCAACAAGACCAGCGAAACTAAAAGATGGTTTTTATATTGAAGTAAGAAACGAAGGATCGAAAGCAAATGGTATCAAAATTAGACGTGATACCAAAGAAGAAATGTTGATGGCGATCGAAGACTACAACAGAATTAAAGATGTTACAGTTTTAGGTGAACTCAAAAATGATAAATGGTTGAACAAAAAAGACACTAAAGCTGTGAAGAAAAAATAATTTTCTTCTAGACAAATTTATAAAGCTTTCCATGATGGGAAGCTTTTTTTTGTGGCTAATTTTAATTGATTTATCACCGCTGCACCGCACCGCACCGCTGCAGTTGTAATGCTGCGGTTTCAATACCGCTGCACTTTGACTGCTGCGGACACCCTTCATTCCAAAATATCCTTTGCTCGTTTTATAGACTCTTCTATATTAAGTCTCATATTTTCTTCTTGAAGAACACTGTAAATCATTCCTTTTTCTAAATCCGATTTTACTGATGGTGCAGCTCCAGAGATGATAACTTGAACTTTCTGATTGTTGAAGTGTCTAATTAATTCCTTTAATCGGTGAACTCCAGTGGCATCAATAAATGGCACATATCTAACACGCAGAATTAGAACTTTAGGATTGCGATCGATTTGACTTATGGTATCTTGGAATTTCTGTGCAGCACCAAAGAATAAAGCTCCACTTATTTCATAGCTCAACACACCTTCAGGAAGTTCAATTTGTTCTTCTTCATATTTGAATTTACCTGTCGAACGAGGTGTGTAAGAGTCCAATTCTTTTCGTACTTGCATGGATTCACTCATGCGTTTCATTAGAATAAAGCTCGATAAAACGATTCCAATTTGAATAGCCAGAACTAAATCGAAAACAACGGTTAAGAAGAAGGTAACGAGCAAAACGAGAATGTCATATTTATTTCCTTTTAACAAGGATTTAAACTGTCGCCATTCACTCATGTGGTAGGAAACCACAATTAATATTCCTGCTAAACTTGCCATTGGAATAAGCTTTGCCAAAGGAGCAAATAGCAACATAATGAGTAAGAGTACAATCGCATGAACTATTCCTGCAATCGGAGTTCGTCCACCATTGTTGACATTCGTAGCGGTTCTAGCTATTGCTCCAGTAGCAGGAATCCCACCAAACATTGCAGAAAATATATTCGCAGTTCCTTGGGCAATAAGTTCGGTGTTAGATCTGTGTCGACTTCCTATCATTCCGTCGGCTACAACGGCTGAAAGTAAGGATTCAATTCCACCCAAAAGAGCAATGGCCAAAGCGGGCTGAATCAATGATTGAATGGTTGCTAAATCTATTTTTGGAATACTCGGCATTGAAATGTGGTTCGGAATATCGCCAAAACTACTTTCAATTGTAGTTACTGGAAGATTAAAGAAGTAAACAGCAGCAGTACTTAATACAATTGCGATAATAGAACCAGGAACTTTTTTAGTAACACGACTGAAATTAAGGCTAATAAGAATTGTGACAACAGCGATTATAACAGCTATCCAATTGATGCTTCCGAAATTCACAGCATATAATTTCCATTTACTGATAAAGTCAGCGGGAACGGTGTCGATAGGTAATCCAAAAAAATCTTTAATTTGAGAAGAGAAAATTATAATGGCTATTCCGCTTGTAAACCCTACAATTAAAGGGTAGGGAATGTATTTCAGCAAATTCCCCAATCGACCAACTCCCATAAGAATGAGAATAAATCCTGCCATAAATGTGGCGATAATCAATCCGTCAACACCATGTTCTTGAACAATTGCATAAACAATTACGATAAAAGCCCCAGTTGGACCTCCAATTTGAACACGACTTCCACCTAGAACTGAAATGACAAGTCCTGCAATGATGGCAGTAATCAGTCCTTTGTCAGGAGAAACACCAGAAGCAATCGCAAAAGCAATCGCCAGTGGAAGTGCTACAATTCCAACAATAATACCCGCTGAAATATCTTTTGATATTTGTTTTCTAGAAATTCCCTTTTTTAAAAGTGAGAAAAATTTTGGACTAAAAAGAGGTTCTTTCATGATGCGTACTTATAAAAACAAACTGATTTTGTAATTGAATAGAATTCCTAAATGGACAGGCTCAAATATTCTGCAAAGATATCTATATATAAATCCATAGTTGATTAGAATTGAATAAAAGTCTTAGTAAGTGCTTGATTATGTAACTTATGGTACATAGGACTTTGGCGAGGTATTTTGTGTGTAATTTCTGTTATATGGAGACTTGGGTTTAAAATCTCATCTACTTAAATCAGTTCCTTTTATCGCTTGAATATGCTTTATATTAAAGTGAGTGAATAAATTCAAAATATATTCTTGAAATAGAGGAGCATTTTCAAAGGATAATGTCAAATAAACGGTTAATTTTAAAAATATGTACAGACATCAAGGCAAGGCCAGAACAATGAAAGACAATCTTCGAATTGCGATAATACTTTCTTTTGTTGCTGGAATTGTAAACGTTACGGGTTTTTTATTTTTAAAACAGCTGACAACCAATGTTACTGGTCACTTTGCTTTGTTTATTAACGACGTAGCAAATCTTGAATTCTGGAAAGGAACGGTTTATTTCCTTTATATTTTCTCCTTTTTATTGGGTTCATTTGCTTCAAGTTTCTTAATCGAATTCTTTAGAAATAACAAAAGGCTAAATGTCTATGTTATTCCAGTAATTATTGAATCGCTGATTTTAATTTTCGTTGCTATCCTTGGAAGCATCTATTTATTCGAATATCCTGATTTAATTGCGTGTCTACTCTTATTTTCAATGGGTTTACAAAACTCGTATGTAACCAAAGTCTCTGACGCAGTAGTGCGAACAACGCATTTAACCGGATTGTTTACAGACTTAGGAATTGAACTTTCTTATTTATTCTTTAAAAAGAAGTACCCCAATCGCAAGAAAATAAAAGCTTCAATTAAATTAAGAATTTACATTATTTCATTCTTTTTCTTAGGTGGTTTGTTTGGCGGATTCGCATATTCTACCTTGCAATTAGGAATGTACACTTTGATTATCGGTGCAGCAGTTCTAATATTTAATCTTCTTTATGATGATATGAGATTTAGAGTAATTAATTTGAGAAGGAAGAGTTATAGACGGAGAATTGCTTATCGCAAGTGATTCCCTTGTGGTGGAGGCGTGAAATACCAGTTTTTTAAAAACAAAACGCCACATTTGTACTAATGCCGATATCTACTATCTTTAACCCATGAAAAATAAATCATTCTTGCCATGGATTATTTTGTTCCTAATTTCATTGGGGAGTATTCCAATAATTCTGCATTACAAAGGATTTACTAGCGCTAAAATAGTGGGTGTAATTGTGGTTGTTTCAATTATAGCTGCGCTTTGGTTTTGGAGAATCAACACACGTAAGAAGTCACCTCGAAAAGCAAAAGTTTCATTGTCTGTGAACGATAAGCATTGGATGAGAGGGCATATTTCTTTCTACAAAAGATTAAATAAGGAAGACAAAATCATTTTTGAAGATAGGGTAGGTATCTTTATGGCAGACGTTACCATCACAGAGATTGGTCAGGAAAGGCCTGAAAAGGAAACTTGTATTTATGTGGCTTCAAGTGCTGTTATTGCATTTTGGGGACTTCCATATTACAATTACGGAAATTTGAGAGAGGTTTTGGTTTATCCAACAAACTTTGACATGGATAATTCGCTGAATAAACGTGGAATTGTTAACGGAAAAGTTCACCACGGCGGATTAATGAACAATACCATGATTTTATCTTTACCTGCTTTAGAAACTGGATTTCAAATTGATAATGACAAACAAAACGTTGGAATTCATGAGTTTTCGCATTTATTAGATAAATCTGATGGAAAAATTGATGGAATTCCAGAATACCTGGGAGAAGAGGACAAAAAGATTTGGGTAGGATTAATGAAAGAAGCAATGGACAATATAAAAGCCAATGAATCTTCTATTCCAGCTTATGGCGGTACTTCAGAAGCTGAATTCTTTGCTGTTGTCACAACGTATTATAAAGAATGTCCAAGTTTGTTGAAGATCAAGAACAGACCATTGTTTGAATTTTTAGATGAGTACTATAACCAAAAAGGTTAATTATGAATTATTTTTGTCCGATAAAAGTTTTTCAAATGATATGAGTTTAAATCTAATAAAGGGCCACTAACGATTTAGGAAGCTTCATGCTTGGTTTTTCAGAGTGCAGTGGAGAACGTGTTTAATAATTAGCTCCAGAGGAGTGAAATATTAATAGTTAAGGACGTTGTCCTTGACGACAAAACAAAACCGCATAAAAAAAACGATCTAATTGCTAGCAATTAGATCGTTTTTTTTATGCGGTTTTGTAAAGTTAAATCATTTTTGCTGATGGACTTACGTCCATCACTATTAATATTTCACTCTTCTAGGGTTTTGGTATTAAACACTTTAAAAAACTCCCGCTTTGTATTAAGATAATGTATTTTTAAGCTTTCTTCAAAACTCAGCAAAACACTTGAAAATCTATAGTTTGACTAATAAATAAACCTACTCCTACAAAAACATAGAGAGCCGATTATTTTAATCGGACAATAGTATTTACGAATTATAAATGGTATAATTCCTCAGCGAAGCGAATTATCAATTGTCCATTATCAATTATCCTTATACCAAATAAGCCTTTTTCTCTCCTTCTAAATCAACTTCAATTCTGTCTTGTAAAGTTGTAGATAAAGTCAAGCCAACATAATCACAGCGGATTGGAAAGCTTCTGTGTTTCCTATCCACAAGGGCAACTGTCTTCACACGTTTCGTTGGACGTTCCAATAACTTGATCAAGGCATATTGCATTGTTCTTCCTGAATTAATGACATCATCAACCAAAACAATTGTTTGATTATCAAAGTTATCTAAAGAAATGCTTGTTGTTATTTCATGATCAAGTGGCTTTTTCTTGTCGATTGTTAATTCGCTTACATTAATTTTCTGTTCACCAATAAGCTCAAGTCTCTTGCCTAGTTCTTTAGCTATTTCGAATCCATTTCCTTTTATTCCAACAAGAAATATCTGTTCGTCTTGAAAGTTGTTTTCAACTATTTCATAAGCTATTCTGTCAAGCTTTTGATTAATTTGTCTTTCGTTGAGTACAATTGTTTTCATGATTTATATTATTTTCTATTTCTTATCCATTGTTGAAATTCCGCAGCATTTCTGTTGTGTTGCGCTAATGATTTTGCAAAATTATGTAATCCGTCGCCTTTCGGTTTTGCACACATATACATGTAATCATTGTTTTCTGCATTAAGCACAGCATCTACAACATCAGCAGGAGGGATGAAGATTGGTCCTGGAGGTAATCCTGCATAAATGTATGTATTGTAAGGACAATCTCTATCTCGGTGCTCGTAAGTCAATCTTTCAACACCTTTCAATTCATCTCCCCAACAAAATTTGAATGTTGGATCAGATTGTAATTTCCAACCTTTCCGAATTCTGTTCAAATATAATCCAGCGATTGTTTTCCATTCTTCTGGATATTTGTCCTGTTCTTTAAATACAATTGAAGCCAAAGTTACCGCATCAGATTGACTGCTTAATCCCACTTGTTTTAATTTTGCTAAACGATCAGGTGTCCAGAATTTTTTGAATTCACTGGCCATTTTTTCTACGAATTGAACATGGTCAGTATCCCAGTAAAAACGATATGTATTCGGTAAGAAAAGTGCACCAATTGTAGCTTCGTTAAAACCAAATTTATTTAGGATAGAATCAGACAATATGTAGTTGACGAATGTCGCACTGTCCATTTCAATTTGTGTAGAAACTTTACCTGCTATATCTCTAATATGTAAACAGTTGTTGAATGTTACTTCAACCTCTACTTCTTGGTTCCCATTCCCTAAACTATTGAGTGTGAATCCATTTATTAGCGTTTTATATTCCGTGTTCGGAGCGATGTTATATTTACCAGCTCCAACTTTTTTATTTTCAAATTCTTTGTAATCCAATACGGCTTGAAAAGCATCAGCATCGTCAATGATTTTATTAAGAACCAATAAGTTTTTCAATTCTTCAATATCAGTTCCAGTTGGAATGTAAAAGTCTGCTTCTTTTTGATTTAAAGATTTCTTTTTACCACCAAAATAAGCGTCAATAGAGGTACAAGAATTTAGCAACAGTGCGAAGGCTAAAATCCATAAATAGTTCAATTTTCGAAATTGCTTATTCATTATTAAATAAATTTTTGGTAAAAATAAGCATCGATTGTGATATTCTTATAAACATACCAGTTTTTTCTTGTGCCTGTTTTAACAAATCCAACTTTCTCAAATAAGGCGATACTCGCTGAATTGTCTGCTTGGATATCACAATAAAGTTGACTCATTCCTATTCGTTTAGATGCAAAACCAGCCATTAACTCTAAAGCTTCGTAAGCATGTCCTTGATTTCGGTTTTCTTTATTCGCTATGAGTATTCCAACACCTGCTCTGTGATTCTTAAAGTCTATTTCGAATAAATCTATGGTTCCAATGGCTTGATTGTCTTCAATCAAACAGATAATTAAACGCAATTGTTTATTCTCTCTAATGTGACTTGCATTCTTAACATAATGTTGGAGTTGGTGCAATGAAAACGGAGCTTCTGACTCGCTATAGCGCCAATTCTCAGTGTCATTTTCCCAAAGCAACAATAAATTTACGTCCTCTTCCTCTAATTGTCGAAGATATATTTTCTTTCCTTTTAACATGGTAGTTCAAAGATACGATTTTCAATATGAATTATTGAGTAATTATATAAACTTGATGCGTTTTTAAAATATTCAATTCAATTGTTATTTGAGAATGATGAGTATTTATTAAATTATCAACTCAAGTTTCGCACCTAATTCATTTTAGTTATCGGACTGATACTTAAAGTCATGAGAACTCAGGAGCAGTTGATATTTTTCAATTTTCGCGATTATATTCTGCGTAACACTCTCAATATCAATCG
>Ga0307486_1001092_pt1 | contig 21853 bp, 21 predicted proteins | sample CBIW02metaG_FD_203663 | JGI IMG/M metagenome (GOLD analysis project Ga0307486, IMG submission 203663) | Sea-ice brine microbial communities from Beaufort Sea near Barrow, Alaska, United States - CBIW 0.2 | ecosystem: Environmental > Aquatic > Marine > Coastal | place: USA: Alaska | collected...
ATTTTTGCATATCCGGTTAAAGATCCTGAGAGATATGGAGTTGTTGAATTTAACGATGAAAATAAAGCAATATCTATAGAAGAAAAACCTACCAGGCCAAAATCAAAATACGCAGTTCCCGGATTGTATTTTTATGACAATAAGGTGGTGGAGTATGCTAAAAATGTTAAACCTTCCAACCGTGGTGAAAAGGAAATTTCAACTATAAATCAAATGTACCTGGGTGCCGGAAACTTGGAAGTAGGAGTGATGACAAGAGGAATGAGTTGGTTTGATACCGGTACGGTAGAATCTTTAGATGATGCCACAGAGTTTATTAGGGTTATCCAAAGCAGGCAAAGTGATATGATTGGTTGTATTGAAGAAGTAGCTTATCAAAGGAGGTTTATTGATAAATCCAAGCTTGATCAATTATCCGGGAGATATGGCAAATCAAAATATGGAAAATATCTCAAAGATTTAGCTAAAACATTATAGATGCCTTTAAAACAACAAGCACTTTCAGGTGTATTTTGGACAGCTTTGCAGCAATTTGGGGTAAAGGGAATTTCTTTCCTGGTTTCAATTATTCTGGCAAGATTGCTTTTGCCTGCAGAATTTGGGCTTATTGCCATGATTGGCATTTTTATGGGTATAGGCATGATGTTAATGGGTGGTGGTCTTGGACAATCCTTAATAAGGACAAAAGATCCGGACCAGGAAGATTACTCCACAGTATTCTTCTTCAATCTTGCAGGGAGTATAATAGTTTATGGGATAGTATATTTTGCAGCTCCCCTTATTGCAGCTTTCTTTGAAAGGGAAATTCTCATAGACATAACCCGGCTTTACTGTTTGATCTTTATATTTAATGCATTTTCTGCTATCCAGATGACCAGGCTCACCAAGAAAATGGATTTTAAAACCCAATTATTTGTGGAAATCCCCTCGTTGATCCTAAGTAGCGCGGTGGGAATATATATGGCATATTCGGGTTATGGGGTGTGGAGCCTGGTTTGGATGGCCTTGATCCAATCCTTTGTGCAATCGGTTCAATTGTGGTTCTGGTCTAAATGGAAGCCTTCCTGGGTTTTTAATACGGAAAAATTCAGGTATCACTTTAATTTTGGAATAAAACTCACCCTGGCCGGACTTTTAGATGTGATCTTTATCAACGCCTATACAATTATTATCGGAAAATTTTTCACAGCTACCCAGTTGGGATATTACGGTCGTGCCGATTCATTAAAGCAATTCCCGGTCAACAATATAGGAGCGGTATTAGGAAAAGTAACCTATCCTTTGTTCGCATCAATTAAGGAAGATACTGTAAGGCTAAAAAGGGTATATGCCAAAATAATGAAAATGGTGATTTACCTGGTAGCCCCCACCTTAATTTTTATGGCCGTACTTGCAGAACCTTTGTTCCGGTTTGTATTGACAGAAAAATGGTTGCCCGCGGTTCCTTATTTCCAGATCCTGTGTGCCAATGGAATACTTTATCCCATACATGCCTACAATCTGAATATTTTAAAGGTGATGGGGCGCAGTGATCTGTTCCTCAGGCTGGAGATATTTAAGAAAGTTTTAATTGTGGTTGTAATAGCGGTGTCTGTAAATTTTGGTATTTTTGGCCTCTTGTATGGAAGTGTAATCACCTCAATTATAGCTTTTTTTATCAATACGCATTATTCCGGAAAATTTATTGATTATTTTGCGTGGGAACAGACCAAAGATTTAACACCATATATAGGTCTGGCATTTATTTGTGGGATCATAATTTTTGGCTTGGACTTTTTTTTACAAACAGTGACAAATTCTGATCTCCTTAGGTTGATTGCCGGAACCCTTATTGGGTGCACCTGCTACTTTGGTAGCTCTTTGCTTTTTAAAATGAGCGCAACCTCTGAATTAATACTTTTAATAAAACGGAAATGATACCAGTAACTAAACCTTTTCTACCCCCAATAGAAGCTTATTCTAAATACTTAGATGGTATTTGGAAAAGACAATGGCTTACTAATATGGGACCTTTAGCGAGTGAATTAGAAATGAATTTAAAGCAACATTTGGGTGTAAATCACCTACTGTTTGTAACTAATGGAACAATAGCTATTCAACTAGCCATAAAAACATTAAAGTTAACAGGAGATATAATTACTACACCTTTTTCTTTTGTTGCAACCAGCAGTAGTATTGTTTGGGAAGGCTGTAATCCTGTTTTTGTAGATATTGATGAAAATAGTTTAAATATAGACCCTAAAAAGATTGAAGTAGCAATAACAAAAAAAACGACAGCAATTTTAGCAACGCACGTGTATGGAAATCCTTGTGATGTTGCGGCCATTCAAAAAATAGCAGATAAACATGGGTTGAAAATCATTTATGATGCAGCGCATTCATTTGGAGTAAAAATTGATGGAATATCACTTTTTAATTATGGCGATATTGCTACTTGCAGCTTACATGCAACCAAGTTATTTCATTCAGGTGAAGGTGGTTTGATTGTAACAAAAAATCCTGAGCTATTAAAAAAAGTAGCTTACGCACGTAATTTTGGCTTTTATGGATCAGAAAATTTTCAAGGTCTGGGTATTAATGGTAAAAATTCAGAGTTTCATGCAGCTATGGGGCTAGCGAATTTAAAATACATTAATGACATTCATACACAGCGAAAATTATTGACTGAGCGTTACGACGAAAAATTAAAAACCCTGAGGGCTAAAAAGCCAAAATGGCACAATGCATCGGCACCTAATTATGCCTATTATCCTATTGTTTTTGAAAGTGAAGCTTTATTGTTAAAATGTAGGGAGAAACTAAATGCAAATGAGATTTTTGGAAGGCGTTATTTTTATCCTTCATTGGCTCAAAGTTTACCTTATTTGGAAGTTGAAGAAATGCCAATAACAGATTCTATTGCTAAAAGAGTATTTTGTTTACCCTTGTATTATGATTTAACTCTTGAAGAAGTTGATTTAATTTGTCGTATACTATTAAGAGTTCAAAACAATTAATTATGAAATTAGCAGTAATGCAGCCATATTTTTTCCCTTATGCTGGATATTTTTCATTAATTCATAGTGTTGAACATTTTATGTTTTTTGATGATGTACAGTATATAAAAAAATCTTGGATGTCGAGGAACAGATTGTTAAATATTGAAAAGGAAGAGCCTTACTTTATTAGGCCTACACTTATAAAACCAGATTACAAAGCTCTATTGACTTCTGTGAAATTGGATTCCAATGATAAATGGAAATTAAAATTGTTACAGCAATTAAAGGGCTATAAGAATAAAGCTCCATTTTACTATGAAGTTTTGAGTTTGCTTGAGTCTATTTTTATAGAAGATTTTGAATACTTGAATGCTTTTAATATTAAATCAACTATTGAAATTTGTAAGGTTTTAGGATTTAAAACCAAGTTTGATAAATATACTGATTATAATTTTTGGTTTGAGGGAAAACCAGGAGAAAGTGATTGGGGTAGAGTAATAGCAAAAGAATTAAATGCTTCACATTATATTAACTCACCTGGAGGGGAATCTTTTATTACTGCTGAGCCATTTTCAAAGATCAATATGAAGTTAGGTTTCATTCAACCTGAATTAAAGGCATATAATCAAATGAATGATAGTTTTATACCAGGATTATCCATAATTGATATGCTCTTATTTAATGGCTTTGAGCGAACTGCCGCTTTAATAAGCGAATATGATATAAAATGGAAAAATTAGGGAAAGCAATAGGCGGTTATTTTAAATCTGCTATTGGTGAGACTGGGAATTTTTACGCTGCGAATAGTGAGCTAACTTTGCCTTCCAAAAAATAAAATGAATTAAATAAGTAAAATTTTAAATAAATTAAATTATGAGAATATTAGTAATAGGACAAGTATCTGTACATTGGGGAAGAGTTGAATTTGGTAATATTGGGAATTATTATATTACTAGGACAGCATTTAGGGAGTTACATCGTGTTTTTCCAGATGCAGAAATATTTACAACTTTTCAAATGACTGAAGAGTTTTGTAATAATGAAAGAGTTAATTGTTTACCAATGGAACTATTTTATAATTGGGATGATAATGATTTAAATAGAGCTTATAAAGAACTAGGAATTGCAGAATATTATTCTCAAACTAAACAATTAATTGAGACCACACCATATATTGACGAAGTGCTAAAAAGTGATTTAGTAATTGATTTTAGTGGTGAATTATGGGGTGATCACGCAGAGCCTGTAGGTAAAAATAGATTTCTTGTGGGGTTAATTAAAGATCGTGTAGCTCAATTATTTAATAAAAAAACTGTACTGTTAGCAGGTTCGCAGGGACCATTCTCAGATGCAAAAACAAAAGAATTTGCTAAAATTGTATTTAAAAATTTCTCAATTGTTTCAAATAGAGAAGCAGCTTCATATGATTTATTAAAAGAGAATGGCTTTGATGTGTCAAAGGTTGAAAATTTCACAGACCCAGCATTTTTATTTGAGCCGAAATCAGATGATGAGATGTTTGAAGTCTTTAAGTTAGAGAATATTAAACATGAAGATAAGGAAACTGTAGGTTATATTTTATGTGGTTTTAATATGTTAGAAGGGCCCTATGATAAAGAACCAAGAAGAGATGCTGAATTTATTCAGTTTGCGGAATCCGTGGAATACATTGTAAATGAATTAGGAGCAAGAGTTTGTTTAATGTCACATCAAAACGGATTTGATTTACCTCCAAATTTTAAATTAATTAATGGTAGAGATTTTCCTTATGCCAAACAGCTATATGATGTTGTAGAAAAAAGAGGTTTGGTCAATATGTCAGATGTGCTATGTATAAGTAGACCATATATACCTGTCGAGTTAAAGGCTATTATTAAACAGTTTGACATGTTCGTTTCTGGTCGTATTCATGGGTTTGTTGCCGCAGTTTCTCAAAATGTGCCAACTGTAATTATAAATAGAGGTTTTGGAGCAAAGTCTCATAGAAATATAGGTTTTGCTAGAAGTGTAGGATTAGAAGAATATATAGCCGATCCACATTCTTCTTCAGATTTAATCAGTAAGATTGATAAATGTTGGAAAAATAAGGAAGAGTTAAAATTATTATTAAGTAAAAGAATACCAGAAGTAAAGGAAAAAGCACATGATTGCTTTAATTCTTTATTAAAGATAATTTAAGATGATTAATAATAGTATAGTGTTGGATAATTATGAATTCATTTGAGATTAAGTATTCAGAGAATTGTGCAAGTCAAATACAAATATTTGAACACTTATCTGAGTGTTCAAAATTATTTACAATTCCTTTGTCTGATTACGTCGATATTAAGCAGTATTCAATTAAGATAAGAAATAATTCAATAACTATTGAGGCTTGGGAAAAAGAAAAACTGGTTGGATTGTTAGCTATTTATTTAAATGACTTAAATAATATTGAAGGTTATATTACAAATGTAAGTGTAGTTGAAAGTTTTCAAGCTAAGGGAATTTCTTCACAGTTATTATCAAAAACGATAGCATTCACAAAATTAAAAAAGTATAAAAGAATAAAACTTAGTGTTCATAAAGAAAATAATTATGCCTTAAAATTGTATGAAAAGTATGGTTTTAAAATTACAGAAGAAGATAATGATAATTTTATTATGACTAAAAAAATAGAAATTGAATAATTCTAAAATTATAGTTTCAGTTTGTTGCTTAACCTACAATCACGAAAAATATATAAGACAATGTTTAGATGGCTTTGTAATGCAACAAACTGATTTTGCGTATGAAATTTTAATTCATGATGATGCATCTACAGATAGTACTGCAGATATTATAAAAGAATTTGAAGCTTTATATCCTAGAATTATTAAACCCATTTATCAAAAAGAAAATCAATATTCAAAAGGGGTAAGTATGAGTATAACTTATAACTTTCCAAGAGCAAAAGGGAAATATATAGCTATGTGCGAAGGAGACGATTTTTGGACTGATTCTTTAAAATTGCAAAAACAAGTGGATTTTTTACAGGAGAATGAAGATTATGTGGCTTGTGGGTGCTATACGGACATGGAGAGATATGGAAAATTGGAGATAAAAGATGCTCCTTTCATTGAGAAGTCCTTTAATCAAATCGATCTAATACGAAAAAATCCATTCCCAACTTTAACTACAATGTTTCGTAAAGTAGATTTAACAGATTATAATAATTACAATTTGATTGTAGGGGACATAGAGTTATTTATGTATTTATCACAATTTGGAGATTTTATGAAATTACCTTTTAAAGGGAGTGTTTATAGATTTCATGGTAAAGGGGTAAACAGTGGAAATGATCATTATGCCAATAAAACCAAAAGTATTTTAGCAAAACTTAAATTTAATGAAAAATTTAAATTATTTCCTAATAGTTTATATAAATCGAGACTTCGGTTTTTTATAAAGTCTGAAATAAAAAGAATTGTTAAAAATAAAATATTAAGACGAAAAGGGACTAAGGATAGTAGTGATTTTATCAAGTTTTGTATACAGCAATACAAAATGTTATAAATTCTAAATAATAAACACAAGCCAAATCTCTAAGTAGACAAGAAATTTCTATTTAAAATTTTAGTTTAAAAACGAAAGTAAAAGAATGAAAATTGGCACTATGATGACAAAGTGGTTCAAAAATATTTATTTGAAGTTATTGATGCACCCTTGATTCCTTCGTATGTGTTTTACGATGAGAAAGAGGCATTAGAATGGGCGAAAAACACGGAATGGCCAAAAGTATTTAAGTTAACGGGTGGTGTTGGCTCGAGTAATGTTAGGTTGATAAAAAGTGAGAAAGAAGCTAAAAAAGTTATTCGGCGTTCGTTTAGAAAGGGGTATGTGGCATTTAACCAAAGAAAGTATTCTTAAAAAAAGTACTTCCAAATACCGACAAAATAAATCACCAATATCGCTATTGAAAAGTTTACCTCATCTCTTAAAGCCAACAAATAAAGAACTTGTCGATCATATAGAGAAGGGTAAACAATTATTTTGATTTAAGATTGATTGTCGTGAATCAAAATATAATAATGTCTATGAAAAGATACAACAGGGAAGGGGATTTAAGAGCATCGGGAAGTGGTGATTTACAATTTATGCAAAATAATGATTTGGACAAGTCTCTTTTAAAACTTGTTCTAAATACTACCATAAAAGTAAAAATGAATTTTGCGGCTTAAGACATTGTCTATGATAATAATGACAATCCAGTTATCGTGGAAGTTACTTATACCCCGGCAATAGAATACGAAGGCTCTCCAAGGTATTGGGATAGTAATCTAGATTAGATTGAAGGAAGAGTAGGTCAATATGCAGGGGGATGGTCGATAAAGTCATTGAACAAGTTAAAAGCAAAAAACAACCCTTTTAAAATTCTATTTAAAAATATGAGCCAAGCCTTAATATCTATAATTGTTCCTGTTTACAATGCAGAGAAACATTTATCTAAAATGTTGGACTCTGTACTCAATCAATCGTATACACAATGGGAAATGATTTTGGTTAATGATGGCTCCACTGATAACTCCACCTCCATTATACATAAATACGTAAATCAAGACAAGCGATTTCGATATATTTCACAATCTAATGCTGGCCCCTCTATTGCGCGCAACTGTGGAATAGAAGAAGCCAAAGGAGATTATCTAGCATTTATAGATGCCGATGATTGGGTGAGTCCGGAGTATTTGAATAAATTGATGCATCCAATGCTAACCAAAGAGACCGATTTAGTTTGTGCGGGCTATTACGAAGTTAATCCTCAGTTTCCTCAAGACTTAAAGCTGCATGATTTTCAGCAAGAACTGTTTAATAAAAACATCAACAAGCAGACCTATCAATCCAATATATTTAATGGAGTTAGTGGCGTGCTGTGGGCTAAGTTATTTAAAAAAGAGATTTTTAAAGAAAACAATATTCAGCTGCATCCTAAATTAAGACTTTCCGAAGATTTGATTGCTGTTTTGGAGTATTCACGATTCATTGATAAAGTATTTATTATTCCTGATGCTATTTATTATTACAATCGACTAGATGAAAGTGGATTAAGTGGTGGTTTAAATATAGAAAAATATCAGAGTCTTAAAGTCTTTTTCGAAGAAGTAGAGAGATTTAGAAAAGAGCTAAGTTTTTTGGACTTAGACGTTATTAAAAATAAAAGAAAATATTCTTTTATGATTCAGCTTCTAAGAGATCAATCTCAGTCGAAAAAAGAATTCTATAAAGTAGCCGATTTTTTAGTTGAAAATGAATCACCTCTCGACCCAAATATTTTTCAAATCAACAAAATGAATGATTTTATATTAAAAGGTATATTTAATGGAAATTATTATCGTTCATGGATCATATTGAGAACGTACCAGCTAGTTAAGCAAATTAAGCATGGGGGTAAATAAAAAATTAGAAGATATATTAATATAAAATCCTGGTTGATGAGATGTTTCTTAATTGCTGACATGTATTTCTTATTTTAGGTTTTGTACATTTGCAGATTGGAGATACTTAAGAATTCAAAAATTTAAATTGGAAAATAAGTTTAAAAAGACTTTATAATGAAAAATAAAATTGCCATACTAACTCTACCTCTTGGACATAACTATGGTGGCATTATTCAGAACTATGCTTTGCAAAAACTTCTATCGAATATGGGGCATGATGTTGTAACAATAAATAGAAGAGCAGATAACCCACATTCGAAGATTAAAATACTAGCTAGTAAATATAAATCCTATTTTTTTAGATGCTTTTTACAGTCAAAAAATCCGAAATATCTAGATTACAACAAAGTATTCGAACACAATTTAAGATTTCTAAAAGAACATGTCAATTTATCCCCTGCCGTCGAGTCAACTGTGTCTTTGGCTGACTACTTTAAAAAGGAGAAGTTTAATGTGGTAATAGTGGGGAGTGATCAAATTTGGAGACCTAAGTATTCTCCTGACATTTTTTTTAACTTCTATTTAGACTTTTTACAGAAAGAAACTTCTATTAGGAAAGTGGCTTATGCAGCTTCTTTTGGAACAGAAGAATGGGAATATACAGAAGAACAAACTAAAGCATGTTCGGAGCTGATTCAACAATTTAATGCGGTTTCAGTGAGAGAAGATTCGGGGGTTCAATTGTGTGGTGACTTCCTCAATAGAAAGGAAGCAATACAGGTTTTAGACCCAACTTTACTTCTAGAAGCAGAAGACTATAGTCAGCTTATAGGTCAAAGAGAGAAGAAAAATGGCCTATTTACGTATGTTCTTGATGATTCTGAGGGGATAAATGATTTTATTGCAAATTGTTCGAAGTATCTGAATTTAGAAGTATATACGAACCAGGCAAAAAATAATACAAACACATTTAAAAGCAATAATGTTGAAGATTATTTTATGCCACCACTTGAGGGGTGGCTGCAGGGTTTTAGAGATGCAGACTTTGTGATTACAGATTCTTTTCACGGTACACTTTTTTCAATTATTAATCAAAAACCTTTTTTATCTCTTGTAAATATGGATAGAGGTGCATCTCGTTTTGAATCTATCTTAAAACAATTAGGTCTAGAAGATCGTTTAGTGTATAATGTCGAAAAATTTGATAAATCTAAATTAGAAGAAGAGATTGATTATGTGGCTGTTAAATTAAAATTGAATCGTTTAAAAGACGACTCTTTAAATTTTATAAAAAACAATATTTAAAGATTACCGAAGATTGAAATTCTCAATTTAAATAATCAAACACGGAGGCTTTATTGCTCCTCAAAAAGTTATGGATGTCAATTATGAGTAAGATAAAAGATTTGATAAAAAAAATTTTAGGCCCTAAATTATATACCAGTTTAGTTAATAAATATATTAATTTAATAGGGCTTAAAACGCTTAGTATAAATACATATACAGATGGTAAGCTTTACTTTAAGCACTCCATGGTTTTCAAACAAAATACCTTTAACAAAATAGAATCTAAAATAGTGTTACACTATCACGCTATAGAAAAGGGGTTTTTGCATAATAATTTTAGATATAGATTTGGTGAAGATCGAATAATAGATTTAATAAAACTCCTTTCTTTAGAAGAGGTTATAAAAAATAACAAGAAAAGTCAAATAGCCTCGGCTTATTTGGCTATGTGCAAATATTACGAGAGACATAGGGCAAACGCAATTGATATATCTGATTATTATAATGTCAAACATTATGAGTTGTTTAAAAAAATGATAACATTAGATGTGAATATTGTTAAAAATCATGATAGCAGCTCATATTTTAATAGTGTAAGTTGTGATTTTAAAGAATTTTCTGCATCACGCGCAAGTGTTAGAAATTTCATAGAAGATAAAATCCCTATGGATACAATAGAAAAGGTTATAGAATTAGCTAAAAACGCACCATCTGTATGTAATAGACAACCTACAAAAGTATATTATTTGGAAAATAAAGAAAAAATAGATAGGGTCTTAAAAATTCAAGGGGGACTAACTGGTTACACAAAAGAGATAACTCAGTTGTTAATTGTTGTTTCCGATAGAAACTATTATTATTCGATAGGCGAGAGAAATCAACTTTACATCGATGGTGGATTATTTTTAATGAATCTCCTTTACGCTTTACATTATTATAAAATTGCTGCATGTCCGGCCCATTGGGGGCATCCTATAGAAAAGGACAGAGAAATTCTTAAAGAAATCCCCTTGTCAGAATCAGAAAAAGTGATATGTGTTGTCCCTATAGGTTTTCCAAGCAATTCATTTAAAACCACTTTGTCATTAAGACGAGAAAGTCAAGAGATTTTAAAAGTTGTTTAAAAACATATTTTGATGAAAAATCTAGAATTAAATTTAATGTCAATTAATTTATTCTAGAGTGTGCTCTATTAATGCAAATGCTAAAAAAAAACAACTTATTAATGACATCGTTCAATATTTAAGGTAAGTCCTAGAAAAGAAACTAAAATAACTGATATTGTTTTTTTTATAAAAAATATGATTTTATGTACCATAAACTTCAAAAAATTCATAATAAAATTCAAAGATCTATAATGACTGTTATTAGATAAAATTCCCTAAAAATGGTTTTTATTTTATATCCATTAATTCATTGGTCAAGGTTATGAAAAAAAAATATTTCAATAAGAAAATGATATATGCAACAAAAAAAAATAAAATTACTTTTCGTTATTGAGTCATTGACGATTTCCGGCAGTGAAAAAAGCTTAATCACACTACTATCGAACATTGATCCTGATTTATATGAAATTGATTTACAGTTGTTCCGTTATGGAGGTGAATTAGATAAAAACGTTCCAAATTACGTTAATTTATTAGATTGTTTAGCTTTTGTGCAATATTCTTCTGAATCATGGAAGCATAATATTAAAGCTGTTTTCTCCAAAAATAAGATTTCATATTTTATAGCAAAGTTAAACTATTCCTTACGCTTAAGATTCAGAAAACGCGGAGTTTCAGAAATATCAAAATTATATTGGGAGTCTGTTAGTCACTTATTGGAAAAGACAGATAAAGAATATGATTTTGCGATTGCTTTTGCTCAAGGTGCCCCCACTTACTATGTTAAGGACATCATTAAGGCTAAAAGGAAGATTGCATGGGTAAATGCAAATATGGTGATCAAAAATCAGAACAAAAAATTTCAAGAAAAATATTATAATGACTTCGATAAAATAGTTGCTATTTCTGAAGGCGCCAAAAATCATTTAATAAATATTTTACCTCAATTTTCACATAAGTATTTAATAATACCCAATATTATAGATTTTAAATCTATTCCTAAAATGGCTGAATTATACGAAGCCCCTATTAAAACTAACAAATTCAACATACTAACAGTAGGTAGACTTGACAACAGGATGAAAGGAATGGACATTACAATTGAAGCTTGTAAAATTTTAAAAGAAAAAGGAATCGATTTCCATTGGTTCATTATTGGGAATGGAGAATTTAAAGGCGTTATGGAAACCTTTATTAATAAGTATAATTTGAATGGACATTTAAACTTGTTGGGAGCTATTAATAATCCATACCCTTACTTTAAAAAGGCTGACCTTTACGTGCAAACATCACGTAGCGAGGGATATGGAAGAACTATTGCAGAAGCAAGAATGCTAAACTTACCCATCGTAACCACAAATTTTGATACGGTAGGATTACAAATCGAACATTTAAAAAACGGTGTTATTACTGAGATAAATCCGGAAGCCGTAGCAGATGGAATTATAAAAATAATGAACGACAAAGAATTATACAATTCAATTGTTGAATACCTCAAACGAGAACCTAAAGAGAACACCGAGACAGTAAAACGATTTGATGCAATGATTAGCAATTTACTAACTACTAATTGATTTAATTCCTAAAAATGCGAATCACACTCCAAAAATAAAATCAACCAAAATCGATTGCCAAACCGTTTTTGTAAAAAAGATTAAAATTTTCTTAAAATAAAATTGATGAATGAAGTTTTGGTAAGTATTTGTTGCTTAACCTATAATCAGGAAGATTATATAGATAAGTGTATCCAGGGTTTTTTGATGCAAAAGACAAATTTTTCTTTTGAAATTATAATTTATGATGATGCTTCTACTGATAATACTTCCGGGATAATCGCGAAATATGAAAAGGAACTCCCGGGCTTGATCAAGGTGATTCAGCAGGGGGTCAATCAATTTTCACAGGGGATCCAACCTTTTTTTAAATTTCTGTATCCTCAGGCCAGCGGAAAGTATATTGCATATTGTGAAGGGGATGATTATTGGACCGATCCCTTAAAGTTGCGGAAGCAGGTGGATTTTATGGAAACGAATGAAAACATAAAAGCCTGTGGCACCAATTATAATGTATTGAGGGGCAGTGAATTAATTGAAATTGATAAATATTCAAAACAACAATTATTTGATCACTACGATGTTATTTCTAACAATAGAATTGGAACTTTAACTGTTTTGATTAGAAATAATTTTCAAATGCCTGGTTATTTGGAACGTTCCTTTTTCGGCGATTTAAGCCTTTTGTTGTTTCTTACCAAAAACAATGGTAAAATCGCGGTTTTACCCTTTAATTCGGCTGTATTCAGGGTAAATGAAACAGGTATCTATAGTGGAGCGACCATTGATGAAAATATTCAAAGAGAATTTTCAGATAAGTTATTATTTCTGAAGCACAATAAAAAAGACAATAGATTCCTTTTTTATTCAATGATTTCTTGCTTTCAGAAAGCTTCTGTCCATTTTGCAAGGGCTATTTTACAACGGCCTTATTCTAATTTTCGTTATTCTGGCTATTACATAGACCAAATAAGGATTTTAGTTGGCAGGTATTTAGAAAAAACAAAATAATAGTAAATGCTCACCTAGCAATGAGTACAATTTAATTAAACTTCATGAAACTTTTATATATTACCAATGGTATTACCGGTTCAGGAGGTTTGGAGCGTGTGCTTTCAGTCAAGGCGAGTTTGTTGGTGGAACAGTACGATTATGAAATAACTATAGTGTCGTTAAATGAAGCAAATTTAAGTCCTTTCTATTCTTTTAATAAGAAAATTAAATTTCATGACATTTCTGTACCCCGGGGTTTTTTCCGAAATTTAAAGAGTTATATCAGCGGTCTTCGAAAAGTTGTCAGGGATTTTCGACCTGATATTATTTCTGTATGTGATGATGGTCTGAAAGGTTTTTTTCTGCCTAAAATTTTGGATACAGAAGTTCCAATTATTTATGAACGGCATGTCTCCAAAGAAATAGAAATGAGGGACAGGTTTCCTTTCTGGAAAAAGCAATTAATAAAAGCTAAATGGGAAATCATGGAGAAACTGGCTCCCGGTTTTTCCAAATTTGTAATTCTAACTGAAGGAAATTTAAGGGAGTGGCCTTCTTTAAAGAATATTAAAATCATACCTAATCCATTGCCATTTTACCCTGAAAATAGCAGTTCTTTAAATAACAAAAAAGTACTCATCGTTGGAAAGCAATCTTATCAAAAGGGTCAGGATCTCTTGATTCAAGCCTGGAAAATTGTAATGGAAAAACATTCCGACTGGGTATTGGAAATAGTTGGAAAAGTTGATGAGTCTATGGGATTAAAACAACAGGTGTCTAAATTGGGCCTTATTGAGCAGGTACATTTTTTTGAACCGGAAAAAAATATTGAACAAAAATATTCAAATACATCTATTTATGTGATGTCCTCGCGCTACGAAGGTTTTGGGATGGTATTAATTGAAGCAATGGCTTTTGGGGTCCCATGTATTTCTTTTAACTGCAATTATGGCCCGTCAGACATTATTGATCCTAATAAAAATGGATTATTGATACCAAATGGAGATGTTAATTCATTTGCTTTGGCAATCATAGAATTGATCGAAAATCCTCAAAAAAGGAGTGCCTTAGGATTCCAGGCTAAAATTGATGCTCAGAAGTATTTACCGGAAAAAATTGTAAAGCAATGGGATGAACTTTTTCAATTAATAACTAAATGAAATATCCAGGAGACAAAATTCTTTCTATTGAGGAATGGCTATTTTATATTACCTCTAAAACAATAATATAAGCAGATGAAACATATTGTAATTTTAATAGATCAGCTTTATAATTTCGGGGGGATTGAACGTTTAGTTGCTTTGAAAGCAAATTACTGGACCTCTGTATTTGGGTATAAAGTGACTATTTTGAGTACAGAACAAAAGGGAAATCCGAAAGTCTTTCCTTTGAATAATTCGGTTGGGTTTTTAGATTTGGGGATTAATTACGATAGATCTAAAAGTTACTTTGAAATAAAAAATTTGGCCAAGTTTTTTAAAAATATAAAAAATTTAAAGAACCAATTAAATATTTTAAATCCGGATTTCATTCTGGTGGCTTCACATATTCCGATGACATATTTCATTCCATTTATCAAGGGAAAGGCTAAAGTTATCAAGGAATTTCATTTTACAAAATATGAACGGCAAAGGAATTTGAAATTTAAATTGTTTAATTTTTTTGAAAGCAAGTATGATTATTTGGTAGTTCTTAGTAAAGAAGAACGTCAATTTTATGACACGCAAAATGTTATCGTCATTCCAAACCCTTTAACTTTTCCGATACCAAAGAAAAGCTTAAGGCTAAATCCTAAAGATAATAAAGCTATTTTTGTAGGGAGGGTTGCGCCTGTGAAGAATTTGGAAGGGATGATAAACCTTTGGAAACATTTTAGAGTGTTGCATCCCCACTGGAAATTAGAAATTTATGGTTCTTATGACGATGTATATGGACAATCTATACGGGAGAAGATTATTGAGGAAAAAATGTCTGATGATATTTTCTTAATGGGAAGTACTTCAAATATTATAAAAGCGATTGAATCGGCTAAAGTCATGTTAATGACCTCCCATCAGGAGTGTTTTCCCATGGTAATATTGGAATCTTTTGCTCTTGGGGTTCCTGTATTTGCATTTAATTGTCCCACAGGCCCCAGAAATATTATTGAGGATGGCAAAAACGGATGTCTAATTGAAAATGGAAATATTCCCGAATTTGTAAATGCCTTGGATGATTTTGTGAAAAATGAAGACAAACAATCAAGAATGTCAAAGTTCGCATCTGAAACTGCTGAACTGTATTCGTTGGATATTATAATGCAAAAATGGAATGAGAAAATTTTTCTAAAATAATTTTATGATAATTTTTAGGTATATAATATATTTTCCTTTGCTCTTAAGGTTTTTAACTGCAAACAATAAAGAGATTATTATCAAAGATCTTTATGCAAATAATCTCAGGAATACAGAATCTATCAACAATGATTTTATTAACCGAATTTCTGCGGATCGCTATTTTAGGACCTTATTCTATTTTCGCACAAGAGGTTTGTTCACAAATGTGTTACGGGTTTTGTTTCCAAAAGAACGATACTTCATAATTGATATAAATTCAAAAATTGGAGGGGGATTACGGACTGCACACCCTTATGGAACAATTATTAATGCAGAGTGGATAGGGGAAAATGTCTATATAAATCAATTGGTAACTTTAGGTGAGAAAAATGGGAAAAGACCTATTATTGAAGATAATGTAGAACTACATGCAAATTGTAGTATAATTGGTGGGGTCAAAATAGGAATGAATGCCATTATTGGTGCTGGTACGGTTGTAACCAAAGATGTTCCGGCAAATAGTATTGTGGTTGGAGCAAAAATGAGATTTTTATAATATAAAGGGCTCGATTATTTTTTAAGCTTAATTAACTGAAAAAATAATATTAGGGAATGACGAGGAAGATAAGAATAAGATGAGGAATGAAATTAACCTTAATTCTTTGCCTCTTTAAACTCCATTACTAAGAAAAAATAAATTTATTGAATACTATAGTTCCATTAGAGATTTATACTCCTCTATATTATCATTTGCTTTTTTTTGGCATAATAATAACAGGCATTCAGGCTCAATCGGTAAAGCTTGGAACTTCCGGGAATATGGGCTATATGAAAACTTTTGGAATTATTTTTTTCCTTTTTGTGTTTTTGTATATGGGGCTAAGGCCGGTAAGTTATTGGTTTGGAGATATGGGAACTTACGCAAACTATTTTAACCGATACCAAAGCGGAGAGGGAGTTGCAATGTTCAAAGATGGCTTGTTTTATACCTTCATGAAAGTTTGCTCTGGCTTTATGTCTGTTAATACTTTCTTCTTTTTATGTGCAGTTCTATATATTATACCCTTATGGATTGTTTGTAAAAAATGGTTTAAAAATTATTGGTTTTACGGGTTTTTAATGCTGGTGTCAACTTTGACCTTTTGGGCCTACGGCACCAACGGGATCAGGAATGGGATTGCATCTTCTTTTTTCTTGTTGGCACTTTCCAGGGAAAAGTTGGGTTATAAAATATTATGGTTATTTTTGTCTATAAATTTTCACAGTTCTATGGTGCTCCCTATACTTGCACTTGGGCTGACATATTTTAAAAATTCCACCAATTTATACTTTAAAATATGGCTTGTATGTATTCCTTTGTCATTAATAGGGGGTGGCTTTTGGGAATCATTTTTTGCAGGTTTAAACCTGGAGGATCAAAGGCTGAATGAATATTTAGTGGGTAATGAATATGCCGATTCATTTTCCAGTACGGGTTTCCGATGGGATTTTTTATTGTACAGCGGCCTGGGTGTTTTTTCAGGCTGGTATTATATTTTTAAGAGAAAATTCATCGATAAAATCTATACACAGCTATTTAATATTTTCTTAATTACAAACGCATTTTGGATCCTGGTGATCCGCGCCAGTTTTTCCAATCGGTTTGCCTATTTATCCTGGTTTATGTTGGGACTTGTTATAATATATCCTTTAATAAAAAAATATTTTATTAAAGATCAACATAAATGGATAGGGGGAATTATGATTGTTTATTTTTTATTCACCTACAGCCTTGAAGTAATTTTGAAATAATGAAACATCCACGAGAATAAAATTTCTCACACAGGAAAATGATTATATGGATGTTACTCCCGATAGCTATCGGGAGTCCGCTAAAACAATATTATAAACAGATGAAAAAGCTTACAGTTTTCACTCCAACCTACAACAGGGCCTTTTGTTTACACCAGGTATATACAAGTCTTCTGCAACAAACTTCCCGGGACTTTATCTGGATGATCCTTGATGATGGTTCTCAGGACAATACAAGGGAGCTGGTAGATTCTTGGAAGAAAGACAGCGTTATGGATATTGAATACCATTATAAGGAAAATGGAGGGATGCATACCGGGCATAATGCTGCCTACTCTTTAATAGAAACCGAACTGAATGTTTGTATAGATTCCGATGATTATATGCCGGATAATGCAGTAGAATTAATCCTTGATTTCTGGAAGAAGAACGGGAATGATTCCCTGGCAGGAATAATAGGATTAGATCAGTTCAAGGATGGTTCCATAGTAGGTACACAGATCCCCGATCACCTGAAAACCGCGAAACTCAGTGAGTTATATAATGTATATGGTGTAAAAGGGGATAAAAAGGTGGTTCTGAGAACAGATTTGGTGAAAAAGTTCCCTTCTTACCCGGAAATCAAAGGTGAAAAACTGGTTCCTCTGGGGATTTTATATCTTATGATAGATCAGGAATACAACTTTTTATGTTTAAATAAACCTTTGTGTATTGTGGAATATCAACCTGATGGCTCCTCCAATACTATTTTGAAACAGTATAGGCTAAGCCCGGGAGGATTTGCCCACGCGCGATTGGTGAAAATAAAATTGAGCAAAAGTTTTAAAGAAAAATTTAAACAATCCATACATCTTGTATCATCAGCTATATTTGCGAAAAAAAGTAGTTTGATTTTAAAATCCCCAAATTTAACGATCACCTTTCTGGCAGTTCCATTCGGGGTTTTTGCAAACCTTTATATTCGATTCAAAACCAAATTATGAAAGTATTACAGGTGATTAATAGTTTAGGAACCGGAGGTGCAGAAAAACTGATCATAGAAAGCCTTCCTGTTTATATGGAAAAGGGAATACAAATAGAACTCTTATTATTAGACTCCCGAGAAACCCCTTTTTTAAAACAATTAAAAACCAACTCTAACTGTAAAATTCATTCAATAGGGGAAGGCTCTGTATACAACCCTAAGTATATCTTAAAGATAATACCTTTTCTTAAGAAGTTTGATTTGGTGCATGTTCATCTTTTTCCTGCCTTATATTGGGTGGGTATAGCCAAAATCTTAAGTTTTAGTAAAGTGAAGCTTATTTTTACCGAACATAATACCAGTAATAAACGCAGGAATTTATGGATTTTCAAATTCTTTGACAGGATCATTTATTCTGTTTATGACAAAATCGTGACTATTGCAAATGAAGTAGATAGAAACCTCCGGCAACATTTAAAGTTGAGCACATCAAAATTTGAATTGATCGAGAACGGTATTAATCTTTTATCCTATAGAAATGCTATTCCCCTTTCAAAAACAGAATTTTTCGAGAAAGATGACACTATTCTTATTCAGGTGTCAAGTTTCAGGGCTCAAAAGGATCAACCGACTTTAATTAGGGCTTTAAAATTATTGCCCGAGAACTTTAAACTTTTATTGGTGGGGGAGGGGCCTTTAAAGGAAGAAAATGAACAACTTGTTGAAAAGCATGGCTTGTCTTCCCGGGTAAAGTTTTGTGGTATTAGAGAGGACGTTCCGTCCTTGCTTAAAACAGCCGATCTGGTTATCTTATCCTCCCATTACGAAGGTTTATCCCTGTCAAGCATTGAGGGAATGGCATCCGGCAAACCTTTTTTGGCTTCGGATGTCCCGGGTTTAACCGAAGTGGTAAAAGGTGCAGGTATTTTATTTCCAGAGGGGGATGAGCAATCCCTGGCAAATGAACTCCTGAAACTTAGCGAAGATCCGGAATTCTATAAAAAAATTGCATCCTCCGGGTTAAAACGTTCTCAAAAATTTGACATAGGGATTATGGTGGATAAATATATTAATTTGTACTACAGAATATTAAATTCCAATCCTCAATAAAAAATCCTTTAAAGATATTTGCCTTTTAAATCATCATAAGAAAGTCCTCTTTTTTTGGTGCCCGGCTGGCTGAATACCGATTTATCTTCAGTATCCGAGATAATATTGCAATTCATACCAATAATATTTTTTCCTCCTATTTTAGTTTTTGGTTTAATGGTTGAATTTAATCCTATGAAGCTATTATCTCCTACTGCAACCTCTGCTCCCAGTAGGCATGCACTTAAGAGCGAATTTTTCCCGATTTTAGAATGGTGTCCTATTCTTGCTCCTATAATGAAGGTATTATCATCTATTTTAACATAGGCTTGAATGAAAGTTGCTTCTCCAATAAATACATTATCCCCTGTTTTTAGATTTTTAGGACAAACAGCATTTGTAGAAATATAAGTTGTAAGGAAATATCCTTTTTGTTTCGCCGCTTTGTAAATACGTTCTCTTATCCCATCATTCCCAGCTGTAATAAAAAGATCGTATTCAGCCGGATCGTAATTATTTTCAAGAACATCAAAATTTACAAGTGGAAACTCGTGTTCAGTCTCCCCTATTTTAGAAAGATAATCTCCTTCTACACATTGGGCAACAACAGTATAAGCACTGTCATTCATAAAAGAGTAACAAATAAAATCGGCAAATTTCCCTACTCCGTATATTATTAATTTTTTATTTTTCATAGAGGTAACATCTAAGTATAACTATTGTAAAGTGCAACAAATATATGTATTAATAAATCTAATTAAATTCGGAGTTCTAAAATTATCAGAATTAAGGGTTCTATTGGTGTATTCACCTTCTTAATTAATACTTTTGTAATTATTTTGAAAAATCAATGGATAAATTAATTCGCATCACTACCATTCCTTTATCCCTTGAAAAACTCCTGGAAGGGCAATTGACTTTTATGGATCAATACTTTGAGCTAACCGCGATTTCTGCTGAGAAAATGCGTTTGGAAAAGTACGGCTTGGATAATAAAGTGAATACCTTTTATGTGGAAATGACACGCGAGATCACTCCCATGAAAGATTTAAAAGCGGTTTTTAACTTATATAGCTATTTCAAAAAGGAGAATCCTTTAATTGTTCATACCCATACCCCAAAAGCGGGAATCGTGGGAATGCTTGCTGCTAAATTAGCGGGTGTGCCCATCAGGTTACATACAGTTGCAGGCCTTCCGCTCATGGAAACTACAGGTACAAAAAGGAAGATCCTGAATTTTGTCGAAAAACTCACTTATGCCCTTGCCACAAAAGTGTACCCGAATTCCAAAGGTTTATATGATATTATTCTGAAAGAGAAATTTGCTTCTCCCTCAAAATTGAAAGTTTTGGGCAAAGGCAGTTCTAATGGAATTGATACAGCTTATTTTGATCCTTCAAAATATTCTGAAGAATTTAAATTTAAATCGAAGCAGGAACTGAATATACCGGATGCTAATTTGGTGTTTGTTTTTATTGGCCGACTGGTTTCAGAAAAGGGGATCAATGAACTGATAAGGGCTTTCAGCAAACTGCACCAATCAAATCCGGATTGTAACCTGCTCCTGGTTGGCCTTTTTGAACAGGAATTAGACCCTTTAAAGCCTGAAACCCTCGACATTATCCAAACCCATCCGGGAATTATTTCAGTGGGTTACCAGCAAGATGTACGGCCTTACCTGGCAATTTCAGATGCACTCGTTTTTCCAAGTTATCGGGAAGGATTCCCAAATGTAGTGATGCAGGCCGGGGCGATGAATTTGCCATCCATAGTTACTGATATCAATGGTTGTAATGAAATTATTTCTGAAGGTATAAACGGATTAATAATTCCGGTAAAAGATGAAAGCGCATTGTATTATTCTATGTTGAGCCTATTTAAAAATGCAGATTTAAGGTTGTCATTAGCCTCCAAGGCGAGGAACGAAATCACATCTAATTATGAACGCAAAGAATTTTGGAAGATCCTTCTTAACGAATACAGGAATTTGGGAGCATTGAAAAGTTGAAAGTAGTATGTTGTTTGTGGTTTGTTGTTTATGGTTGAAAAACCCCAATCTGCGGATCCCGATGCCTCGGGAGTGGTTTCAATCTGCGCAAATCTGCGGGAAAAAGGGAGACATGGAGAAAAAGGGACTTGGGGAGTGAAATAGAAAGTTAGAAGTGGGAAGTTAGAAGTACGAAGTGAAACAAGAGCCAGGAGACAAGACTAAAAAAAGTTAGAAGTGTTGCGTAGTTTAACGAATCGTTCTTCTCCCTTTAGATACTATGGTTAAATCCTAATTTATTTTATCATATGAAGTTCTTTTTTTATATTTTTGCTTTAACAAAAGAAGGCTTTGGTCAATTCATTGAACCTAGGTCTATCTAGCGCGGAGCAGT
>Ga0307486_1001093_pt1 | contig 21829 bp, 17 predicted proteins | sample CBIW02metaG_FD_203663 | JGI IMG/M metagenome (GOLD analysis project Ga0307486, IMG submission 203663) | Sea-ice brine microbial communities from Beaufort Sea near Barrow, Alaska, United States - CBIW 0.2 | ecosystem: Environmental > Aquatic > Marine > Coastal | place: USA: Alaska | collected...
TTCTTGGTATGTTTGTCACCACAAAAAGGGCAGTTTTTTGATTCATGGCTTTGATTCCTTGCAAATATAGACAGTATATAGCTTTAGCTCATGCACCAGCATGAATTTTGTCCATTACACCTAAAAAGTGCGTTAATATTTTGTGATATGACTTAACTAAACAACTAAGCCCCAAAGGTTTGAAAAACTTTTAAGGCGTCGGTGTCATATGTTTTTCCGCCCGTTAATTGGTTGATGATGCACCCTGCTCTATAAGCGCCCAACCCTAAATCAGGCGCGCCAACACCATGGCTATGTACCTCTTGGTTTTGGACAAAAACCTTACCCTTATTCACCACGTTTTTTGCATACACAAGCGTGTACTGTCGGTCAATTTTAGGCTGCTCAAACCCATCATGCTGAATCAATGGCAGCAAAGTATCTAGGCATTTAGGTAACCCATGACGATAGCCCGTACCCGCAATAATGCAATCATAATCAGCGGTAAACACATGATTTTGCTCATGTTGCCGACACGTCACTTGCAGGATTTTTTGAGACATGTTTTTAGATGTATCCCCAAGCGTGGCCTCAATCACTTCACAATTGGACAATAGCGTTGAGTGCATGTCTTGATTGGTAATACTGCGCTCATAGAACCTATGGTAAATGTCTCGTATGGTATCAAACCCCATGCCTTTATAGAGCAAGTCTTGCTTGGCACGAACTTGGGATTTGGTGGCTTGTGGCAATTGATAAAAGTAGTCTGTATAAGCGGGGCTAAAATGCTCTAGCCCTAACGGAGAGTACTCCATAGGGAAAAAACCAGCTGAGCGCGTCATCCAGTCTAGCTGAAACGTTGCATCATCATTGTCATCAAGCTGCTGATCAAATAAGGTTCGGTATACCTCCGCTGAAGACTGGCCAGAGCCTAGCACCAATATTTTTGGCAGCCTACCTTCTACTTGGCTTTCTGCTGTTTGACTTGCTCGTGTAACAGCCTCTACATCAAAATTGTGGGCAAAATGCGCGGTGTGCATACAACGATTCGGATGTTCTTTGGCAACGGCTTGTAACGAAGGTGGCAGTGTGGGCTGCGTACCCGTACCGATGACCACGTTTTTGGCCTGATAGGTTCGTTGCACTCCTTGTTCAGATACCGTCACTAAAAACCCATCATCATGGCTGTTAAATGTTACATCTATGACCTGTGCATCAAAGCTTAGATTATTTAACTGACCCGCGACCCATTGGCAATAATGGTTGTATTCTTTACGATAAATTTTAAAATCTTCTAAAAAATAAAACTTGAGTAACCGGTGCTGGCTATGAAGATAATTTAAAAACGAATACTCACTGGTAGGATCAACCAAGGTCACCAAATCGGCCATAAAAGGCACTTGTAATGTGGTGCTTGGTAAAATCATGCCTTCATGCCAATTAAATGAGGCTTTTTGCTCAAAAAATTTGGCCTTTATGTCTGTTTTGGTGAGTAATGCTGCCAAACTGAGATTGAACGGCCCTAAGCCAATACCAAGAATATCTAACACCTTAGCCCCTTATTTTTATTTTTTCACTGTTGAGTGATACTATTATTTTGCTAAGCCATTTTGCTACGTTGTCTTTCTAGCTTTTCTTTCTATACCAGAAAGATAGTCTATGCAGACACCACCATCGGATTCATGATATCGACATAAACAGACTGGGTTTCAACGGGTGCCGTCAACTCGTCAAGCGCATAAAGTCTGGTGAGTAAGTTACCCTTAAATGGCAATGTCGGGCTGCGCAACAATAAATCAAATAACGAGCGGTGCGGATATTGTTGTTCTAAAGCCAATAAGCAGTCTTTAAAGGTTGCGATTAAAGCCTCTTCACTGACTAACTGAGTACGAGCAATGGCGGTGATAAGGCCAAATATGGTGTTGCCAACCAAATAATAGGCAAAGCGTTCGTCCGCAAAATCTTCTGGAATCACGCATTCACCTTCACTAATCAGCTCTGGATACGCATCAATCAGCGGCGCGGCGTACTCTGCAATGTAACCAAACCCTTGATTGTCTCTTGCCCAAAACTTAGACGGATATCCCTCTGTCAGCTCAATTAAGCTGTTTTGCTGATGCACCTCAAACCCAATGCCATGCTGATAATACATATGGATAAGCGGTATAAAACCAACCTGTAAATAAGTATCAAACCACTGCGTGGCCACCTGCTCTAAAGGCTCATTGGTGCGCTTATGAATAGACTTAAATAACGTCTCTAAGCGATTGGTTAACCGCGTCGGATGGTCTTGGCTTAAGCTGGCCAAATTGGTGACTTGCGTGGCCTCTGTAAAGGGGTTGTCACGTAAAATACAAATGGTCTCATCAATAATTTTGCCGTCAATACGCAGAGCAATCCATGCAGGGTCATTCAATACCCCAATGGTGCTATATTCAGTATTGAGCTGCGTACCATAGTCGCTACGCCATATGCGGCAAGCGTGCATACCGCGCTTACACTCTTTGGGCAAATTAATACGCACCGAGTTGGTGATCGCAACCGACAAAGACACCTTAAACATCCAAGGCGCATCAAATGCCGCTAAGGTACGTACCGATGTGGTTGGGTGCAAATACCAACCAAGCTTGCCCAAATCAAGCAGTTGGTTCTGCTCGAGTAGCTTCTGATACCACGGTTGCTGCTGCAAAAAAGTGGCTTGCCAAGGATGCAATGGCAGCAATTTATATTCAGGGTTTTGCGCGATTAATTGTTGTTGATAAGCACTCATGTCTGGTAATAATTTGGCCATAAGCTCGGCTGCAATACTATCGCCATCCACAAACTCTTCTATCAGGCAACTGGGATGCACCAGCCAATAATGCAGTTGTGTTTTACTTTGGGTTTCGGGCGCGTATTTGGCCCATTCAGCGTCATAAAAACCAGCACGGCCTTTTGGTGTCGGGTGCATGGCATGGCCATAAATAAGATTTTGCTCGGTTTCAATAAAATTTTGCTGATACTCAACAATGTCATCAATCTCATCGCTACGGTGTTCTAAAATAATCTGTAGCCCTTCATAGCTTTCAATCCAGCGCTTCAACACCCCATTGGCATCTAACGTAGCTTTGTCTTTATAATGATGCACAATGTCTTCAATAATCAAGGATGCTAAGCTGATAGAAGACGGTGTCACCCACGGGCTATCTGTTGACTGATGGTTATTGAATATGAACGGTGTCTCTGCAAAACGGTGCTGCCCCAGTTGGCTGACTCTATCGACCGGCACAACCATGATGGTGTTTAAGGGCGCGAGCGTTAATACCAATAACGGCTTGTTTTGTGATACCTGTTGTTGTGTGGCATCTTGCTGTTCTACTGCCAAAATCGTGCCGTGGCCAGTCTCAAAACAATAGGCATTAATTAGATTTTGTAGGGTGAGACGATCAAGCGTTTTATATTGCAGCATGTTGTTTGTCTCCGTCAACAGTCAGTTTTTCAGAATTCAATGTATTAGAATTAGGATTGTCGAGAGTAAAATGGTCAGCGTTGATTTGATCAAAACCAGCAATAGCCATCTGCTCAATGATGGTTTTAATATCGCTGATTTGGGTATTGGGATTTAAAATAGTAAACTTAAGGCAGAGGTGTTGATCACATTGAGTGGTGGCCACATTGGCAATGTTATTCACCAATAGCGTTTGCGCAATATGACGATTGAGCTGTGCCAACTGCGTATCAGATAGCGTGGTGTCGCTGGGTTTAAAGTAAAACAGCACACTGCTGATAATGGGCTCATGTACTAGTACGAAATTGTCGTTTGTCTCAATCAGCTGTGCCGCTTGTTTAGCAGTATCTAAGCAGCTATCAATTAATGTTGCATAGCCAGCTGTACCCAACAAATCAAGCGCCATCCATAGCTTTAGGGCATCAAATCGGCGCGTGGTTTGTAGAGAATAGGTCACCAAATTTGGAATGTTGTCTTGCTCATCGTCAGCAGGGTTTAGATACTCACTGTGGTGACGGATGCTTTCAAAGTGCTGTTGGTCTCGTAATAAAAATGCGCCACAGCTGATTGGCAAGAAAAAATGCTTATGAAAATCCAAGGTAATAGAATCAGCCAGATGCATACCTTCTATCAGATGCCGATAACGCTGTGATAGTAATAACGCGCCGCCCCATGCAGCATCGATATGTAGCCAAATACTGTGCTTACGGCAAATGCTAGCAATGGCCGTTAGAGGGTCAATGGCACCCAAATCTGTCGTGCCAGCGGTGGCGACAACTGCCATTATATTGTCTGCGCCTATCTCATCTATTTGACGCTGCAAGTCAGAAACTAACATGGCACCGTTGCCGTCAGTCGTAACTTTTACGACGCTTTGTTGCCCCAATCCTAAAAGAGCGGCGTTTTTTTCGATAGAAAAATGAGCTTGGTCTGAGCATAAGATTTTGCCCACGCGCTGACCAATAAGGCCTTCTTTTTGTACATCAACGCCTTTAGCCTCATAAAACCGGTTACGTGCCAGCAGTAAACCCATCATATTGCTTTGTGTACCACCACTGGTAAACACACCGCCTGACTTGCGACTGACTTGATTGTCAATGTTAAGATCAGGCTCAACATCACAACCAGCATCGTCATCAGGCTCAAACTGACATAACTGGCACAACCACTTGACCAAATCTGTTTCGATATAGGTTGCCGCAGGGCTTTGGTTCCAAGAATCCATACTTTGGTTGGTGGCCGCAATAATCATCTCGGCCACTTGACCAATCACCAATGTTGGCGGGTGCAAATGTGCCAAACAATGTGGGTGCGCAGTTGATACACAATTTGGCAAAAATTTGGTTTGCAAGTCTGCAAGTATGGCCTCGATGTCTCGCCCTTCTGCCTTTATATTCAGCGCGGTTGCCGCTTGTACTTGCTGCGGGGTGCCGCCCAAATATACATTATTGCTATCCAGCCATTGCTTAATAATGGCGCCTGTTTGCTGCATGTGCGCAAGATATTGCTCACTCGTTTGATGATTTAATAAATACAAAACAGCCCTCATCAGTTTATGCTGCAGTGCGATTAACCGCAGATAAGCAATTGATTGTTGTTATTGATTGTTGTTATAAATAACTGGTGCTCCGAGCAATGAAAAATAAGCACTGAGCACGTAAGCCTTGAGCACGATTGATTGCTGACGCTATTGATTGTCTTGCAATGCCATATCAAGTTTTTGCAACACTTGTTTCAGCTCATCTTTGGTGATGTTAAGCGGTGGTAATAAACGCAATACGGTGCCGCTGCGTCCGCCTTTTTCAATCACTAAGCCATGCTTAAAACAGGCTTGTTGAATGCTGGCAGCCACACCACTGTCGGCCGGATAGCTCCCATCGTTTTGTTTGGGCCCATACGGGTTTATAATTTCTATGCCAATCATTAGCCCCCTACCGCGAACCTGACCCATTCTTGGGTAGCGTTGTTGGCGCGCTTTGAGCTGCGACATAAACCATTTGCCTATCTCTAACGCGTAATCGGCAATATTGTTGTCCTTTAAATACTCAAGAGTGGCAAGGCCCGTCGCCATTGCTAATTGGTTGCCTCGAAACGTACCAGAGTGATTACCCGCTTGCCAAACATCATATTGTTTTTTGATACCCAATACCGCCAATGGCAAACCGCCACCAATGGCTTTTGACATCACAATCATATCGGGGTCAATATCAGCATATTGATAGGCAAACCAGCGACCTGTACGACAAAACCCTGTTTGCACCTCATCAATAATCAATAAAATACCCAGCTCTTTGGTCACTCGGCGCACATGTTTTAACCACTCTATTGGCGCAGGGTTGACGCCGCCTTCTCCTTGAATTACCTCTAAGATCACAGCAGCAGGTTTCACCACCCCACTCTCCACATCTTTTAAGAAGTTTTCAAAATAGGCCATGTGGGCATTTACACTTTGTTCAAAAGGTAAGCCAAAGGCGCAACGGTAGGCATTGGGGTAAGGCAAAAACTGTACCGAACCCATCAGGCCTTCAACCCCTTGTTTGGGAGCAAGGTTTCCGGTGACGGCCAGTGCACCATGTGTCATGCCATGGTAGCCGCCGCTAAAGCTGACAATACCTGAGCGACCAGTGACTTGTTTTGCCAATTTGATGGCGGCTTCTACCGCATCTGCACCCGTTGGCCCGCAAAACTGCAAGCAGTACTCATCGCTATTGGTTGCAAGCAAATCGTACATAAACTCGCTAAATTTGTCTTTTAATGGGGTGGTAATATCTAAGGTATGCAGCGGCAGATTGCTGTCTAACAGCTTCTTAATGCTGTCTATGACCACCGGGTGATTGTGCCCAAGTGCTAGCGTACCGGCACCCGACAAGCAATCTATATATTTATTGCCTTCAACATCGGTAATCCAAGCCCCTTGCGCTGATTGAATAGCAAAGGGTAGCTTGCGCGGGTAACTGCGAACTTTAGATTCAAACTGCGCTTGGCGATTTAAATAGCACTCGTTATCGAGTGGTTCATCTAAGAGGCACGTGTCCATAGCATCAACCTTGTTGTTATCAGTAATTTTTGATAAAAATAAAACATAGACTTTAAAGCTTGCGTCTTTAGAGTAGCGCGCTTTAAAATATCGAACGATAATATAAATGATAATCATTATCTTTAATTCGGTGTATTATTCCCTACCTGTCACTTGCTGTCAACCCTATTTGCCAATTCACCGATATGTTAATGTGAATCTATAAAGATAAAAAGCTATTGAACGTTTGCCACCATTTGAGCCATCAATAACACCTATTTATAAGCACTTACTTATAGATTTTTTGTGAATGTTGAAAAACCCTAATATTAGCGTAAAGGCTAAAGTGACACGCTATTGACCAAAAATGAGCAGCAGCTGACGAATACAAATGATTCTAAATTCATCTGCATTTCTCAGCTTTCTGTCACTACCAATTAACGATTTAAATCGGCAAATTATCTGCTTGCAGCGGCAGGTACTTTCCGAATAAGCCATAAGAAATAACCACCACCAATAATGGCGGCAATCGTGCCAGCTGGCAGCTCATAAGGGAATATAACGTAACGCCCAATCCAATCTGCTATTACCATCACACCTGCACCTAACAGGGCAGCTAGAGGCAATTGACGCTCAAGCTTTGTGGCACCAAGTGAAGTTGCCAAATGGGGCATCATCAAGCCAATAAAACTCAATGGCCCAACAGCAAGCGTACTGGCCGTGCTTAGCGCCGCGACTAAAACCAATAGTGATAAAGTGACCGGCGTTATTGCCACGCCCAAATTACGAGCAACGCCCGTGCCCAAACCAAGCACCCGCAGTGGTTTAATAAGCAATAAGCTGAGTGCAAACAGAACCAATGCAATGCCGATGAGATACCACACGGTACTGGGCTGGGCGCTATAGGTCGTGCCTGATAGCCAGCTGAGCATCGCCTCTAAACGCGGGTCACCCGACAACTTGACCATGTGCATCACCCCATCCATCATGGCCGCAATACCAATGCCCACCAATAATAAATAGCCTGAACTTACTCGGCGCGCCAGCCAAATAACCAAGAGCAACACTGCCATAGCACCGGTTAGCCCTGATATTAATAACGTACCTGCCCCAGCCGACAGCCCCAAACTGGGTAAAAGCAAGAACCCTAAAATAACCCCAAGCGCGGCCCCCGAGCTTACGCCCAAAACCTCTGGGCTGGCCATCGGATTGCGCGTTAGCGTTTGCAATAGCACCCCTGCAATCGCCAACATTAACCCTGTAGCGGCGGCGCTCAAACTGCGCGGTAGCCGGTACTGCTGTGTGAGCGCCCAATCTGTACTAAGCCCCCAGCCGTTGATATCTTGTACAAAAAGGCACGCCAGCATTATTATGACGACCACACCAATGCCCCATCGCCAAAACGCTATGGGTGTATGCTTGCCAGTAAGCATTGGTGTCACGGTTTCTATACGATCGCGGCGCTGACGCAAAATCAGCCAAATAATGAGCGGCGCACCAAGAATACCCGTCATTGCCCCTGCCGGAATTTGCATATCAAGTATTGGCTCAAGCAACAATGCGACATTGCTGGTGAGCAATAACAACAGCGCACCCAGCCCAAACGCAGCGGCCAAACGCTTGCCGATAGAGGATATTCCCAGCGCATTGACTAAGCTTGCAGCTCCCAAACCAATAAAACCAATCAGGCCAACCTCGCTAACAACCAGAGCTGTAACAACTGCCACAATAAGCACAACCAATGCGCGAATACCATTAATCGGAACACCCAAGCGTTTGGCTTGCGAGTCATCTAGGCTCATTAAGGTCAATGGTTTTAACAATGGCAAACAGACTACTGCCATCAGAACAGCGGTTATCATCAGTGCCATGCTGGTATGCCAGCTGTTTTGCGTCAAAAACCCAGCTGCCCACGACAACATGCCATTGCTACGCTCAGCAAAAAACAACACCAAGACGTTAGCAACCGCGGCGAGCAAAATATTAACCACCAAACCAGCCAATATCAAAATCAGCGGATTAAAGCGACTGGGCGCTGACAACGCAAACACCAAGCCCATACTTATAATGGCCCCAACAAAGGCCACATAAATACCGCCATAAATGGCCAAGCTAGGTAAAAACAAGGTCACAATCAGCATAGCCAACTGTGCACCAACACCCACACCCAATGTGGTGTCTGATGCTAGGGGGTTTTTAACCAGTTGTTGTAGCAAAATGCTGACCACACCCAGCAGCCCACCTGCCAATAGGGCCACTATACTGGTCGCCACTAAATGCAGTTGCATGGCCATACTGGCAATATCTAGTTGCGAGCTTGGCATTAACAAATCATGGATGGGGCGCGTCCACTCTTGACCTATTAATACCCAACTGCTCCATAATGATAAAACAGTCAACCCTATGAGCATTGCCCACAGTCGCCATGACGTAGTGGTAAATATAGAGGTCTGAGGTTGAGGCTCATTTGGTGACGGCGTTGATGACTTTGATAACTCCGGCGACTGAGAAGCGGAAAGCGTAGCCGTGCTTTTAATATCGGTATTTTTAATATCAGTGCTATTAGTTATCATGATGCAGCCCCGCCTTTTAACGCTACTGTCGACAAATTGTTCGCCAAGCTCACCAATGATGACATGCCACCATAAATCCATACTGGCGGCAGCTCACCCACACAACGTGTGTCCCCGTAACTTAAGCGCTGCCAAACCAAACTTTCCTTAATCTCAGCCCTAGTTATCGGACTAAGCGGGTCTATTATCAACAAACAAACATCCTCATCCAATTGTGCCAAATCTCCCATTCGTACAGGAACGAAGCCCCATTGATTCCCTTTACCTAATACCACAAGCTCTTTGTCCATTTGGTCTAATGCGGGTTTAAACAAACTGTTGCCAACGTACATGCGCATATTATTGGCATCAGAAAATTGCACAACGGCAAACTTTTTCACTTTGGGGTAACGCTGTTTGAGCGTTTCACTGGCAAGGTTTATCTCATTATGGCTTTTGACAATATAGTCTTCTGCCAATTTAGGATTACCAATAAGCGTGCCCAGCTCCCGCGTCGGCTCAGTATAGTCCGCCCAAGTTGCCGTCTCCCCTTTCGCTGCAAACATCACAGACTCTGCAGGTACATCACCATATAAGTTACGTGCATGCTCATAAAAGTAATTATCTATGACCATATCGACAGGCAGCTGCGCTATTAGCTCTGCATTGGGCTGATAACGAATACCCAAATCTGTTATTGAGCTTGGCAACTTAGGGCTACCCACCCATCTGTCCCATACTCTCACATCGCCCGTCGCAATTGGCGGATGCCCCATAGCTGTCAAAGTTGCCGCGTTACCCCAATCAGGAGATACGATATTGATTCTATCGGCATCATGGCTGTCTGTTTTTGACGTATTTTCGGCATTTGATTCATCAACTTGGGCAGTGCTTTTTTGCGTGGTCGTAGAGTTGCTACAAGCGGTCAGTGCTAAAAAAGCCAACAGAGTCAACCATTTTAGCTGAACAACGGGGACGATTAGACGCTTCAACGCTGGCATCGTGAGTGGCATTTTGGCTGACATTGCTACTAATGTTGCTACTAGCATCACCACTAAAGACTTGAATGATTTATATTTATAAAAAACAGGAAACATAGAGGCCTATCTTTGTAAGCGAACTGGGAGAGGAAATAAGGAGCTAACGTTAAGCCACCGCGACAGGCTGTCCAGTTATGGGGTGACTGAGCAGTTGCATATCCACATTAAAAATATCGCGTAGTATTTTAGGTTGCATGGTGCTGGCAATGTCACCGTTATGACAAACCTTGCCGTTTTTTAGCGCGATAATTCGGTCAGCATACTGCGCGGCCAAATTAATATCATGAACAATAATAACCACACTTAAGCCCTGCTCATCTACCAAACGACGAATAAGCTGGATAACCTCAATCTGATAATGCATATCAAGGGCAGCCAATGGCTCATCGAGCAATAAGTAGCGGGTATCTTGTGCTAAGCACATGGCCAGCCAAACACGGGCGCGCTCACCACCTGATAAGGTTGCAGTAATACGGTCAGCGAACGGCTCTGTTTGGGTGACGCTCAGCGCTTGTTCCACTTTATCTTTATCCATTTGGGTTGGCTTTTGTAGCCATTTTTGATGAGGGTAACGCCCAAGCATAACCAGCTCACGCACCGTAAACCCTGCGGCTTCTGGCAATTGCTGCGGTAGGTAAGCCATGTGCCGCGCCAGCTCTTTACTGCCGTAGTTGCTAATACGGTTGTCATCTAAAGTGACATTGCCATCACTACTCGTCATCTCGCCTGCCAAGGCTTTAATTAAGGTCGACTTGCCCGAACCATTGTGCCCAACCAAGGCAACCAATTGATTGGTATCAATCTCACAGCTCACGTTGTCTAATAAGGTATTCCCTTGACGACTGATGGTCAGTTGGTTTGTACGTAGCATATAGGCACTCATTGTTGATGAAAATAAGGGTTAATAAAAGGCGTTGTTTTAGATCAAAACGCCAATAAAAACTGATTTTACTCGTAAATGATAACAAAAACAATTATCATTACTTTAAAAATTAACTATTTTGTCCCTCAATTCACTGTTGCTTGTGAGTATTAATATGACCAACCCTCTTTTAGCTGCTAAAAATAACGCTTATAACCAAGGCAGCTCATACACCCCATTGAACGATCCTGAAATAGCAAACATCATCGCCCACATCAATGAAGAGCATCTCGATGAGCTACTCGGGTTTTTAGGCGCGTTTACCCCTCTATCCGTCGCTGAATTGGATAACGTAGAGGTGCAACTGATCACGGTTTATTCTGAAGGTATCGTGTTACAAGTACAGCCGAAAGATATAAAAAATCAGCCTACTGATTCTCAAAACCAGATCTTTCAAGATCAGATCACTCAAGACCAAAGCTTTTTTATTGCCTTTGCAGCGCCTATTGCTCAGCTTGATGAGTTGCAAACCCAGTATATTTTGCTAAAACAAAGGGCGGATAAAAAGCTCGGTAAAAAAACCATCAAGCTTACCAAGCAAAAATTTATAGTGCAGGACAGCTACAAGGTCAGTAAAAACATGCTACGCCTTGAATTAAGCTTGCCTGAATTGGATGCTCCTGAATTGAGTATGCCTAACGACACGCCAATGCCAATGCCAATGAATGAAGTAGGCTACGCTTATTTGTTTGATTTAGAGCACAACGCCATCACGACAAATAATGTAAACGACAGTAAGAACAATAGCGCTTACCCTTCTCGCCCGCATTGCTATTACACCTTAAGAAAAGCTTGGCAAACCCCTACTGGCATGCAAGCGTGGGTCGATGTCTTTCTTCATGGCGATACGTCAGGCGGTAATTGGGCTAAATCGCTACAAGCAGGCGATACGGTGATAAGTAAAAGGGAGTTCCCTGAAAAGGTTGAACACCTACGTGATGGGCAAGCGTTATTGATTGCTGATGAAACCTCAATGCCAACGGTTGCACGCTTGCTGGAGCTTTGGGACAACCCTAAACCGCCACTAGTTATTTGTGTCACGCAAGATGAGGCCGACCAAGCCTATTTTGATGATATTAAAATGAGCAGTAATATTGAAGGCAGCATTAAAGCCAAGTTTATAGTGCTATCTTTAGTAGTAGGTGAAATGAACTTAGGACAGAACTTAGCCACCTTAATTGATAGCAAATTGGGCGATTACTTGACCAATCATCCTATACAAATTGATAAGGTTTGGGGTGCACTAGAAGCCAATACGTCTAAAGCATTACGTCCGTTGTTGAGAGAACGACTTAAGTTAAGCCGTACAGAAGCAGTCGTTAAAGTTTACTGGCGTCAAGATAGGCCTACGCAAATAAAATTGAGGTGTGCTATATACCCGAAACAGTATAGCCATAGCAGTACCTGAACATGACGAGCGGTGTCTTTTCTCACTAAGAGAGTAAATACACCGCTCTTTTTTTGTCCTCAATTTACAGCCAATACCCTATTGTCAATCTCAAAACTTCTTCATAAAAATGTACACCAACCTCAGACCAATCATTCGTTATTCCATAAAATTATATGCTAATTCTTATTCTTCTAATCGCCTCAGGTTTACTTTAATAACAATAAGATTATGATGTAGCGATTACTCATCGGTGGTTCAATATACTGAAGGCATTTAAATCATTAGCCGTTTTTTATTCGACCTTTGAGCCTACTATCTTTTACCGTTATTGACACTTGCCATTATGGGCAAGATCAAAAAATCGATTTAAACATCCTCAAACATCATAAAAATTAATTCCGACAAAATGTGTTGGAAAAGGACGTTATTACATTGACTACTAGAGTTCAACCCGTAAACGATACCAAGGGTCCAATCATAAGAGACAATTTGGCACTCAATGCCCCGCAAAAGGTTTTGATAGCAGGAGGGGCTATTGCCGCACTGCTGATGCTGATTCATTTGCTAGATACACAGCATATATCGCAATCACTGCTTCTGGGCATTGGCTTGATGCTTGGTTATACGCTTTTTCATGCGCGTTTTGGTTTTACCTCTGCGTTTAGGCGCATGATGTCGGTAGGCAATGGGCAGGCAATGCGCTCGCACATGTTGATGCTGGCAGTGGCGGTCACATTATTTGCACCCATTCTTGCCTATGGCACCACATTATTTGGAGGTTCGGTTGCAGGCTACGTAGCGCCGGTGGGCATCAGCTTAATAGTAGGATCATTCCTATTCGGAATCGGTATGCAGCTTGGTGGCGGCTGTGCTTCCGGTACTCTCTATGCATTAGGCGGTGGACGTTCTGTCATGTTTATAACGTTCATCTTCTTCATAGTCGGCGCGACAATTGGCGCTTACCATTTGCCATTCTGGACAGAAGAGACGCCTGCCTTTGGATCCTATTCACTTGCTACGTCCACTGACCTTGGTTACAGCGGTGCTTGGCTGGTGTCTCTTGCGGTTTTCGGTTTGATTGCTTGGATCACGTTAATCATTGAAAAGAAAAAACACGCACCTAAAATGGCGCCCGTGCCTTCTACAAGCGGCTGGAAACGGATTTTTCGCGGGTCTTGGCCGTTATTTGCAGCGGCGATTGTATTAGCCGTCCTTAATGCGCTGACATTGATGACGCGCGGCCAACCATGGGGCATTACTTCCGCGTTTGCATTATGGGGCTCTAAAGTTGCTGGGGCTTTGGGTGTCGACGTGGCCAGCTGGGGTTATTGGCAGGGGGCTAATGCAGCGGCGCTTAACGCCTCTATTTTTGCAGATTCAACCACTGTATTGAATATCGGTATCATCATTGGTGCTTTTATCGCATCGGCTGCTGGCGGGCTGTTCAAATTCACACAGGTGACTGCAGGTAATTTTGTCGCTTCAGTTATTGGCGGATTATTGATGGGATACGGCGCCCGGCTTGCATTCGGCTGCAATATCGGTGCTTATTTTGGCGGTATTGCCTCTTTCAGCTTACACGGCTATATTTGGGGAATCCTAGCAATGGCAGGTACTTTTTTGGCATTATATTTGCGTCCAATGTTTGGGCTGTCTGTGCCAAAATCTAATGACTCTGTGTGCTAATGGAAAGTCTTAAAAGTCATTAAGGTTTGTTTGGTTATTAATAAACAGACCTTATATTAGTGATATTTCCCTGAAAAACATCCTAAAGTTGCAATACTGAACTATTAGAATATTGTTGCTTTTGCCTCTTAGCTAGACAATGTTTAACAAGACCATATCCACTATAGTCAATCTAAACCTGCTGATATTATGGGGTTTCCCACCAATCCCTAACAAGTAAAAACTGAAATTTAAAAAAATTAAGCCCTGTTATAAATAATATAACAGGGCTTTTTTTGCATTTTGAGCAGTGTTTTTAAAAGGTTTGATAGTCCACCCAAAATAATATCGATACAAGGAAACTAGATGCAAGCTATGCAGTCTCGTGATTAGCGAGAGTGATAATGTAGCGATTGTATAGTGGGAAGACTATATAGCTAAGCCGCTTTAAAACAGATACAGGATAGCTGGAAGAAATTTTCGAAGGCTCGAAAAGTGACGTAGTCACACAGCAAGCTAGAAAAATTTTTGCCAGTTATCCAAAACCATGTGTGTATCCGTTTTATTTTGAACTGACTATAGCAGGCTTAGGTGGCCATACTTTGTTGTATCTCAACCTTGGCGCTTAAAGCAATATCAACAAATGCACTTACCGTTGCACTCACCTCATTTTTTTTAAATTGAATTTGTACTGGAATTTATGTGCTCACGTTCTCTAGGGTTATAAAATGACAGCCCTCGCTATACAATTTACGTATGCAATAAGGCGCGATAGCCATGCCTAAGCCTGCTGCAACTTCGGTTACTAGTGTTTGCATATGCTTAGGTTGGCTCACTATATTGGGCGAAAACCCAGCTTGCTTACAAAGCATAATGGTTTCGTCAAAAAGTCCGAGCGCTTCATCGCGATTAAAAATAATAAATTGTTCGTTTTTTAGCTGCGCTAAATGAACTTCTCGCTTATCAGCAAATTCATGGCTTTGATTAACAATGGCAACGAGCTTATCAATATAGATAGTATGGCTAATAAATTCATCGGTAATTGCGCTTGGTAACGGTCTTGAAAACGCAATATCAATTTGCTCATTTTTAAGCGCTTCTATTTGCTCTGTAGCCGTCATCTCAAACAACGTAACGTGCACCTGCGGATACTGCGTTGTATAAGTGCGAACCAAGGTTGCCATAAACGTTAAACACGCCGAACTCAAATGCGCAATATTAAGTGTCCCTACCTGCCCGTTATGAGCTCGCTTAACCTGTATTTCAGCCTGCTGAGTAAGCGTTAAAATTGCGTGAGCATCTTTTAATAACTGCTCACCCGCTTGTGTAATGGCAACATCTCGCGAGCTTCGGTTAAATAAGGTTACACCCAGTTCGGCTTCTAACGCAGAAATATGGCGGCTAATAGCGGGCTGCACGGTATGTAACTCGCGAGCGGCTTCTGAAAAGCTTTGATGTTTAGCAACACAGACAAAACTTTTTAATGTTTTTATATCCATATTTTTACCCATATTTAAAATTGGAAAACTATGCATGCATTTTTTGTATAGATTCAATCAAATATTATCATTTTTGTTATACGTTAATAAGCCCTATTATCAGCTCATGATTTATTACATGAGATTAAAATGAGTAAAACCCAACAGAGCCAGTCATTAAGTCGGTTTATTTTATTATTGATGACCAGCGCTATTGCCGCAACGGCTGCAAACCTGTATTACAACCAACCTATTTTACCGCTTATTGCTAACGAGTTTAATTTAACCGATTTTCAATTAGGCAGTATTCCGGCATTAACCCAATTTGGTTATGCTTTTGCATTGCTATTTATTTCTCCGCTGGGGGATTCAATTGCGCGCAGGCGTTTGATTGGTATTTTATCGTGCTTATTAATTGTTGCGTGCGGGTTTGTTGGTGAAAACTTTGGTTGGCGCAGCGTGTTTATTATGTCGGCAGGTTTAGCCGCTGTGTTTGGTTTATTGCTGCGCTTGTTTTTGCCAACCAACACACCCCAAAGCAGCTTGCGTTATTGGCCACTTATAAAAAGTACATTGAGTTTATTTACTAAACACTCATCGCTGCAAAAGTTCACCCTTGCTGGTGCCTGTTAGTTTGCCTCTTTTAATGTACTTTGGGCAACACTGGCTATTTATGTAAGCGATGATCCTTTTAATTACAACGCCCAACAAGCTGGGTTATTTGGCGTCATTGCATTAGCGGGTGTCATTGGGGCTAAAGCCTCTGGCAAATGGGTGAATAAATTTGGCTCTAAAAATCTTGTCATGATTGCACTTGCACTGGCTGCTATTGGTTTTGCAGTAACGGGATTATTTGCAGGAAACCTCATTTCATTAATTGTTGGTATTATTTTAATCGACTTTGCCATATTTAGCGCCCAAGTGGCCAATCAGGTTCGTGTGTTTAGCATTGATCCTAGTGCGCAAAGCAGAATAAACGGTATTTACATGTTGGGTTATTACACCGGAGGCGCGTTGGGGTCTATTGTTGGCGTTAAAGCATTTGCGCTCTACCAATGGCCAGGCGTTGTGGTGGTGAGCATTTTATTTATTTTACTCAGCGCTATTTTTAATTCATTCGCAAAAAATTGATTCATTCGTAAAGCTAGCAACTTTCACTTTTAAATTTAAGGAGAACATATGAATAAGTTAAAAACGGCGGGTAGCTTTACATTACTGTGCATTGCTAGCTTAACGATTATGGTGGGAACATTACTTGCGCCAGGTTTGGTAAGTATTTCAAAAGGCTTAGGGATTACTGATAACACCGTGCTTTTAATTACCTTACCGTCGTTGGGCGCTGTTGTTTTTGCGCCCCTTGCGGGTAAATTAATAGATAAATATGGCGCTTATAAACTGTTAATAATTGGTTTGTTTTTATATGGGCTTGCAGGTGCCAGTGCTTATTTTTTAAATGGACCAGCGCTTGTTTTTGCTAATCGATTTATGCTTGGTGGTATTACGGCAGTTGTAATGGCAAGTTGCACGGTTTTAATCTCTAATTGGTACACTGGTGAAGCGCGCTTAGGCATGATTGCAAAACAAGGAATGGCAATTGAATTGGGCGGTGTCATATTTTTATTTTTGGGCGGTTATCTTGCATCCCAGTTTTGGGCATTGCCACTGTCACTGTATTTAATCGCGTGGGTATTTTTAGCCATGCTGTTATTGTTTGTGCCCCGCAAGCATACAATAGAGAATAATAACGAGAAAATAGTTGAGCACGATAGCAGTGTAACCATAAAACGGCCTGTCACTAAAAAGTGTTTATATCATTTCAACCTTAGCGATGACCATATTTTTTACATTAACGGTTTTACTGCCCATCACCATGAGTGCGCAAAACTATAATGAATCGCAAATTGGTCAACTACTCGCATTTATATCTTTAGTTGCTGTATTTACAGCCGGTTTTATGCCTAAAATAACAAAGCTGCTAAGTGAACCCAAAGTATTAGCAATGGCATTTTTGGCTTTTGGTTTATCGTATATTTGTTTTGTGCAAGTAAGCACCCTGTTTTTAGTGTTGGGTGCACTATTAATCGGTATAGGATTTGGCTTTAGTATTCCGCTTTTAAACCACATGACGGTAGAGCGCAGTGATGCCAAAGTCCGTGGTCGCAACTTGTCGTACTTCACTATGGCTGTATTTTCAGGGCAGTTTTTTACCTCCTTTATGGAATACATTCCTGGTGGCGAGCATAACGTATTTATTATGTGCTCCGTTTTGAGCGCAGTCATCTGCATCACTTTATTTTTTAAAGGCAATAAAGCTACTGTTAAATAAGCATTAAAGGCCGTTTTTGACTGTCTAAATACTCAGCCTATATGTTTAGAACACTGACTCCATCTGCATATCACTCAATCAAATATAACGCCTGCTTAAATACAAAAAGCCCCATTCAGCTTATTGAGGCTAAAGGGGGCTTTTGTTTCAATGATGAAGCAGCCTGCTATTAAACGATTAGCAATATAAGCTTAATCCGCTTAAGGCTTTAGTGCTGCGCTGATATCTGCCAGTAAAGGTGGGATATCGTGCTTGTCCGCTATCACCTCTAAGAACACCATTTTATCCGTGGTGTCTGCTGCTTTTTGTAGAGCCGCTTTTAACTCGCCAGCAGTTTCAGCTTTAAGTAATAAGGTATTGTCCTCATTGCCGCCAAAGGCTTGCGGCATCGCTTGCCAATTGCATTTAGGAATGTCGTTATAGGGTTGACTTTCGCCATGAATGGCGCGCTCAACAGTATAGCCATCGTTATTGATAAGCACAATAACCGGATTGATACGCTCTTGGAGCATGACCGCTATCTCTTGAATAGTCAGTAAGGCTGAGCCATCACCAATCAGTACCACACTACGTTTATGCGGAGAGGCAATAGCGCCGCCTAAGCCTGCAGGTAAAGTATAACCGATCGATCCCCACATAGGCTGCCCGTAGCAGGTCACGCCTTCTGGCAGACGAACATCACTGATGCCAAAATAAGCGGTCCCTTGATCAGCAAATACCAGATTATTATGGTTTAGACGCTCAGCAATGATATGCCATAGGTCATCTTGACGGATAGGCTCGTCATCTTGACCGTGCTGTTCATGTGGCTGCATTTTCTCACACAAAGGCTTTGGTACAATATTGATACCAGAGGTCATCACTTCATGTAGCACCTGTAGCGAGTCTTTAAGCGCGATTGGCGCAAAGTTCTGACCGCTGATGGACGCACGTTCATAATGCAAGTCAACCACCACATCTTGATTGATATCTTGGCTAAATCCTGCGGTAGTGGTGTCGGTATACTGAACCCCAATCTTAATCAAGCATTCGCAGTTCTCCACCGCATCTTTGACTACCGGACGTGATGCCACGCCAGCATAAGTGCCTGCCCAACGCTCACTATGCTCATCGAGCAAGGTCTTACCCCACGATAAGGTGGTATAAGGAATGTCGGTGTCAGCGATCAAAGCCTTGAGCCGGTCTTGCAGTCCCAAACGATGCACCATCAAATCTGCCATCAAGGTCGTGGTCTTGTTCGGTAAGAATTCTATCAGCGCCTGTTTAAAGTCTACTAAAGCAGCTTGGCTGGTAATATTCTCTTCACTATCGATAAGCTTGGTAGAAGGTGGATAAATGGGCTGGCGCGCCACATCAGGTGATAGCATCAAGTAGCCGGGACGGTGTTTTTTGAGCACCATACGAATCACCCGATCAATCTCAGAGGCAGCATTTTCAGGGGTAATTTGCGCGCGTGCCACGGTCACTGGTTCTACCATTTTTATAAAATGATTGAACACACCATCACCAAGCGTATGATGAATCCGGCGCTTTGAGTCTTGCAAAGCCATGGCAGGCGCACCAACCACATGCAGTACCGGCGCATATTCCGCATACGAGCCAGCGGTGGCGTTAATCGCAGACAGCTCCCCCACGCCAAAAGTGGTCACCATGGCGGCAAAACCACGTTCACGCGCATAACCATCTGCGGCATAGCCTGAATTGAGCTCATTGGTATTACCGACCCAGCGTAGCTTATCAGAGGCGATAATATTATCTAAAAACGTTAGGTTGAAATCACCCGGCACACCAAATATTTCAGTAGCACCCGCCTCAGCGATGCGATCAAATAAATAATCAGCGATAGTATATTGTTGACTCATGTTTCTTATCCTTAAGACTTATCGTTATAAGTAGTCGTGGTTGTAACTGTGATTGAGAATAATTATAAAGTGGTATTTCAGCTTATTTATCTCACATAAAGCTTTTGGAATACCTATTATAAAAATATGTTATAACATACATCCTTAGTAGGATAACATCCCTATTTTGCTAATTTTTACCTTTTTGCATGATGGCTGTTGACAGGCTAAAAAAACTGCGTATAATACGCCATCATCATCTAGGCAATATTTAATAGCTAGTTGATAATTTAGCGGGAATAGCTCAGTGGTAGAGCATAACCTTGCCAAGGTTGGGGTCGAGAGTTCGAATCTCTTTTCCCGCTCCAAATACTTAAAAAGCCTCACTTAACAGTGAGGCTTTTTTTTGTCCAATTTTCAGGGGCTACAGCGTTTTTACATCTTATTGCCCAATCAAATTATTAAGTTAATCTAACGAGATAAAGGTCTCGAAATCAGCACCGTGACCAAAACGTGACCAAATCATGAAAAAGTAAATATAAAAAATAACCCCAACCTTAATTCTATACTTTGAAGCGCCTTTTATATAAGGCTATACCGCTGTTTCTCTACGCATTTATTTTCAGTCTTATAGGTCTTCAGGACTCTTCACTAGCATCTTTATTATTTGGCTTATAAATAAATAAGTCACCCACCTACACGTCTAAAAACTCACATAGCTGGTCAATAGTATTGAAATCAATTCTTGATGACTCTTCATTATATAGTTTATGAAGCGTTGATTTGCTCATGCCTGTTGCCCTTACAACATCTGCTACACGCAATTTTTTCTCTGCCAAAAGCAATACTTATTTAACAACTGATGAGTTAGCCGAACGTATCAAATACGACGCACGTACTATTCGCAATCAAATGAAAGACACCGTCCTGATTGAGAATATCCATTACATACGCCCCTTTGGCGGTCGTAAAATTCTATATGTATGGGAGCGTATCGAAGAGGATATGTGTAAACCCGTCATGAGCGCTATTAATGGTATGGCACTTCAATAAAAAATAAGGAGATTTATTATGGCTACTATGCGAGGACGGTTTGGCAAGCTGGTCGTTGACTTCCGCTACTTAGGTAAGCGCTGTCGAGAAAAGACCAGTTTAGAAGATACTCCAGCTAATCGTAAAAAATTAGCGCAAGTAATGAAGAAAATGGAAGCAGAAATCACCCTAGGTATATTCGACTACGCTGCTTACTTTCCAAAGAGTCAACGGGCACAGGAGATGATGGCACTGGCTGATAGAGCGGAAGCTTGTATCAGTCGCAATCCGACCTTTAGGCAGTTTTCAGAGACTTTTTATGAGGAGAGGAAAATTGAATGGCGACCGAGCTATCGCCAAAAGACACAGATTATTTTGAATAAGTACTTATTACCTGAGTTTGGTGGCAAAGCAGTACATGCCATAAAAAAACCAGACTTGCTGACCTTCCGTAGCTCTCTCGCCAAAGTTCGTTACGGTAAAGAGGGTCAGTCAAGTCTGTCAGTAGCACGGATCAACCAGATCATGATACTGCTTCGTATGATACTAGAAGAAGCGTCAGATCGCCATGAGTTTGAGATGCCTTATAAAAATATTAAGAATCTCAAGCAAGCGCGTCCGGATGTAAACCCGTTTACGATGGCTGAGGTATGGCTGTTTTTAAAGCATGTTCGAGCTGACTATAAGCCCTACTACACTATTCGCTTCTTTACAGGGATGCGTACCAGCGAGATAGATGGGCTTAAGTGGGACTGTATTAACTTTGATCGGCGTGAGATTAGTATCAGAGGAGCGTGACCCCTGCTGTCAAATCCGTACAGTTAAACTTGGGAGATTTTAATTACGCAGCCTGACGATAAAAGTCAAACCACACCTGTCTTGGCGATTTATAGCCCAAGCCCTTTTGAATCCTAGTCTGATTATAATACAACTCAATATATCCAATGATATCGCTGATGGCTGCAAATCTTGTTTTATAGTCTTGGTGATACACTAGCTCGTTCTTCCTTGCGGAGCAGTGCTCCTCACCCGAGAAGCTTTCTATGGGTGCGTTGTCAAAGCAGTTGCCTTTAGCACTCATTGAGCCTTTAAACTGATGCT
>Ga0307486_1001094_pt1 | contig 21823 bp, 14 predicted proteins | sample CBIW02metaG_FD_203663 | JGI IMG/M metagenome (GOLD analysis project Ga0307486, IMG submission 203663) | Sea-ice brine microbial communities from Beaufort Sea near Barrow, Alaska, United States - CBIW 0.2 | ecosystem: Environmental > Aquatic > Marine > Coastal | place: USA: Alaska | collected...
ATTAAAACAGTGCTTATAAATAATCCGGCCAATAGATGTTCACAATTTTTCCTTTCATGGAGCTTCCGATCATAATGGCCCCCGCCTGGGGTCCAAAAAAAAAGAATTCATTTACTTTCCGATACAGAAATTTTAGACGTCCTGTTTATAGGCTATATGGAGATATGAGGTACAGTATGGCCAGGAAAGTGGCACGGAAATTAGCATTTCTTATATTCAAAATCAAATATAATCATTTCCCCGGTAATTTCTCCTCTCCTGTCCCTTAAGTAGACTAACTTCTTCAAAAAGTGAGGGGAAATGATATTATGACTTTCCTTGAGGTACAGATTGAAAATTTCACTGATTTACACATAACGAGGTACAATAATCCTAAAAATGGATCTTCTTATTGAATCGATACTTACTGTTATCCCTGGGATTGGAATGATAAAAGTATATATTTGTTAACATATACCACATTGGCAGCAATACCTTAGTTAGTAAATCACACAACTATTCCCTAATTTAGAAAAATGCAAATTAAATTAAAATAAATTATGCATTTCGATGATAAAGAGGTAGAAAAATTTATAAATAGATTAAAAAAAGCCAAAGAAGAACTTTCAAAACAAAGCTATGCTGACATAAAGAACATCTTGAATTCCGTGGAATTTAATATTCCAGTCGCCATTTTTCCTAAAGGATCTAATTTTTTAAGATGTCGAGTTCATAATGAAAATGAAATTTTTTTCACCCAGGTTAAAGACCTATCTTATAGAACAGATTTAGAAAATATTAAAAATTTTGGAAGGGCAAATGAACCTTGTCAGTCAATTTTTTACTGTTCAAATAACGATTGGATTTCTTTTGTTGAAATAAGTAAAATTGCCAGGGAAATGGAGGATAAACCCCTTGAATATATAAGCGGAGGGTTATGGGTCGCAACAGAAGATATTTATGCGGTGACATTGATGACAAACGATAATATTATTGGAAAGAATAAAGAACTTGATGAACTGAGTAAAAACCTTCAAAAACATATTATCGATCAAAATGATGAAGCAGCGAGAGCATATTCAAAACTGATGGAGTTTTTATCAAAAGAATTTTCTACAGAAGCAAAAAAGGATTCAAAACATTATAAAATTACAGCAGCTTTTACAAATTGCATCTTTGAAAATATACAGAATGCTGACTGCATTGTATATCCAAGCACTCTAGATGTTGAGAGAGGTCTGAATTTTGCCTTTAAACCAGAATCAGTGGATAAAAAACTCCATTTTTATTCCGCAATGAGAAGAAAAATGCAGAATACAACTGAAAAGAATTATTTAGAAACCGAGTTCATAGAATCCGAACGTTATCTGGAAAAAACGGAAATTATTAATTGGCAAATATAAACCAACGGTACAGCTGCCAACAGCGTTTAACGCAAATGGCGGGTTTCGTAGAAAAAACTAAATAGGTTTCTATAACAAACAAAATCGGTAAGCCGACAAATACGCTTCCACAAATCCGCGCCACTTGTCGTTATACGAGACCTGCTGGCAACAATTAAAACCGAACTCTTGAAAAGAAAATGTGCTTATTGTGACAAAGGAAAAAAATTAACTAAAGAGCACATTTGGCCAAAATGTATAAACAAAAGAATGCCTGAACTTGAATTAAAGTTTATGGATAATAAAAAAATTGTAACAACTGCAGAACTTACAATTGCCGATGTTTGTGCTGAATGTAATAATACTAAACTTTCTCTATTAGACAATTATTTTTGTTCATTATATGATTCTCACTTTAAGAATTTTATAGAAGAAAAAAAACCGACAAAATTTAAATATAATTACGAGCTATTTTTAAGAAGTTTATTGAAAATCACTTATAACTCTTCAAGAACAAAATCTCGAATAGATAATGAATTTGAAAAGTTTAAAGATTTTATTCTAAATGGAAATCAAATTAGAGAAGATGTTGTTATAAAAGCAGATATAGTTACGCCTGCGATTATTGATGGAAAAAAATTATACCCAAATTCTGCAAGATGTGGAACAATTAGCATAGATACGACTGTCGATAATTTTATTTTGAGAATGATTTCTGTTAACTCATATCATTTCTATATGATAATTTCAAAAAACGCAGAAATATCAACTGAAATTGCTGAAACGGAGTTTAAAGAAATATTTCAACTTATTCCAGGAACTATTGTTCATCCTTATCAAGAAGAAATTGAGATTATCAATTTTTCAAGTGAAGACGCTTTTAGTATTAATAAACCTAGTATCGACTTAAATAAGGAATTTTTTAATAAATTTATGAATAAATAGCTGTTGCTAACTTAAACCGTGTATAATTAATTGCTTCTAGCCTACTTACGAAAATCCTCGCGAATTTTCTATTCAGTTTATTAGCTAAATTAGTTTCTTAACTACGCAACTAATCATACACAAAAATGTCGGTAGCAAGCACAAGCGACATATGAGTAAAGAAGATATTCTTAAAGACATGGAAAGGTTATTACGAGAAGTTCCTGTTATTTATCAGTATATGCCATATGAAGGAGGTAAAATGCTTCTAGAAAATATGACAATAATGGTAAAGAATCCCACTGAATTCAATGATCCTTACGACTGCGATCTGGAACTTTTAGATTTTAAGTCTGCTTCGAAAGAAATTTCCAAAAAATCTATAGAAATATTCAATTCAAAATTATCTCCAAATGAAAAACATAGGGCAATAAATTTTGAAACTCTGACAGACGATAAAGTTATCGAAATGTATAAAAATATTGCATTACCGAAGTTTGCGAAAACTATAGGTCTAGCTTGTTTTAGTGAAAAAGGTAACAATTCTTTGATGTGGTCTCATTATACTCGATCACATAAAGGAATTTGTATTGGATTTGATTTAGCCAAATTATATTTCAGTTTACGCTCTTCAAAACAAAAGGAATTAGCATTAATCAAAGTTGATTACACAAATGAATTCAAACCATTAGATTATTTTAAAGATTATAATGCAGCTATATATCACTGGATAAGAACCAAATCAGAAATTTGGGGTTATGAAGAAGAAGTAAGAATTCTATTTACAAACTTAGTTTTTAACGAACATAAAAAAATACTATTCGAATTTGATAAAAGAGCAATTTCTAAAATATATCTTGGCAGTAAAATGTTACAGGATGAAGAAGGATGGATAAAAGAATTTTCAAAAATTAATTTAGAGAACATACAACTCTACAAAATGACTAAACCGCCTAAATCTTTTAAACTTTATCCTAAGAAAATTAAATATTAAATTGCTCAGCTGCCAACAAAGTCGGTTAAGCGCAAATAGCTGGTATTCCATTGAAAGGTGTAACAAGATGCGTAAGATGGGGGACTATCATGTACGCTCTGTGAGAGGATTGGGGTAAAACCCCCTTGTCTACTCGACTACAAGACCGTTATCTGCAAGTAAATAAACCAAATGAAATAGAATGATACTATTAATACAAGATATAATAACACAAGCTTCTACAGATGGTCTGAAATGGACAGATATTGTTTCTGCACTTAGTGCTGCAATCGGAATTCCCTTAGTAGTTGGAACATTATATAAATTGATGAAAAAAGATAAAGAGAGGGAATCTGAAATTCAAAGTCTTTCCGTAATTGCCACAAAATTAACTGATATTCAGAGAGAAAATGAAATTAGATATAAGGCTTCTAAAAAGCCATATTTTGATATAAACTTACAACAAGGAGAATCAGGAAATAGATTAAAACTTGACTTTACAAATTTAAATTTGAATGCTACCCTAATTAACTTTGATATTACTAATAGTATCGATTTTGGAAATATAAACTATACAAAATCTACGATTAATAATATTGGAGGAAAGGAAAATTTCTTTATAATTTTGAATGGAAAGGAAAGCCCAATTGAACATATAATTTTACATTTGGAATACAATACGGAAGAAAATTATGCTTTTATTCAAAATTTAATAATATGGAGGGATCAACAAAATTATAATATATCACCATCGCCTATAACCAACAAGGAAATTAACGAATTGGAGTAAAATCCAGCAGGCAACATCAGTTAACTAGCAAATAGCGGGGGTTTTGAATTCGCTTTTTCCAGTCACATTTGCAGAAATAAGTGTCTTTCATGAACCTACGTCATTATCGAGCTCTAATCTCCCTATTTGACCACCTTAATTAAGCTATCGGTAAGTTTTGTCATACGAATCCTTGAAGAAGAACCATCTGGAAGGAATATTTTTATCATCCTTGGTTTGGAGGTTGTTGTGGTATACTTCTATTTTTCCTTATTGAGTCGTCTTATCAGCTGTTCTCTTGATTTGAAAAGATCTTTTAGATTCTTTCCGTTCAATACGTAGTACAGAACTCCTAAGACAAGGATTACGGTTATTATAGACAAAACCCAATAAAGTATATTTCCATTTTCACAGGAAGTCATTATAAGTTTCACTACTATGTAGATTTGAAAGGCTATCGGTACAAAGACGAGTAAAATGAAAAAGGGGAACATCATAAAGATTGTTGAAAATTTACTCCTTGATAAACCAACGAATAAATTACTTAAGGCAAATTCTGGTTGGATAGTTATTAGCCAAGCTTGACTAGCGTGATCCTTTGGTGTAAGCGCTTCTATCAATGTAAAGATTTCTATTGTTTTTTCTCCTGAATATATAAGATAATAATATATCCCAATGCTTATGCTTGGCATCATCAACAAGATAAAGTCGTTGTTTTCTAGGCTTATAAAACCAAGTGCTACATTAATCTTAATATTGCTTTCTATTAAAAAATATAGAATAGGGCAGATATAAAATATCACTCCAAGTCTGGTGATTCTTTTCTTTACTAAAGTAAGTTCATTTAGTAAGGACTGGATGTAAAATTCATTCATATGATCTGGTGTAAATAATTAACGATAGTTTTTACTCTTTCAAAACGTTTCTAAAATTTTATTTTATACAGACCCGTTTAGTTTCCAGTCTCGAGCGAAAAGTCTATTTATTCTAAATTATTCACCAATTAATTATGGAACGGTTTTATTTTTATATTGACTTTCTCTTAAAAAAAAATTTTATTTTTCTTTATAAAAGATATATTCTAGTTTTTCCTTAATTGAGCTACTTTTTCCAAATATTTTATTAAAATATTCGTCGTGAATATCTCTGTTAAGCTTTGCATATTTATAATCACCAAAAAACTCTTTGTCAAATGAAGAGAAAAATGATAGTTTATAAAATTCTTTATAAGAATCCTCTATTCTGCTCTTAGGTAATAACTTTACATATTTCTTAATTGATTCCCAAGCATGCTTATCATATAAATTCATTTTGTCTACAATTAGACTTACATGCTCATCCTCAGCCTCGTAACGTGTAATTAATTTAAAAGCGTTTACATTCCCAAATTTTAAGTTTTTAGAATCATTGTGTTTTCCGAAAATTTTATTGAATCTATCAGTGTTTTTTGACTCATTAGATTGTAAAACGACTTTATACCTGTTTTTTGTAGAACGACTTAAGGCTGCCTTAAAAACTAAACTTTCATTAAATCCATCCTGATATGGGTTCAAGTGGTACTCGTTTGTAAACTTAATTGTGCCTTTATTTGTTTGATTACAGGTCGTATCTGAAGGCACTAAATTGTACATAGAAAAACATAACAAAGGAAATGAAGCCTTATCGTAAAAATGATCTAAATCATGACTTGCTGCTGTCTCTCCTAGTTCATTATGCAAAAACTCTACTTTATCTAAATTACAATAAGGACAATATTTAATAAAATTTTTATCTCGGTAAAAAGCCCTAACTAATTTTGAAGTTTGATTATGATCTTCATAGTTGAAACCTAACTTAATATAAAACAAATCATTTGGAAGAATTAGATTCTTAACTAAATTATTATGATGAGATTTTAACTCATCTGGTTTGCATTTTAATAAGTTCTTAAGTTCCGCGTTATTGTTTGCTAGTAGTTGATTAAACAAACCAGAGATCCTAATTAATTGGGTACTGTCTAAACTATTAATCTTCCTAATATATGTTTGGACTGAGGCTTTATAAATATCACTATTAAAATCACCAACAGAATATTTTTTACCTACTTCGTTTTCTTTGTCTGAATCTATCTTTTTTATTATAGCAAAGGTTGCGGTTTTTATAAAAGTTATTTCACCATCTTCTATGTCTACTGGCGACCCATTCAAATAGCTAAGAGCTTTATTAACACACCTAACGCGTTTAGATAACGCATCAATAATATTATTTACATATTCATTTTCAACTTGATTTGGATTTTTTATGTTGATCTTAATCATTTTTTCCTTCCAAATTTGTTTTTAATGCAGCGGCTAAAAATTTGTCTCCAATTTCCTCAATTAACATTTCATCTTGCTTAGTAATTTTCTTATTGTTTACTTTTTTGATAAGCTCCATAATTTTGTTATCTGCAAATGCACCAATAATACCTTTATTAAGGAAAAACTTATCAATCAACAACTCGTGAATATTACCTCCAAAAGTTTTACTTAAGGTGTTTTTAGAAACCTCAATTCCTTCTTTAGTTTTTTGAAAAGTAATAACATTATCCTGAGGCAAGTCACTTAAAATAAATGGTGAGTGTGATGTGAGGATTATTTGAAAATTAAATTCTTTATACTGTTTTAGAAAATCGAAAATTGCCTTCAAATATTGACGCTGCCATTCAGGATGAAAATACAAATCTCCTTCATCTATTAAAATAAGAATATTATCACGTTTTTTACTTTTAAGTCGAAGTGCTCCATCTATTCTGGAGAAAAAAGTAATCATAGATTCTTCTCCAGCACTTAATCTAGACCAATCTAATTTGATTGAGTTAGTAGAAAACGGTAACTCAAAATAACGGTATATTATCCTCTCTAATAATTCGCTATTTGTTTTTACAGTTGCTTTATCTGAATATTCTACCCATAATTCATCTTGATAAATTAATAGGTCTACAAGCTCATTAAGATTATAGAAATATTTTCTTAATTCATTTGATTTTTCTTTCCATTTTAAGGTAGATTCCAGAAACATCTTCGGCATTTTCTTAAGAAATGAGTTTAAATAACCTTTGACTCCATTATTAAAAATTGGCTTGATAAATAGGTCTTGAAAATAACTAAAATTATTAATAGTAATCTCTGATTTCAAAAATTTAGCAAGAACTTCAAATACAATTATTTCTGTTAATTCTATATCGTATAATTGCCGTCTAGGTTTCGAAATAATGCCTTTTTTGCGTGTATAGAAAGCATTTGCAACATTATTGATCAATTCTCTTAAATCTTCCTTTTTTGTATTGTTTATTTTAGGATATAATCTATCAATTGATTTTATCAGACTTTTATAATCTACATCATTTTTACTTATAGGAATAATCTCAATATAATCTACCGCTTTTAATAGATATTTTAAACTGTGAGATTTTTCAGACTGAAGAAATTTTCTATTTCTTTGAAATTCATTTAGCAAGAAGCGTTGCTCTGCATTTACTTTTTTAGTTCTAAACTCTTTATTAATTCGGGCATTATAAGTTCTTGACAAAAATGGAGTAGATGTATTATAAAGTATTTCAGATTCTACAAAGTCATCATATAGATCAAAGTTATTTGAATAATAAATAGTCAATTCATTTTTTAAGTGGTCAAATACCTTGGGCTTACTTTTATATTTAATTGTTTTTAGAGTTATACCGTCAACTAAAATTTTTACGCCTAATGAAGTTGAATTAGCGCTGGTGTGTATGATTAAATTATCGTCTTTTATATAAGCAATAATATCACCATCTCGAAGGTCTATTTCATTTCTTCTTTCAAAGTAAAGTTCTTTTATATACCTCAAAAAAGTAGTTTTTCCTACTCCGTTTTCACCAATAACACAAGTTACATTGGTTATGTTTTTCCCGAAGAAATCGGTTAAGTGGTTTTGATTATCACTTACGGTTATTACATTACTATTTACGTTATAGTCGACATTAAACTTTGATGATAAATTAAAACTCTTACTCTCTAGAGCTCCGAAAGGTTTGTTAATGTGAATGAATAATAACTCCATACCTTCTATTTATTCTTGACAGTTTTCTTAGCCATCTTAATGCCAGAACCCCTTTTCTTTAACTCCCCAATCTCTTTCAACAATTCTCTGGCATCACCATCACTCTCTAATTGCTGGACAAGTTCGCCTTTAAAAGCTTTGAGCAAGATTGTTTGGGGTAAGTGCTCAATTTTGGTTTTTAAAGCTTTGTAATGCTTCTCAATCGCGTTTGCTTTAGCAAACAAATTTTCTATTCGTTTGACTATTTCCAGCTGTTCTTTTATCGGAGGAACTGGTACAGGAATATTATTTAATCCTTTTTGATTTACTTTGGGTAAAACGCTTCTTTCACCAGCTGTAGTTACATACTGCAGGAATATTTGGGAAAGCATATAATAGAATAAGTATTTCTGTTCAACATTAGCTTTTATTGGATACATATCTGCACTGCATAAACCATCAAATTCAGCAATAATAAGTTTGGATAGATAAGGTCGAATTTTGGAATAAATGATTGAACCTTTTTCAAAGTAATGCTTATCGCTTTTAGGAGCAATTTCTTTAGTTAATTGTGTTTGGATTAGCCTTCCAGTATATTTTTCAATGTGATTTGGAGCAACTAATATATGATCAGGATATTCATCCGGGTTCTGAAGGTTAGCTTGTATTTCTGCGGTCTTTTTGAATGAATGTACTTTCCAATCATTTGGCAGAGTAATTTTCCAAGGACGGTAATCCTGATCATTTTTGTCTGGAACCCACTCTTCAAGTTCCTTCCCCACACGCCATTCCTCGGTTAACTTACCGGTAACGGCTTGGGTTAGAACTTGCTTTCTAAAGTTTTTGAGAAGCGTAGGAATGTGTTCCAGACTATTGTTGATGCTTTCTAACTGCCCAAATAAACTATCTAATTTGGCAACAATACGATCTTGCTCAGCACGGGGAGGGAGTCCAATGTGAAATGCTTTGACCTCTGGGAAATAAATTGTAGTATGAGCAGTTCCTTCAGAAATTTCAAACAGAAATCTTTTTTCTGCAATAAATAAAAGCTGTAAAAATCTTGGATTTAAATGTTCAGAGCATATCCAGTTAACAAATCCTTGACTTGTAGCCATCTCTTTTCCAAGTATAACGCTATACCCAATAGAGGCAGTTCTACTAAGACATACAGTATTTATAGGTAAAATAACTGCAGCTGAATTCTCAATACCTTTTAAATTCGTATACTCTTTCGTTTTTAAAATTTTTCTTCCACTAAATTTTCTTGCATCTCCTACTGCCATCCATGGTATTTCGCCTCCCCAATAATCTTTTATCTTTCTACTTGGAGTATGACCTGTGGCTAATTCTGCAACATTGAGCAAGGGTGTCCACCTCCATTTTTTTGGCAGCGATATTGAAGGCATTCCTACTGATAGAATAATATATCCAGGCCTTATATCGGTAGTAGCTTTTCTTCCACTCATTTATTTTAATTCTTTCAATATTGATTTTAACTCTTTTGAGATATTTTCTAATTCAGCAAGAGCTTCATTAGCAATATCAACTGGATTACCTAATTCTTCGGCATTACTGATGCTGTCATCTGCAATAAGACCTAAATCTAAACTATCACTTTTCGTAGCTATGATTTCCCGTGTAATGTAGTTCCAGCGATCGTCTTTAATGCTTTTGCGTTTGCTCTCGTCCAGATTTCCGTTAAATACTTTTTCTAATGTATCTACTTTGATCCCCCCGGTATAGGCTTCTACAAAACCCTCAAAGGCCTTTTCAGTAAACGGAGTACGCTTCCCGTAATTGGGGACATTAGTCCGCATATCATAAAACCATACCCCGCGGGTATTATTAATTTCTTTTTTTCCACGGGTAAAGAACAATACGTTGGTTTTTATCCCTGCAGCATAAAAGATTCCGGTAGGTAAGCGCAAAATGGTATGTAGATTACATTTATCCATCAAGTCACGTCGTATGCGCTGCCCGTCGCCATCTTCAAAGAGTACATTATCAGGTAATACAACGGCTGCACGTGCTTGACCGTCTTTTTTAAGACTTCGGTAAATGTGTTGTAAAAAGTTTAATTGCTTGTTGCTGGTTGGGAATGTAAAGTCATCCCGAGAAGGTCGTTCGCCTCCTTTTTTGGTTCCAAAAGGTGGGTTTGCCAGTACACCATCAAAGTTTTTGAGGGTTTTACCAAATTCAGTCAGCGTATCATTCAGATAAATATTGCTTTCCATCCCGTGCAAACGAGCGTTCATCAGCGCAAGACGATGGGCATCAGTTACCAACTCTACACCACTAAAGGCTTCTTCTTTTTGAAACTTGCGGTCTTTCTCATTAAGTGCGAAATAGTTTTGATACTTATTCCGCAAATATTCATCAGCCGAAAGCATAAATCCAAAGGTACCTGCAGCAGGATCGTTCCAGCGTTCGCCTAGTTTTGGCACTAACAAGGCCGTCATAATATTAATTAGTGGGCGTGGGGTAAAGTACTGTCCAGCGCCACTCTTTTTCTCACCGGCATTTTTCTCTAATAGATTTTCATAAATATCACCCATTGTATCCCGGTCATTCTCTTCATACCAGTCTAAACCGTCAATCGCCTGAACCAGCGTATTAAAGTTTACCGGCTTGCGTAAACTGGTAGAAGAATTGGCATAAATCTCTTGAATACTAATACTGCTGCTTTCGGTGCTTATTTCAGCCAAAAATTTGCGATAGCGGTTAAAGGCTTCCACATTATCAGTTTCTTCTACGAAACTTCTCCAGCGGTATTCCTCTGGAATGTGCTTTTCAAAGTCCTTGACTTCGCTGAGTTTCAGAAAGAGTATGTAGGTTAGTTCGTTTAAGTATTGGTGATAGGTTACCCCGTCATCGCGTAATACATTACACAAATTCCAGAGTTTATTAGCGATTTCGTCTGCGCTCATTTGGGACTATTATTATTATTATTCTAATTTGTATTATTTATTGTTGTGTGGGCTTAAGCTCCTTCAGAATAGAGGTTATCATTTAACATTTGTAAAACCTCGTCTACGGAGCCCTCAAAGATTTTATCAATTCGTTTGTAACCACCTTCTTCTTTGAAAGGATCGTTATTAAGATCTTCTTTGGTTAATATGGCCTCTGCTAAAAGTTGGGCTTTAAAACGATCTAACCAGCGTTGCTGTATTTTATTCCAGGAACGCATCGCATTTACTTTTGCAAATGCATTGGCGATACGTTGTTCCTGCGGAATCAAATCTACATCGAGAGCCAGAGTGCGAATGTACGAAATGATATCTGCTGCGATGTCTTGGTTTTTGGCATTTTTCCATGCGGTATGTAGCGTGCGGGCATTATAACCTTCCGCATCCAGTTGTAACTTCAGCTCTTTTAAGCTTTTACGATCTAAAGAGGTAGGGCTGGTCACAATAGCGCCTAAGGCAGCAATCTTATTTTTATTTTCAGAAATATATTTTTTAAAGTTTTCTATATAATCTTCCGGCTTGCAGGCTTTACCATAATCCCGGTCGATTCCAAGAAACTCATCTTCATGATCCGATAACAGTTGTACCTTTGGTTTATATACTTTTCGGTCTAAATAACTCCATAAGCTGGAATAGGACTGAATGATTTTTTTGACTTCACTTTGCTTGGCATTCTTTATAGTCTCAATAATTTCTAGAGGTTCTAAACCGCCAGAGCGGTATACAAAATCATCTAAATCGTCTGCTTCAATTTTTCTACGCTTCCGCTGAAGTTTAGATAGTAATTGCTCCACCTGTGTTTGAGTACGCTCTTCCGATACAATCTCCTCCATTTCTTTCACTAACTGTGTAAATGTGGTTGAAGGATTAGTAACCGGTTTTATCTGTGTGTAGTCATCAAGTGCTTCGTGAACTCTTACCGCATCGTAGATCTCAAAATATTCTTTACCAATCTCGTCACATCTACGTGTGGCGCGACCTATCATTTGCTCATATAGAATACGTGAACTTACCCTTCTTAAAAAAACCAGATTACAAATTGCCGGAACATCAATTCCTGTAGTTAACAAGTCCACCGTAACGGCTATGTTTGGAAACTTTTCATTTTTATAACGTCGCACTAATTCATCAGGATCGTAGGATTGACCTGTGATTTTCTCGATAGCTCCCTGTGGAACGTCATACCCTATATTTTTAAATTCTTCATGTAATTGATTGACAATCAAATCAGCATGAGTATCCCTGACAGCAAAAATCAGCGTTTTTCCCTCACTGTTTGGGTCTAAATAGTTGACTAGCTGTTTGATTACTTCGCGGTTAAAATTTGGCGTAATAACCAATTTATTAAACTGTTCAATCTCTACCAGCATATCATCCTCCAGTTCTGCAAGCTCTTCAATAGAATTGGTTTCCGGATTGAACACTTTTGGCCTTTCTCCTTTTTTCCAGAGAATACCTTCCTCGCTAAGTTTGGTTTTAATTCGGTGAGGTGGTTCGTGATCCGCCAGATACCCATCTACAACCGCCTGACGGTAGGAGTAGGAGTAGACTGGTTTACCAAAAATCTCAGTCGTGTGTAAAGCCGGCGTTGCTGTAAGGCCAATGATGTAGGCATTAAAGTATTCAATAACCCGTTTGTATTGGCTTACATAATCATTCTGATCTTTGAAGTTTAAATCTTCTTCATCCAGTTCTTTATCCAGATTATAACCTCGGTGCGCTTCATCTATAATGATACAGTCATAGGTATCAATTGTCAATTCATCCGTACCGTTATAAAATAACCTTTTAACCAGACTTTGCACTGTGGCAAAATGAATACGCGTATCGGCATCAGGAATATTGGTTTTCATATCCTGTATTTGATAGACCTCGGCAAAAGTATTAATTCCTTCTACCTTGTTATCTTTATAATTGCCTAAAGCTTGCTTAGCTAGTAATCTTCTGTCTGTTAGAAATAAAATTCGTTTAAAGCGATTGGCTTTGATGAGTCTATAAGTTAATCCAATTACGGTTCGCGTTTTACCTGTACCCGTCGCCATTACTAATAGAGATCTTAGATCACTGGTGTTTTTGATTATTTTGTCCTCAACTGCTTTTATAGCATCTATCTGATAATCTCGTAAACTGAGACCATTCCTCTCCTGAAGATAGTCGTAGTCACTTACCTTCAAACGTGCATTTTCTGCTGCGATATCTTTTTGATAGAGATCCATTAAGCCTTTCGGCGAAAACCAACCTTTAAGCGGGTATGGATGGTTGCGGTCATTACGAATGTCTAAGAACCAAATTCCGCTTTTGGTTTTAAGCTGTTCCAGATATTCGCGTCCATTGGTTGAAAATAGAAACGGAGCTTTATAGGAATGCCATTCCCATAAAAACTGAAAATCTTCTGATTTCGCAATTCGTTCTGCGTAAATCTTAGACTGTCTAAGATCTGTGGAAATATCACTGGCATATTTCTTGGCTTCTACAATACCATAAAGTGTAGTGCCAATAAAAAGGGCATAGTCAGCCCACCTACCATTACAAGGCCATTCTGAGATGGCCATAAACCTCCCTTTTTCAGGAAGTGTCTTATTTGATTTGTAATTGAGTTCTTCGGTATCGCATTCCCATCCTGCTGCTTTCAATTGTGCATCAATAAGCGTTAGGCGTGTGTCTTTCTCGTTTAAATCTAATTTCTTAGCAACACGTTCGCTTCGCTTTTTTCGCAAAGCTGTAACGGCTTTAGAGCTATTTAAACTCTCTATCTTTTCTTTGTAATCGGACACTTGTTTCGATAGAAATTCGACCTGATCTGAAAGCTCTTTTATTGAAAGGTTGCTTTCTTCCGGGAGGCTGTATAGTGTTTGATCTATATAATCATTCTCATAAGTTTCATAAAACCACTTTGCCAGTTGAAAGCATTTTTTAAGAATAAAAAGCGCCTCTGCTTGAGAACCTGCGCCATCGTGACTCGCCTTATTGCCAGACTTACGAATGGTGTGTAAAATTCCTTTGATGATATCAGGAATACAATTGCGATACGCAAGTTGGTTGATTCGATCTACCTGCTTCCCAGTAAACTCATCTAGCTCTTCAAAGTCCCATATTAGAATACTTATTTTTTCTGCGAAAAGCCTAGCCTTTGCAATCGAAGAACTGGGGTCAATTGAATAAAGTTTTTCTGAAAGTATGCCGATCCCGTAAATTTCCGGGTAAACCGGTTTAAGAAAAATAAAGTGTGAAGGCATTAAGATTTTGGTTAGCTTAAATTAGTCAGATTCAGTAGGGATTTTAAAAGTATGTATAATAATCAATATTATCAAACAATGTTAAAAGGGAATTAAATCAGTGTTAACTGTTATCGTTTTGTCTTAATGATGTAAGACTCTGAAAATTAATTGATTGCCCTTTTTTTTATCTGCTTTAAGGTAAATGAATTAGAGATAATTCTTTCAAATCTTAAACGATCCTTAATTTTTTGTTAGATTTTTCTATATTTACTCTATTAACTTTTGCTCTCTACAGTATTCAAACTTATTGACGGCAATCGAGCATTTATTTTGTAATATCCCTGAACTAGATCCAATGTTTATAGCTGATTTAAGCCTGCCAACTCAATTTAAAAGATTCCAAGACGACAAAATTCACTTCTGTAAGCATGTTATTTTAACATTACCAGATGAGCCATTCAAGGGTTTTGATCCAATTTTTAAGTTTATTGAAAGTAAAATTCCTCAGTCTTGAAAGTAAATAAATTAAAAATAGAATTAGAAAACCTTCTCAAAGACGCAGAGGAATTATGGTTTGCAGTAGCTTTAGTGAAAGACACTGCCTTTGAATTCATTCAAAATACAGTAGATGAAAATTGTATCCAGCATCATCTAATTGGAATTGACCTCCCAACACCACCATCAGTTTTACGAACATTGCAATCCAATCAGAAGAATAGAATATTTGAATGTGCTATTTATAATTCCAGTTTCAATTTCCATCCAAAAGTATATTTGATAAAATTAAATGATGAATACAATGCGTTTATTGGTTCATCAAACCTAACGTGCGGTGGTCTTGAAAATAATATCGAATTAAATTATAAGATATCTGATCAATCAGATTGTCTTGATATTTTAAATTGGTTTAATTCTCTATTCAATGATGGGTACCCATTGACCGACGAGAATATTGAAAAGTATGAAAGTCAGTTTGAGTCGGTGAAAGATCTTCAAGAACAACTTAAAAGAAAACGAAAGTCAATCGTTCTGAAAAAACCCAATGTAATAATCAATCCATTAGATGCAATAGATTTTACAGATAGATATTTTAAGAAAGAACATCATTGGGCATTTCGAAAAGAACTTTGGTATACTGATAGTGAAGAAGCCATTGATGAAAGAGAATTAGCAAGAATAAGATGTATAGAGTTACATGATACCGTGTTCCCACGGTTTAATAATTACGGAATCGAAATTTTGGAATCCAATCCAATGCCGGATCACTTGATTTCAATGATAAGGCAAATTGACCCTACTAAACCTAGGGCTATCAACGCAATGTGGTTGAGCTATGGTAAGAATTTAAATGAGATTAAACAATACCAAAAGCTAGTTGGACGAGACCAAAAAGCGAAACAAACATTTATCCATCATTCCAGATTGCAAATAAGGATGGATGTCCATAATATCGGAATTTATTTACTTTTCGCAAAAGAAAATGAGGGTGGTTTATTCGATAGGGATTTTTTTAAAGGACGTATGAGAGACAGAACCTTTAGGGACAAATTCTATATAATGATTAAATCACTTCCCAACGAATATTTTATTTCAGTAGGTGGAATAAAACAGTCATGCAATAATTTTAATTCACCTGTAGAACTTCATGATTTCACTAAAAAAGACAATAATCAAATGTACTTTATCATAGGTAGAGATTATGAAATTGAGGATAATGAAATGTCAGAAACAAATTTGCCAATTGAAGTGCTTAAAGTTTTTAAGCTGCTATTCCCTTTTTATGAATTGATGAGGCATAGAATTATATAATTGTTATCCCACTGCGAGCATGAATAAAGATTGAATATCGTTTAAGTTTTTGGAAAAAATATAATTTTCATCATCCATTTCTTTTTTCAGATTATAAAGGAGATGAAAAGTGGTATCATAACTTGGATTCAAAACTAAATTTTGAATCCAAGTTATCGGATAAAATTTCATTTGTTGAGTTGATAGGTTTTCCAACTACTGGAATGGCATAAAAAAATAATAAAGAGTTTAAAAAACTTTTACTTTCAGAATTGAATCAAAAACATTTGATTCAATTAGATAAAATCCTCGCTAATTATGATAAAAATATTTTTATTGCTTGGGGTTTGCTTAATGATTTTTCATAAATAAATAAAAAATTAGGACTGTTTAAAAATCTTGCAAACATTGAGAGAAGTCAACTGAATATTAATGAACTTAACAAAGTAGAAAACATTTTTATTCATAAGCACTTTTCAGATTCTATAAGCAATATTACTATTGACAAAATCGCGGATGAAGTAAATAATCTCCCAAAATAAAACTACTGCCAATTACCTTTAGCAGCAATAAAAACAAAAAGACTTTATAGAAAATGTGCTCTTTGATATCCCTTCTTTACATACAATCCCAAACGAATATTAGGTTTGATGTGTAAAGAAAAGTTTGGGGAGTAACCTTTTTATTCTTTTTTTTAACAGCCTAATTCAGGCTCACAAAGCCATTTTAATGTCATTATTTCCAACTGATCTGGTAAACCTTAATTTCTGGCCTAATCCCAAGTTTAAAAAGCTTATTTTAGTCCATAATTGGCAATAATCTTAGGTTTTTAAACAGACTGCCGTAGAAGTACATTAGAAAAAAACAATAAATGATTCCAAATAATATATCCAAAGAACATATAGAAAAAGCAATTGAAGAAATTGACAAAAAAGGTATCAGAAAAGAAAGGCATTCATCCACTTATGATTTAGTTTATAATGGTAAAAACTACCCTCCAAAATTGGCTATCTCAATAGCTAATAGATTTGCAAATGGTTCAGAATTGGACGCAAGTGATTTCAGTGGAGGAAAAGGCACAGATGCTTTTAAATTATTAGAATATTTCGGTTTTCAAATTGTAGAAAAGAATAATTCAAAGGTTATAGCTGATTTCGAAAGATTTTTATCAAAATTTCATAAAAATAAATCGACAACATTAGAATACTTAAAAATGATACCTAAAATTGAGAAATGGTTCATAGGTTCTAATATCTGTAATTCTAATTTTAATATATGGAAAGATGTATCAGAAATTGATGCAATAAATAAAAGTTTAAAATCAAAGAATTCTGTTATTTGGAAAGAACTCAATAAAAAAGAGAAAAATTGGTATAGCGCTCCTTGGAATAAGTGGGTTGAATTTAATTCAATGATAAAATCAAATTTTTGGATTTTTCAAGGAAATCCAAAAACGTTTGATTTTGAAACAGCTTTAAAACAAGGAATATTAACTGATTGGACTGTTAATGCTCATAAAGACAATATTAAAGTTGGTGATAAAGTAATACTATGGATTACAGGGAGTAAATCTGGATGTTATGCGCTTGCTGAAGTAACATCTGAGCCTCACCAAAAAACCTCTTCAACAGATGACCACTTATGGAAGGGGGATGATAAAAGTGACTTGAAAGCAGATATTAAAATCACGCACAACTTAGTTGATACTCCAATATTAAAAACTGACATAGACTCTTTAGATGAATTAAAAAATCTTAAAGTTGGCAATCAGGGCACAAATTTCAGTGCAACTAAGAAAGAATATCAAACGATATTGGAAATGTCGCAACTAATCGGTTTTGAACAAGAAGAAAATCTAAAAAAATTAAATGTCTCAGACATGAAACTATCATTAAACACAATTTTATACGGCCCTCCAGGTACAGGTAAAACATATAAACTCCAGAACGAATATTTCGATTTATTTACTGTTAGCGAAACATCATTAACGAAATCCCAATATTTAGAAAATATTGTTTCCGATCTAACCTGGTGGCAGGTTTTGAGTATTATATTGCTGGATTTGAAAAAAACAAAAGTTAATAATATTACAGAGCATGAATTACTGAAGATAAGAGCAAAATTATCAAATTCAAAATCTGTTAGACCCACAATATGGGGTCGTCTTCAGGCTCATACTTCATTAGAATGTCCTAATGTAGGTGTGACAGATAGAAGTGAACCTAAGATATTTTATAAGGATGAAAACTCTTTCTGGACTGTAAATGAGGAGCTATTGGAACAATATTACCCAGAAGCAATTTCAATCTTGGATGAAATTCAAAACTTTAAACCAAGCCCGGATAAATTTATCAAGAACTATGAGTTTGTAACCTTCCACCAATCCTTCAGCTATGAGGATTTTGTCGAAGGAATTAAGCCAAAAATGGAGGATCAGGAAATAGATGTTTCCTATGAGATTCAGGATGGGATTTTTAAAAAATTGTGCCTTAAAGCAGCTGCTGATCCAGAAAATCAATATGCACTTTTTATTGATGAGATTAACAGGGGGAATGTTTCTGCGATATTCGGAGAACTAATTACACTTATTGAAGATGATAAAAGAATAGGAGAAGAAAATGCTTTGACCGTAAAGCTTCCTTATTCTAAAAAAGATTTAGGTGTGCCATCCAACCTTCATATTATTGGTACTATGAACACGGCTGATAGGAGTGTAGAAGCACTCGACACAGCTTTGCGCAGAAGATTTGCATTTGAAGAAATAATGCCGTTACCGCATCTGCTGCAAAATATTAGCTTTGATGGTTTTGACCTTCAGGAAGTTTTGGAAACGATCAATAAGCGCATAGAAGCTTTGTTGGACCGAGATCATTGTATTGGTCATTCATATTTTATTAAAATTCAAAGTAAAGATACAATCGCATTGAAGCAAACATTCGAAAATAAAATTATCCCATTGCTGCAAGAATACTTCTATCAGGATTATGAAAAAATTGCACTTATTTTAGGTCAGGGTTTTATTGAAAGAAAAGAAATTAAGGTGGAATTTGCATCTTTTTCTAAATTAGATGAACCAGAAATGATTCCTTCCTATGAACTTATAAAGCAAAATGAAGACATTGAAGATTCAGTGAGAAAACTTCTAAATCGAAAAGATGAAGAAGCACAATGAACCTATAAAAGTTTTTGAGCACGAATTTTTACCTATCGGGGAGACTTTCAAACAACGTCATTTAAAAGCATTTTCAAAATTAAATGCATTACACGACGATTGCTATTTTGATATTCGTTACAACGGAGTGAAATTTAAAAATTACGTCGGGGTTTTACAAATTGACGGCCTAACTATTGAAATCTTGCCCAAGATAGATGCCAATGATAATCGGAAGGATTTATGGCAAGGAGTGCTTATTGAAATGCTTAAAACCACCCGAAAATTGAAGGTCAAGAAGGTTGGGCAGGCAAATGTCACGAGGCAAAATATTCATCTTCTTGATATTTATTTTGAATGGTTTTTAAATGAAATTGAATTGTTGATCCGTCAGGGCTTAATAAAGCAGTATTACATCCAAAAGGATAACGTTAAAGCGCTTAAAGGTAAACTGGAATTTGCGGGTCACATTCAAAAAAACCTTATTCATAAGGAGCGATTTTACACAAGTCATCAAATCTATGAAAAGGATCATTTGATCCATCAGGTGCTTTCCTTTGCATTATCCATAATAGAAAATTTTTCCAAAGGAACCTATCTATATTCAAGATGTAAATCTGTTCAATTGGATTTTCCCGAGGTTAAAAATGTCAGGATAAACAAAACTACTTTTAGCAGGCTTAATAAATCCAGAAAAACAGCACCTTACCAGACTGCTCTTGAAATTGCTCGTTTTATTATTCTTAATTATGCGCCAAATATTTCTTCAGGTGACGAAAAAATGTTGGCGCTGCTTTTCGATATGAATAATTTGTGGGAAGAGTATGTTCTGGTAAAAATGAAACAGGAAGCTCTTAAAAGGGAAGACACCGAAGTATATGGGCAAAAATCAAAAGAGTTCTGGCAGGGAATAACCATTAGGCCGGACATTGTTGTAGAGAAGAATGGCAAAACCTATGTAATTGATACCAAATGGAAAAACATCCAAAATTTTAAGCCTTCTACACATGATTTAAGACAAATGTATGTTTACAATGTTTATTGGGAATCGGCCCAGGCAATGCTTTTATATCCTTCGGTTAAAAATAAGGACCCAGACTTTAAAAATTTCAAAGATAAAGAGCATCAATGTGCTGTTGGAAGATTGAATATTATTGAAGACGAAAAACTGAAAAAGGATATAGGCTTGGAAATTTTAGAATGGTATGGTTAGCCGGAATTTATTTCTAACTGTTGATTCGATACTTAAAAATTATTTTTTTAAACTGTCTTAGCTTCCAACTCTACCTCATAAGGAAAAGTAAAATTTAAAACTTCATCACCTGAAAGCCATTTAACCTGGTCTTCTTTTTTGAGCACTACGGGCATTCGTTTTTTGCTGTTGTGAATTTCACGCATTAACTCGTTTGCAGCTGTTGTGAGAATAGAGTAGGAGTTAACTAATTCGTGATTTAGTGGGTTTTTCCAGGAGGAATAAATCCCAGCAAAAGCAAAAAGTTCCTGATCCTTTGGTATGATCAAATATTTCTTCTTTTCTTTCCCTTTTGGATCTAACCATTTCCATTCGTAATAAGCATTGGCAAGAACAAGGCAACGATTATTCAAGGAATTGCGATAGGCCGGTTTTTCATTAACCGTTTCAATCTTGGCATTAAGTGTCATTTTCCTGATCTTGTCATCTTTTGCCCAAAATGGGATCAGTCCCCAATTGAACATTTCTATCTCTCCTTGATTTTCATAGGTAATTACGGGCGTTTTCATAAAAGAAAATCCGTTTATTTCATCCATAGGTGTGTAGGCTTCCGGTTCTATGAAACGAGCCTTGAAAGTGCTTTCAATATCCTTCAAGGTGGCATTTAATTTGGTTCGGTAGCACATCAGGTTTTTATTAGTTTATGAATTTAAGAAATTTTCTTTTTTTAAACCACCTGTGACTTTAAAAATAGCATATTTGATTAACAATAAGTCATTTTTATAACCTTCAAACGTACTCCAATTGTCACGGTTTTAACCTTTCAACCCTTACGTTGCGATAATACAATTGAAACCTTAAATACCGTTGGCCACTCTTTCAAAACACCATTGCAGCCTTTGCAATGCAAGTCTTTAGTGGGTTTACTTCTGTTAGTAGAAAAGGTACCATTGCAGAGCCATTGCAACGGGCGTATTTACTGGGTTTACAGTTGTTAGAAGAGAAGGTGCTGTTGTAGCCATTGCAACGGCCATTGCAGAACCGTTGCAGAGCCATTTATTAGCCATTGCAAAAATTGAATTTTTTATGTGTGTAAATATGTAACTAATTGATTAACAGTATAAATGCATTTACTTTATAATACACAAAGCCATTGCAACGGTTCCAGTTAAATAACTATGTATTGATGCCGATTTAGTGCGCCTCCTTGGATTTATGAGAAGGGATGGAATAAAATGGCTCCTAATTCTAAAGTAAAGGACACAGATAACCTGAAAAATAGTGCTTAACGGGTTCTAGGGGGAGATGGAATAGTAATATTTGTTCCAAATCAAGAGATATTGAATGGCACCTATGAATATATATTTAAAGTGAGATGTATAAATATTTAAAGTTAAGCAAAGGAAAAACAAAGACTTATTCTGGAGAAAAAGATTCTAAAAA
>Ga0307486_1001095_pt1 | contig 21788 bp, 21 predicted proteins | sample CBIW02metaG_FD_203663 | JGI IMG/M metagenome (GOLD analysis project Ga0307486, IMG submission 203663) | Sea-ice brine microbial communities from Beaufort Sea near Barrow, Alaska, United States - CBIW 0.2 | ecosystem: Environmental > Aquatic > Marine > Coastal | place: USA: Alaska | collected...
AAAAATGGCGCAGCGGTATCGAGGCCAATATCTCAAACCTCAAAAGGGGGTTCTCACTGTTCCGCTGCAACTGGAAGGGCTGGGCCCACTTCCAGGCAAAATACTGTGGAGCGTTATTGGCTACAATATCAGGGCCATGACGGCGGCCCTGGTAAAACAGGCGGTGCCCCGGGAGATGGCATTGGCAGCCTGAAACAAGGAACATATTGGGAAACCTTGCCCCCAAAGGGAGGGGGTATGTCCTTAAGTGACCAAAACAGTAAAAATTAGGTGAAAAAGCAGCCATCGCAAAGTTAAAATGAAGAAACTATAAATAAACCGCTATGGAAATCAAAAATCTATAAGTGAATTTTATAGTGATTAAAAAAAATTGTTTTTAACGGCACTAAATTGACAGACACTAATTAACGAAAATGCACTAAGTATGAGGGTAATTTTTAAAAATGAGAAATTAAAAAGTTTCATAAACTGGTGTTTTAGATTTTTGGGTAATTAAATATAACTAATTTTGATTTTTAATAACCCGTTAGTTTGGCGTAAGGAATTTATTATTGACGCCTATAGTCTTTCAAAGATAAATTTAAATTTTTTTCAACTTCATTTGCTTCCTTATTCTTCAAGATAATATTGCAGATACCAGCCGTTGTTATTGATATTTCAAAAAAAATCTTGGGATTACTACGTAGTTAAATTGAACCATTTTAGCGTCTGTCATAGTTCTATTATCGAATTCTTCTGTAATTAAAGCCTTCATATATTTTTTATCATTAGTGTCCGGTAAAAATACAGATTTAAATTTATAGGGATATTTAGGCCAATAAATGTTTTTGTTTTTGCTCCTTACTAAATAGCAGGGTGAATTTAAAGAAATGAAAGTTGTATATCTGGCGGTTTGGTAGTGAGTTGATCCCATTTTTGGGTTGGATTTTCCAGAAAACTAAACAGGTCTATATAGCTCATCAGGTGCAGGCGTACCATCGAGATCATATTGGAATAAGCCCAGATCCTCTTGGTCCTTTTTTGCACGACCAGCATCAGTAGTTGTATGATCAATCCGCACCATATCGCACCATATTTGGATTTTGATAGCATTTGGGCTATCTCCCAAGAAATACTTGAGCGGAAAGTTCTGCTTGAGGCGTTTGAACATAGTCTCTATCTGCCATCGATGCTTGTATATGTCGCATATCTTCTCTGGGCTCAAAAGGAAATTGTTGGATATGAACTCATATACTTTTCGACTCTTTTCATCCCGGTAGGCTATGCGCCTTAACTCTATGTCCACCCCTTTTTTCTGAACGGTTATAACCGCGTCCTTGAGGACTGTATCTGGTGTCCCATATTCCAAATCAAATTCTGCTATGCTCTTATAAACCGCATTCTCCTTTTGTCGTGTCACAAAATAGATGTCCTAGTTTGTCCATTGAGAATATTGTCGGTAATCATTATAAGCTTTGTCAAACACCACGAAGGATCCCTTCTTCAACTCAAGTTATTTAAGGAAGGTGTGATCGTGGGTAGCGGCACTACTGAAGCGGATAAGACAGGGAACATCCTCCATCGTATTGATCATCGTATGCATCTTGATACCGCCTTTTTTCTTTCCGTTTACAGGTTCACGTCCAACTCCCTTTAAAATGTCGCTAAAGAGACTAATAGTGGTCGAATCTACGATCTTTAGGTGCTTCACCCGAAGGCGCAGGGAACTGCTGTCCGATAAAAATCTGGCATACTTATCCAAAAGCTCATAATAGATAGTGGCAAAGACCTCGTCGGTACGGTTTGCATTGGCGTCCGAGAGCGTGCTGCGTTTAGGGAAATTAGCAAGACCCAGATGGCTCAGTTTACCCTCGCAGGCCAGCATCACAGTGGAGAATTCACGCAATGAACTTACCCCACTGATAGCGGCATAGAGCATCGAGATTAAGTGTACATAGGTCCTGCAGGTTTTGTAATAGCGATCACTATCAAATGACCTTGCTGTCCGAGTAACAATGTGCGTGGGAATCAAATTTAACAGCTGCTTGATTATGGGATGTCCGCTAAAGTGAGTACTTTTATTCATAGTAATTAGGTATCTGGTAAAACCAAATTACTATAAAGCGGGAAATCCATCAAGGAAATCCCGCTTTTAAAATTTAACCGGACACTACTGATTTGATATATAGATATTTATGTTATGAATATAAGTTTCACAAAGAAGCAGGAAGAATATATCTCAAAGCAAGTAGCTTCGGGAGAATATCAAAATAACAGTGAGGTCATAAGAGATGCATTAAGACTTCACGGCATCTATCGGGAAAAAGTCATACAGGATTTAAGAAAAGAAATTGAACTGGGCTGGGATGGCTCGGTTAGTTCAATGTCAATGGATCAAATTATTGAGTCGAAGAAAAGATCTTAATGGAACACTATATCCTTTCACAAAAAACAGAGGAAGATATTGAATCCATTTATGATTTTGGAAAAGAGAAATTTGGAAAAGACCAGGCACTAAATTATTTAATTGAGCTTCGGTCTCATTTTGAACTACTTCTTAAAAATCCCGGTATTGGCAAACTACTTGATGAAATTAAGGTTGGCTTATTTAGTTTTTCTTGTCAGTCACATACCATCTTCTACAGGGTTTTTAAGGACAATATTAGAACACCCAAAAAAAACAAAGCCCCGTAAACACAAGTGTTACGGGACTTTTTAGCGGAGAAAGAGGGACAAATCCAGAAATGGAAAACCCAAGTAAACCCAGACCTCAGCAGCAGTTAAAAAAGAAGGTGGCACCGAATTGGACACCTCGAAAATTTAACTGAAGTTTAACTTACCTCTGGTTCAGAAGGGCATTTATGCGTTCCAAAAAGCTACGCAGTCTGAAAGTCCATGACCATTAGAAGGCCGCGACGATTATTTTGTTGCAGTTGGATTCAGAATTTGGCATAAAAAAAGAAGATTGGGGTTATGGATAAAATCCTCCCAGAGCAGTCTTCTTTCCACTGATATTTTACAATTCCTTAGATTTATGTTCTAAATGCACTGTTAGGTGTCCGGCAACATTCTCCGGATTCAATTCCCAAAAAATATTAAAGAAGAGTCGGATTAAATCCAACGTTTCAAAACAGCCCTCTATTCTGGGCATAATGCCCCCTCAAAAGATGGCACCTATAGCAAAACAACATCGGATCTGATCGTTGAAATCTTCATCAATATTGAGGAAAGCCCAAAGGAGAAGGTTCTATAGCACTCTAATATTTACATTTATCTACGTTTCATATCCTCGAAGGAAGATGCAGCGATTCAGAGTGATTCCTTAAAAAATCTTCATTCTTGTAAATTTTATGATTATATGATAACTCTAATAACCAGGATTTTGTTCAAGATTTTCATTAGCATCCAATTGGCTTTGAGGTATGGCCATTAGTTCCATTTTTGGGTCGTAAGTCGCTCCATAAAAAATAGCATCTTCATTATTAGATAGAGATTTTTCTATATCCCCCCATCTTTGTAAATCAGGATATTCCTGATATTCTCCAGCTAATTCCCATTTTCTCTCTTGTTTAATAATCTCCAAAAGTTGATTTTTATCGGTTGTGGCAATATTCTCTAGACCAGCTCTATCTCTAACCATATTCAAATAAATTAATGCTTCATTGGACTGGCCTATTTCATTTAAGCCTTCGGCCAACATTAACAGGACATCAGCAAAGCGTATATAAATGATGTCACTATTATAGGTCATTAAAGAAGTTTGATTCCCAGAATCGATTACTTTGCCAAAACCAATACCATTGGGATCAGCATAATCAAAAAGCAAGGGAGGATTATTTGGATCATTATAGGTTACTTCACGGCCTTCTTTATCTATATAGCTATAAAGAAGGGTAATATCTCGACGCTTATCCCTCGACGAAAACGAATTATAAAATTTCTCAGTAAAACCGAACTGGTATTGAGAGACAATTGTATAAGGTGAGTTAGGGACTCCTGCCCAAAAATTTAAAGAAGTACCTGCACCTTCTTCCCGAATATTTGGACGAGCAAATATAATTTCGGAATTGAATTCATTGTCGTTTGCAAAGATATTTTCAAAGTTGTCTTGTAAAACATACTCGCCACTTTGTACCACCTCACTTAATTTTTCAACAGCTAATGAATATTTATCCTCTTGTTCCAATGGTTTCCCCGCCATATTTAAATAAACTTTTCCCAGTAAAGCATTTCCAGCACCGGAAGTTGCCCTTCCTTTATTTGCTGCATCCCACTCTGGGGGTAATCTTGTTTCAGAATATTTCAAGTCCTCAATAATTACTTCATAAACTTCTTCTATGGTGGCCCTTGGTTTTTTTACAGATTCGTCAGAAAAATCAGTAGTTGCTTCAAGATGTAAGGGAACGCCACCATACCGTTTGACTAAATTAAAATAGAAAAAACCGCGTAGGAACCGTGCTTCTGCAATTTTTTGGTCTTCTAGTTCTGGTTCCAATCCTGCAGATGGAATGTTGGCTATTATAGTGTTTGACCTATTAATGCCACGATAAAAATTTGTCCACCACGCATGCATTTGTCCGTCCTGCGCAATAAAATTCATTGAAGATAATCTTCCTTGTGTTCCATCTCCTTTCAATCTAATCACTATACTCTCACCAGGTCCAGAGGTTGAAAGCAAATACCATAAATCATCAATGCCGATATTCAATGAAGAGTAAACTCCCATAAGTGCAATGTCAACATCTTTTTCATTTTGGTAAATATTATTTTCTGAAATTGAAGAAAAAGGAGTTTCATCTAATGGTTCACAGCTGTAAAAAGTTAGTGCAATGGCCGATAAAATAAAAGTTTTTATTTTCATGGTATTTTTATTGAATGTTTAAAAATCTAAATTTATACCTAAAGTGTATATTTTTTGCCTAGGATAAGCTCCCAAATCTACACCAGGAGCTAGGGAGTTTGCTCCCCGAGAACTTACTTCAGGATCAAATCCTGTATAATCCGTTATGGTCACCAAATTAGTTCCTGTTATAGAAAATTGGATTCCTGTAATCGGTGAATTTTCCAAAGGCAGATTATATCTCAGTGAAACGTTTTTGAGCCTAATGTAGCTTCCATCTTCTACCATGAAGTTGGCAGCAGGATTTACAAAACTATTTATAGAAGGATATCTTATATCATTATGAGGATTTTCAGGTGTCCAACGATTATGGTACCAGTCTACAGTCTGATTTTTGTAAGCCTCATTGTTGTCAAAGCCAGAATTTATTACCGTTCCTATTGTGTTGTAAATATCGTTTCCAACAGATCCTTGAATAAATAGGTTCAAACTAAAGTTTTTATAATTAAAATCATTGTTCCAACCAAATATGAAATCGGGATTCGGATTTCCTATTACTGTACGGTCATCCTGCGTTATATTTCCATCTCCATTAATATCTTCAAATTTCCAATGGCCGAGAGTATCATCATTGGTCCTTGTAGGTACCAAAATATTGCCTGCTGCATCAAAATCACTTTCTTGGATTAAACCTATAGCTTTTAAACCATAGAGCATCCCGTATTCATATCCAGGTCTATATATATGGCCACTGCCAAAATAACCATTTCCCATTCCTGGACCAAAAATTTCTTCATTCCCTCCTAATTCTATAACTTTGGTTTTATATGAAGTAAAGTTAAAGAAGGTATCCCAACTGAAATTTCCTGTGTTAACTGGGTAAGCGCTAATTCCAAATTCAATCCCTTCATTCTTAATACTTCCAAAATTAACAAGTGCCAAACTATAACCAGACTGAGAAGGTAATTGAATAGATTGTAATAAATCCTCAGTTGTTTTTTGAAAATAATCAAAAGTAAAGTCAAGGCGGTTATTAAATATTCCAACGTCCAAACCAATGTCGAGCTGTTTGGTGGTTTCCCAGCGCAGATCGGGATTAGCAACACTTTGAGGGACATAGGCTAGAGTAGGAGTGTTGCCCAGGCCGAAAACGGTGGTTCCATATCTAGCCAACGACTGATATGGTGCTATCGATTGGCTGCCAGTTGCTCCATAGGAAGCTCTTATTTTCAAGTTGGAAATAGTACGACTATCTTCCAAGAATTTCTCGTTCGATATATTCCATCCGAATGCGGCAGAAGGGAAGTAACCCCATTTTTCATTTTCTGCAAAACGGGATGAACCATCGGCCCTTAATGTTGTTGTAAACAGGTATCGGTCGTCAAAAGAGTAGTTTAGTCGAAGGAACCCTGATTTTAAAATACTTTGGATTCTATTTGATTCTAAATTTTTCTGTCCCGTCCCCACCCCAAGGTTATCAGAACCTAAAATTTGAAGATCAAAGTTAGTTACACTAGCACCATTTGAATAACCATTGAATTCACTATACTCTACACCAGCAGTTCCACTTATGTCGTGTTTGTCGTTGAAATCATTCTCATAGGTCAAATAATTAATTACGATGTAATCATAATTTCTGTTATTGGTAGTATTTGCGATTCCATTAAAATTAATTCCCTGTCCGACTGTTGAAGGTGTGAAAATATCTCTATTATTCTGGGTAAAATCGATTCCTCCATTAAAGGTGTAAGAAAGATGTTCAGTGAAATTAAAAGTAGCTTGAGTGTTTGCGAAAAGATCCATTGCAAAATCGCGATCGTTTTTTTCTGTAACCTCTAAAAATGGATTATAAAATTGAGTCTGTTCTCCTGTAAATCCTGAATAGTTTAGGCTAGGTACAATAGGCGAAGCTGTCATAGCGGTGAAAATAGGCCCTCCAGCATCAGGAAACACCCCTGCTGTGGAAATAGCTCTTTGGTTTTTGCTATGACTACCATTAAAGCTAAATTTAAGATTTAGAAAATCGTCAAAAGCATCCATATCTAAATTCATTCTCAGATTCCCTCTAGTGTATTGGGAACCTAATATAATTCCTTTGTCATCAAGTAGATTTCCGGAAACGAAGTAATTAATATTGTCCTTTCCGCCAGATATGTTTATACCATACTCATTCCTATTACCATTTCTTAATATTTCATCTTGCCAATCAAATCCTTGGCCAGAATATTGTTCAGGGTTAGGATATGGGATAGCTCTTCCTAAGGCTAAATTTGCTTCATTCCTATATTCTGCATAGTCCTGACCGTTTAGCATATCAAAAGTTTTCATAATTTCTGACACTGAGGTTCTGAAGTTTACTTCTATAAGGGTCTTCCCTGTTTCACCACGCTTTGTTGAAATCAAGATTACACCGTTTGAACCTCTTGAACCATAAATAGCCGTTGCAGAGGCATCTTTTAACACCTCCATATTTTCTATGTCCTGTGGATCAAAATTAGGGCTTCCAGAAATGGGTGTTCCATCAACTACATACAACGGTGCATTACTTCCCGAAATGGAGTTGTTCCCGCGAATACGTATGGTGGAACCTGCATCAGGAGCTCCAGAAGATGAAGTGACTAAAACTCCAGGACTACGTCCTTGTAGAATATCGTCAACGGAATTAACGACGGCATCCTCAAAATCCTTACTACTTATAGAACTTACAGACCCTGTAATATCAGATTTCCGCTGTGTACCATAACCGATTACAAGAACTTCCTCTAAACTCTGATCGTCGTACTCCATCCGAACATCTAGAACTGATCCGGCTGATACTTCTATCTCTACAGTTCTGAAACCTAAATAGGAAAAAACTAAAATTTCAGAGTCAGGCTTTAGTTCAATCTGATATTCACCATCAAAATTGCTAACAACTCCATGGGACGTTCCTTTTTGCATAACAGTTACCCCAGGAATGGGTTGACCTTCAGGGGAAGTGATTTTTCCTGTCACAAACCCGCTTTGAGCAACTAAAGAAATTGAGAAAAGGAAGATACAAAAGCTCAAAAATCGCGTAGTTAATTTTTTTAACATCAAGATAAAATTTTAGAGGTTATTTTAGATTATTCTTTCATAAAGTAATCATCATAAACAAAATTAGTCCACTTTTGAATTGAATGCATCCTGTACTCTCCTGCTTAGTGTTCTCATTTTTTAAATTTTTTGAAAATGTATAAGATTTTTCAAATCTCGGGAAAAATTAAAATTGATAATATGGACAAGACTCGACAGGTGGTACCCGACCTCATAGACACCAGAAAAATAAGAAATCAGGAACAAACAGTACAGTACAGGATACTCAATAATATCCTTTTCAGTAAATTTCACTTTTAAATAAACATTCGAGTGTTTAAATCCTTTCAGGTGTAAGTAGGACTATACGTTCTATAGGAGATTTATGGCTTTAACTAATCAAAAAATAAAAAAACATATGAAAAATTTTAAAATGTTATTGGTCTTATTAAGCTTATTGTTATTACCTACATCTAATTATGCCTTTCAAGTTAAAGAAGATGATACTGTTCCCATTTATAAAAAGGCAAGTTATTCAGGGGATGTTGTATCATTAGAAAATGACCAAATAACAATAAATTTTTATAAACGTGTTCTAGGTTGGGGCTGGGGTGAAATATACACACCTTCCGGAGACCCAGTGGCGGTTTTAGAACATCTTGGAGAAATTAAGCTAAGGGATCAAGATATTCCTATGCGTTTGGTAGCTGAATCTTACTTGAAAAAGCAAACAGACGAAGGAGAAGAATTAATATTTGAAGTAAAATCCGTGGTGGCTCGTGAAGTCTTAGAAGGTACTTCCTTTGATAATTGGATGCATTATCCCTATACCGAGCCTGCTATTAAAGGAACTGTAAGTGTCAAATTACTGCATTCCTCATCCCTTTTAGAGCTGAATTACAATCTTGAAGCGACAGGTAATTACTACGCCGAATATGTAAGGGGGCCTTGGTTGAAGGTAGGGGAATCTTCTTTTGGCACCGATAAAGATGACGCTATTTTACCTGGCGTTGATTGGGCAATAAACGACGAGTGGACAAGCGGGACTGATTTTTTCAAGGATCCATGGGCACTACGGGTAGTGCCACATCCCAATAAAGTCTCTGTTCCAATGATGGCCATTAGTAATAACGGGATAGGAATTGGGCTAAGCTGGGATCCAAATCAAATTGCATCGCGATGGTTTAATTATCGGAGCCATAAACAACAGCCGGTTTTTGCCTCTCCGAATTTTGTAGATCGAGAAAATAATCACTTAATGGGATTAATGATTCCTGATGCAACTATTGAGGGCCATGAAAATGAGGTTAATGCACAAATTCCTCTTGAACTCAAAATAGGACAACCGATAAATTTTAGTGCCGAATTATGGCTAAGCGAGGGAAATAGTATTGAAGTTTTAGTGGATTGGGTAAAAAGAAATGGACTGCCGGAGCCATCGGAACCTCGATGGAGTTATAAAGAAACCTTGGATCGAATAGCTAACGCTTACAATACCAATTTCTGGCACGAAGGGAAAGGCTTCGGGATTATTCAAAGGCCTGAAAATAAAATTAGACCAAATGTACCTGGATTTTTGAAAAGATATATTGAGGATAATAAGAGAACTAAACTAGCTAAAGATCTTAATCGAAAGGTGATGTGGTCTTCTGATAAGATAGATAGGAGGCAAAAATCCTCAGACTTGATAAAGGAAGGAGAGCGACTACTCTCAGAACAGAAAGAAAACGGATCCTTTGTATTCAATCCAGAAGATATAGGCAAGGACGATTTTAAAGTAGCCACAACTTTTATTGAGCCTATGGGGCTGAAAGGTGAGACCGCCCTGGATATTACAGTCACTCCAGCTACTAGGTTATTGATCCTCGGACAAAGAACGGGAGATCAGAGATTCTTGGATGCAGCCCAAAGAGCTTTTGATTTTACAATGGATATGGAAAGGCCAGAAGCAGGAGACTTTTGGGAAACACCACTGCACGCTGCCAATTTACTGGCAGCGGGTAATGCAGCAGTTGGTAATTATTTAGCTTATGAACAGTTTAAGGATGAAAAATACAAAGAAAAGGCCATTTACTGGATGAGAAGTTTGCTTGCATTCACTCATTTATGGGAACCTGAGGATATAGATATGCTATATAATACAAAGCCAGTCTTAAGTTCTAGCGACTGGTATTTTGCCAACTGGGTTAGGGACCACGTGCAGTGGGAGGTACTATCCGTTTTTGCAGATGTTGCCAGACATAATTTAAAATGGGACGAAATTGATCCTGAAATAAACTGGTTGAAGTATCAGGAAGGAATAACCAATGCCGCTCTCCGATGGATGCGTGTATATCCGGATAATAAATGGGGGCCCCACAATTTGCCCGAGACCTCTGAGAGATATACCAAGGGAGAATATGATTATGCCTTTACGGATACACACAATAGTGTCACAGGGAACTATGGAGGTATGATGATTATGCCAGCTAATATTGCAGTAAATATTTACTACTTATTGGACAGAAAACTATATAATAGTAAAAAATAACTCTATTGCTATAGAAAATGGAAACCTATAGCGAAGGTGAATAAGGTATAGGCTAAAAACATAAACTTATTTGTGACTTCTGGAACAGAAAAAAATAATTTTATTCTTTCGAGAATAACTTGATCATATATAAAATAAATAAACATTATGAAATGTAGAATAAATTATTTCAAGATTAGATTTTTCTTCTTTTTTTTAGCTCAGGTCCTGTTTTTCAATCAAGGCTTTTCAAAGACAATAATACTAACGAGTGATCAACAACTCATTGATTTAACGAATCCAGATAAAAAAATTGATCTTTCCACCGGTTTAGTGAAACGACATGCAAGTCTGAGGGAGATTTGTGAGGAAGCACGAAAGGAAGGTGATACAATTCTTACCATTGCTTTTGATGAGTTCTTTAGACAATATCGAGATCAAGTGGGTACAGAAAGGAAACTTACTCCAGACAAGGATGAGTACGTGAATAAAATTAAAATTATTGGTGATTTTGCAGCAAAATATGGTTTAGGCATTGGCCTGAGTTTACTAAGTCCCCTGGAACTGGGGCCCGCGTTTAAAAATAAAACTGGAAAAAATGGTACATGGTTACATTACAAAGTGGGCCTTCGGGATCCAAAGACAGGTAAATTTAACGTAGAACTTTGGCAGCAAACGCTCTGGTCTAACAATAAAGGTAATTTCAAAATTAGATTAAAAGACTACAGAGCATATGCATTTAAGGAAGAAAAATTACCAAATAGTCCGTATAAAGTGGTCAATAGGAATGAAATCATTGAGCTTAAAAATATCAAGTTTGACGCATGGCAACCAACTGAAACTGATAAACGTGATAAAATGGGAACAGATATGTGGAGTAGTCCTTCAAGTTCTGCGGCTGAAGGGGTAGAAAGAGTAACCATATCCTCGAAGAGTACTGGGAAACTTAAGGGATATGATAAGGTTTTGGTTCTATTGGAGTATGAGGTGCCCGAAATGGAATATTTCAGTCCACAGGCTTTGCCCTTTTTAAAAAATCTTCTTAAGAAGTATCATGACAACGGTATAAATATCCAACATTTCTATTCTGATGAGATGCACATTCAGCAGGATTGGAAGTATTTTCAACATCATGATAATGGCCAATTAGCTGTTCGTTATTTTGCCCCAACTCTTGGAGAGATCTATGAAAAAAAATATAACGTTCCCTTTGAGGAAAAGGACATTCTCTTTTTTGCTTATGGACCTAATATCGATAATAATACTGCCATGGCATCACAGAATATACAGTATGTTTTTGGCTCCTCCCCAGAAGATGTTCAGCGAACATTTTTGTTCAGGGACAGGTATTATAAGCTTCTAAACAATAATGTTGTAGATTTATTTAAAGAAGCGAAAGAATACGCAAGCGAATTATTTGAGGTAGAGGACTTTGGCACAAATGGTCACTCGTCGTGGGCAGAAAGTCCTACTGTAGATCTATGGAACACTGGGAGTCTCGACAGAAATGCGTATAAATATGAATACACCTCCAACTTCATTTGGAGCAATACGGTTCAACAGGCTGCTGCAGCATGTTATGATTACTTCAAATGGGGTGAATATCTGGAGCCTACCCGTAATGATTTCGCAGAATTGGGATGGAATGATAGAAATTATTACGGTGCGGCTATGGCTACTTCCTTGGGCGTATTGAATAGAATTCCTAATGCCTATCCTGCTTTCTGGGGTATGCCTGCCCAGGTAAGCGAACGAAAAAAAGCTATCAACAATGCTTATGGAGGCAGTCCTGAATCAAAAAGTATTGACCTGATCATTGGTCATGTTCATCGTGATGTAGATGTTTTAATTCTTTATCCAATGAGCCTCGTTGCTGTTGAGGAGAGGTTTGGAAGTTGGATTACACAATACGGTTATGCTAACTATATAACTGCGGAGAAACTCTTAGAGCTGGGAAAAATCAATGAAAACGGTAAAATTGAAATTAAGGATAAAGAATACACGACCTTGGTAACGCTTTTTGAACCATTACCTCAAGCTGGTATTCTTCATATGATGTCTGAGCTGACTAAAAAAGGAGGAAAAGTAATCTGGTTTGGACCTCCGCCTGTTATAAATGGTGACGGTGATAGAAGCCTTGAGAAATGGCAAGATATTTTTGGGGTAAAGTATAATTCATCTAATGTACAACAAGGGCAATTGGCAGTAGGTAAAAGGATTGAGTTTAGAAATGAGTTGAAGGAAATACCGTCACAATACATTCTGACAGATTTCCTTGTAGATCGAATTTATCCAGTCGAGGCTATGAAAGGGACTTCTGAATTAGCCTTTTGTGACAATGAAATTCTTACGGGTACCGGTAAGAATAATGCCTTTTTTTTTGGATTTCGCCCACGAGATGATCAATCTGCAAGCTTAGGATACGAAACCCGTACTCTTTTTGAAATTTTGGACCAATTGGGTGTATACGCGCCTACAGGAGTTTATGCTGGAATTAATGACAATACTGAACATATTTCCCGAACTACAGATTATTTGGCTACCCGTTTTCCCAATGGATCTACGGTTTTGGTTCGACATTATAAAAACCACAGGGAAACATGGTCTGGAGGATTTTCGCGTAATAAGGAGGAGGATAATCTTGTTTTAGAAAAGAATCCTTTACCGCCGGCTGAGATTATGTTATCGGATTTTAAGGTAAATGGTCATGAAGTTAGTTTCGAGGGCAGACTTACTATGGCTTTTAGGGTTAATGAAAAGGATGAATTGATCGCATTTACAGGCCAAAGATGTAATGAAGTTTCCATTGATGGAAAAAAGTATAAATTTTCAGATACAATTCTTGATGAAATTGCTTTTGCTCCCTCTTTGGATTCTAATCAAGAAGAGATTTTCATTCGAATCAAGGGACTTGCCAAAGTTTCCATTCCTCTCAATAATTCAATGAACCCCAATGATCTGATACTATATGCGGAAAATGGAAAAAAAATTAATTATAAAATTTTGGGCCAGAACATGGAATTTGAAGTTGATGAAAGTATCAACGGAAAATGGCTGACTCTCAATTGGGGAGTCTAATTAAGTTAGATAGTTTCTGAGAGTGATTTTATATTTCTTCGCCCTCCAAATCAATTCATAAAAGGACTGTTACAGCATATCCGAATGATAGCAATTCGACCTAAGAGTGAGGAGGTGAATATTCTCAAAACTAAAAAAAATTCTGAAGAGGATGGATGCAAAAAAAATGACATTAATGGGGATTTTACTCTTCTTTTTAAATATTTTTTTCGCATATTCACAACAGGATAAAGAATACAGTATTTATCAGTTTCCACGAAATAAAATTCCGCGTATTGATGGAAAATTTTTTGATTGGAAATGGTGCCAGACTCTTATGGCGTCGGTCTTTCGGCATTAAGAGATACAGAAGCAGGCAAAGGCTTGAATCTTGATAAAGAAGATTTTGATATAAGGGTTAAGGTAGGATGGATTAAAGGTCTGAATCGTCTTTATTTTTTTATTGAAGCTTATGACGATTCATGGAATTTTGAAGATTCGGAGTTGAGGCAGGATATTTTCGAATTGGTAATAGATGCTGATATGTCCGGTGGACCTTTTATCAAAGAGGTGAATTCAAACAAACAATTTGTCCCCATAAATGAATTGCATTTCAGAGGACATGGAGGACATGCACAAAATTATCACATTTTTACCCCGCCCAAAGACAAAGATTGGGCCATGATTTGGGGTAATGCTTATTGGATAAAAAATTTTCCTCATGCAAATGCTGCGTACAATTTTAATTTTGAACATGGAGAATCTGGAGTTTTAAGAATGGAATTCTGGATTACACCATTTGATTTTGCCGCTTATGAGGGAATAGACCGTTCTTTGGTTTCCAATCTAAAAGAGAACGAACTCATAGGTATGTCATGATGTATACTCGAATTTGATACTGATAAAAGGAAGGTCGATGCATTTATGAACCTTGCGCACGATACCCGGATGATTCATGATGCTTCTTTTCTTAATCCGTTTAGATTATTGCCTTTGGAAAAGGAGTACCGAAAACTAAAAGCGGAATGGACTTTTATTGAGATAGATGGGGAGGAAAGAATTATTCAATTTTTGGATAAGTCCTTGGGTGATGTTGAGATGTATTTTTGGGATTTCGGTGATGGCAACTTTTCAAGCAAGAAGAATCCGATTCATCGGTACTCCAAAGCAGGCGAATGGACGGTTAAATTATGTGTCCAAAATTCAGAGGGTGAAAATTGCCTTGGGAAAGTATGGGATGTTACAACGAAGTAATAGAATACCAATTGGGAATCAGAAGGTGTATTCTTTCTGTCACTCTGGGATTACATATAGGTTGGAACTTTACCTCTGTCTCGCAGAGGTGCTGAATTCAGGAATTAAATAGAAAAAAGAGAATGATAAGAAAAACGTTTAGAATGACAGTTTTTCCCGATAAAATCGAGGAATATATTCGTAGGCATAATCCTATCTGGAGGGATATGGAAGTTATGTTAAAAATGAACGGTGTTAGAAATTATAGCATCTTCTTGGACGAGAAAAATCATGATCTTATTGGATATGCTGAAGTAGAATCAGCAGGACATTGGGAGGGAATTGCACAAACGGAAATTTGTAAAAAATGGTGGGATTCTATGTCAGAACTAATGGAAACCAACTCTGATAACAGTCCCGTATCGGTAGATCTGAGGGAGATATTCCATTTGGAATAAATATTAGAACAAAAGATGATGATATTTTAATAACTGCTTTTAAGCATCCCCATTTCCTGGTAGTTTCAGGAGATATAAATTGAAAATCCTTAATGACCTGACATACTCTTGTCTCTATCCTACCGTCCATAAGGATGAAGCTCTCTTTTGTTATACCCGGACATACCTGGCCAAGATGGTTTTCAAGGATATTCTCTGCATAATCTTCTTTTAAGTACTGTGCCGATAGGCGCTTTGCCACATCCTTTAGCTTCAAGGACTCCCTTAAGGATGCCGCTATTTGATTGATAAATACCGATTTGGATTTTAAAATCCCCACCACCATATCTTTTAAACATCGTGTTTCTGGTTTTGTTATCGTTTCGGTCGAAGAAAAGTAAGCGCTCAATTGTGTTTGTATCTTTTTTGTTAGTATCTTGCTCATGGAACTGTTTTTTTGAGGAGAATTTGTTTTTTTTTCTATAACAAGTTACGCCTTTTAAAACAGTTTTCCAATTTAAAACACCCCTAAGACCCCAATAAAATCAATACTTAACAAGGATTATCTCATAATTTTCAGGGGATGGCTAAATTAAGCTATCTCCCGCTCATTGCGTTTTTCTTCTACTGGGTATACAAACTATGTAACTCTTTATGTTGTAACGGCTGTACGAAATCCTAATGTTCCATGTAGTAAATAAAGATTAAACGGGTAAAACATTCTTTTTTAATTAAACTTATTTTTTGGTTAAAATTAACCTTCTGATATTTATTTTAGATCTTTCATTGTCATTCTTGAACCTAAGGTAATTTCATCCAACAAAACTCTGCGCCTAACTAAATGCGAAGAGTTCGAGACAGCTCTGACAGCTTTAATGAAATAAAGAGAAGCATTCATCTGAAAGACAGAGTAGAACAGGATACTATAATTGTTTATTTTCTCTTTGTTTGTACAAATAATAAAATACGATTGATAATATTTCCGATAATTAGGAAATATTCCGGATGTACAATTTTTAAATATTTGTATATCTGTTTATCGTCCACTTGCTGTAATGCTTGCTATTATTAGCCTCTCAAATAATTTGTTACCAAAATACCTCCTATTCAGCTTGTATACAAACTCATTGAGATATAATTGTAGGTATTTTTTCTTGATTTTGTGATAGGTGCCAACGAAATTCCTTTTGGCATTGCTGATTGCAATGTGTACCCATTTTAGGGTTTCCTTGGTGGTCTGTTCATTCGATTTTTCGGTTATATGTAGTTCTACATAATCTGCAATGTCAACGTAGGAGGTACTTTTATCGGTAAAGACAATCGTCTGTTCACCATCAATGGCGTTTTTTAGGGTATTGTTGGTTCCCTCAGACTTGTGATCACCCAGCACCTTTGCCTTGAAATACCTGCAATGTCTTTCCACTTTACCCGTTTGTATGTCCTCCAAGATGGTACTTTCAGCCATCACCATCACATTGGCCTTGGTCTTGCTGCCTCGACCGGCTTTTTGAGTTTGGTGAGCGTGTTGGCTTGCCTCGATGGTAAAATAACCTTCATCCATTTCGATCATATCTTCCAAGGTATAACGGTCATCCCTTTGTCCCATCGCCTTTCTCAGTTTATGAACCAATGCCCAGACCGGTTCATAGCGCTTTAGCCCCAGTTGCCGTTGGATTTCCTTGCTGGAAAATCCTTTTTTTGTTGCGCTCAATAGAAAAATGGCCTTGTACCAACTCATAAAGGACAACTTGGAACTTTCCAGGATGGTGCCACTGCGCAAGGATAGCCTTGTCTTACATGACTTACACTGGTAGCTCCATTTGTTTTTGAGCCAATAATGGTCTGTTGACCCACAGCGGTTGCAGACAACCCCTTCCTTATCCCGTTGTTCCTTGAAATGCAGGCGGCAGCTTTCCTCATCGGTAAAGTGAAGCCCAAAAGAAAATATATCCATCTTTAATCCCTTTAAATCCACTCGAATATAGGAATATTTCCGATAATTAGGAAATATTCCGGATGTACAATTTTTAAATATTAATATTGAATGAAAAAAATAATTATTTCTAATATTTTATGCTGCGCAATATTTTTTATTTCAAATCAAATTTCTGCCCAGAATAAAACCATTATTCCTCCTAAAGCCACCGAATTTTATGAACCGGCACCTCCCAAAATCTCCCCGGGTAAATCTGTAAATATGCCGCCTTCAGATGCCCTAATCCTCTTTGACGGAACAGACCTTTCGGCTTGGGAAAACAATGGTTCATTAGCTACATGGACTATCGAATATGGCATACTAACGGTAAAACCCGGAACAGGGGGAATTACGACCACTAAAGCCTTTGGGGATGTGCAAATTCATCTTGAATGGCGTTCCCCTTCTAAAATTGAGGGAGAAGGACAAGGTAGGGGCAACAGCGGCGTCCTGATTATGAACAAATATGAAATTCAGATTCTGGACTCCTTTGAGAACGAAACCTACACGAATGGTCAGGCGGCAAGTATTTACAAGCAATCTCCTCCACTTGTAAATGCAGCTACTCCGCCGGGAGTATGGAACACTTACGATATTATTTTTACCGCTCCACGCTTCAATGATGATGGAATGCTTTTGAGACCAGCAAAAATTACTGTATTGCACAATGGTGTTTTAGTCCAGAATAACTTTGAACTACGAGGTCCCACGGAATATATAGGAATTCCTAATTATACTGCTCACGACGAAAAGTTACCAATACACATTCAGGATCACCTTAATCCTGTAAGCTTCCGGAACATCTGGGTTAGAGAACTTTAATTAGTGATCAATGATAAAGATTATCGGAATTGCACATTGCTGGTTTCCGGCTCAAGATAAGGCTATCACAGAATGATATAAAATATGTGAAACTGGTAATTGGAAAATACATGGCTGTTTAAGGTTTTAAACCGTAAGGCTGGAAAAATCCGTACCGAAAAATACTAATATTAAGAGGTGTAAAAACCGTAGTTTTTAAACAAATTTAATTGTAATACGATATGAGTTCAAACAAAAATAGTACAGCTTCAAGAAGGGATTTTATAAAGAAAGTTGGCGTGGCTAGTTGTGGATTGTTTCTGGGAGCTCCTTCTATATTGGCCAGAAATCCGCTTGTGGATTCATCCTTAAATGATCTAAATTTTGGAATTATAGGTTTTGGTGGAAAAGGTTATCATGCTTATAATATATCCAGTGAACTGTCACATATAAAATTCAGGGCAGTTTGCGATATCAATCCAAAAAGACGGAATTATGCTCAGGAAATAATGGGCAAAAAGCATCCAATTTCTGTTTATGAAGATTATCAGGAAATGATTGATAAGGAACAACTGGATGCCGTTATCATAAATACGCCAGATATGTGGCATGCCCGGCAAACAATATTCTGTTTAAGTAAAGGAATTCATGTCTACTGTGAGAAAACAATGGCATTTAATCAGGAAGAAGCAGTGGAAATGGTGAAGGCTGCTAATATGACGGATGTGAAACTGCAATTAGGACATCAACGTAGATCCTCCACAAATTATATTGAAACCTTTAAATTGGCCCATGAAAACAAACTCCTTGGCAGACTAACCCATGCTGTCGGGCAATGGAACCAGGCCACCTATTCCCGGAGAGCCTGGAATAAACAAGAAATTGGAGATGATATCTTGAATAAATATGGATTTGATACTTATGATGAGTATATAAACTGGAGATGCCACAAAAGCGTAAGCAATGGTATAATTGCAGATCTGGGAGCTCATCAACTGGATGTCTACAGCTGGTTTTTCCGTGCAAATCCGCATAAAATTTTCATAAGCGGCTCCCGTGATTATTATCCTGCTGATTATACGGACCATGAAGACAACGTCTTTGTTATTCTTGAATACAACACCCCTGCAGGACCTGCCCGTGCATCCTATGAGGTTATTTCCAATTCCAGTGCTTAGGTGCCACGGAGCGTATCATGGGTGATGAAGGTGCGGCGACAATGAGCTTAGATAACAGTAAATTCAGAATTTACAGGGAGAGTAAAGCCGATAAGGAGGTTTGGAATGAACTTGTAGATCAAAATCGATTAAAAACATTGGGAGAGGATTTAAATAGAGGTGAAAAAATCTATGTTGATGAAACCTCTCCACAAATTCGGTATCATATTGGTAAAAATGAACTTTATAATCCTTTTACAGCACATATGAATAATTTTACTCAGGCCATATTTGGTAAGGAAGATTTGAATTGTCCTGCAAACGAAGCTTACCGTACGGAACTACCCATCTTTAAAATCGCGCAGGCATTGAGGGACAACAAGAATATAATTACCATTGATCAGGACGAGTACACGGTATAAGTTATTATTAATTGTTATGGAGGTGCATTCATTTAGATTTGAAGCAATGAACACGGAATTTCAATTCCAGGTACCTGAGAAAATTATGGATTATGCCCTCGCACAGACTATACATTATGATATAGTGGAGCGTATCAGATATTTGGAAGAAAAGCTTAGCCGTTTTATTCCAACAAGTGATATTTCTAAACTTAATAAACTTGAGGAAGGGCAATATCTTACTTTGAACAGCTTTACTTTTGATTGTTTGTTGAAAGCCATGGAGATAAACAGCCATACCGGAAGATGCTTTAGCGTCCAGGCCGAAAGCTCTGTTATAGGAGATGAACCGAATATTGAAATCCTTGGGCAGGGTTCTTATTCTTTACACGAAAAAGACTCTGCCATTTATTGTATAAAAAATGGACAGGAATTTGATTTAGGCGGAATTGGAAAAGGATATGCTCTTGAGTGCTTATATGATATTTTTAATTTATGGGAATTAAAAGACTATTATATCAGTGCAGGCAATAGCAGCATTCTGGTGTCAAATGACCAAAGTCCCAGCTGGAAATTAAATATTTCTCGAAACCATCAATATCCGATTGAGTTAAAAAACAGTTCAATAAGTGGTTCCGGTGACAGGGAAAAAAAACATCATATCAAATATCCCGGTAATCCGAAACTAAAAGATTATAAACATGACTATGTTTGGGTTATTTGTGAGAGTGCAACTTATTCAGATGCCTTAGCAACTGCCTGTATGTTGATGGAGGGAGAGCAAATTAGAGAACTGCTGGCTCGAACTTCCAATGACTTAATTATTATAACTGAAAGTGAACAACAGTTACATTTTTACAAAAAATAACATTATCCATCAAAAATGTGTAAGTTCTAAAAAAGAGTATTTTATCTGCCTCCGCTCCGTACCTCCTTCCGAATTTAGTTCTCAGTTAATTCTTCTCCTTTCCGTTTCTTTTTTACTCATCTTCCTTCACGGTATCGTCAGGAGGGTTTCTTCAGAGACAGGGAAGAGCTATTTGGGTGTTCCATTTTCATTCCAGTAAATTTATTACATTCTTTGGACCATCCGGTCTTTTAAAAAAATTATGTGCAAGTCCATATATATATCATTTTCAGATGACAATTCAAAATAGGCATATCATGTTTGGTCCATGCAGCATCGTTTAAGTAGTTTACCATAAAAACCTGTTACCCCTACTGTATTCGTATAATGACCATCCATAAGAACTATAAAGATTTGGTCAGATTATATAAGAATTGGTAAAGGTGCTAGACTGGGAAAATCCCGGAAAATTAATTCTGCAAAATTAATCATTCATACCTTTAAATTTTTTTCAATTTCTTCCTTCAATAAAATCAAATACTTATCGCCCCAGATTTCATTAGGCTCAATGTCCTTATTGACTTCTGCGCTCAATTGCTCACCTGTGGTAAATTCATTTCATGTGCCTACCATTGCAAAAAGTACTCCAAGAAATCTTGCCCTTGCCCACTGCTCTTTAAAGGTCTTGCCATTATTACGTTCTCCTGCGGGTATGTAACCACTTTCTCCGGGAGAGTTTTGCGGCCTCCAGCTGGGAACCACTGTCATAGCTTCAGGGAAACCAGCATCAACTGTAAAGGTTTGAGTCCCGCGTTCTTCCCAACTCCAGTATTGATATTTACTTTTTCTGGTATTAGTATCAAAAAGATCAGGTTGTTCTGTAATCCAGCCAGTCATGAACCGGACAGTGAAACGGCTATCATTCCACGGTGCCTTCTCGAGATGCCAGGGAGTAGGCGTTCCCATATAAGAAATGAGCAATGGTTTGCCTTTATACTCCTGCATTAAATCTCTATATTCTGGGTGCTCTTCATTACTTAGGAACTGTTACGAAATAAACTTTACTAATTTGAATTAATTACATAGTTCCATTCGCCATGAAATTCATTTCTTGTTTACTTACTACTATCCCTTTTGGATAATCTTTGTTATCTAATTCCGCCTTTACAATTAATCCTTTTTCTGTTTTTGTTGAAGAAATTAGGTCAATTATTATCTGCAAACTTGTTAATGGTTTGGCTCTCCAATTCATAGATATATATGAAAACAAACGATGCTCAATTTTGTTCCACTTGCTTGTTCCGGGTGGAAAATGACAAACACTTATTTCAATATTTAACTCCTTTGAGAATAACTCTAATTCTTTTTTCCAAAGTTTGCTCCGACTACTATTACTTCTTCCACCATCTGCTGTAATTAATATTTTTTTTGAATCTTTGAATTTAACACAACCCATTTCCTGCCACCATCTTCTTATCGATGCCACAGCAAAACTTGC
>Ga0307486_1001096_pt1 | contig 21785 bp, 20 predicted proteins | sample CBIW02metaG_FD_203663 | JGI IMG/M metagenome (GOLD analysis project Ga0307486, IMG submission 203663) | Sea-ice brine microbial communities from Beaufort Sea near Barrow, Alaska, United States - CBIW 0.2 | ecosystem: Environmental > Aquatic > Marine > Coastal | place: USA: Alaska | collected...
TTCCGGCGACGAGATGCTACGTCGCCAGGCCGCTCGATAGCCCCCACCTGATTCGGCGTTCATATCTCTCTTCTCCATCGAAGTGTCCTGTGTATACAAAGAGTGGTTGAAGTATTGCATATAACCCGGCAATGTGGAATAGGATGGTACTTGTGTATACAGAAACCGCAATGCTGGGGTTGGACGTGCCGCTGCGCGCCAGCGAGCGGGCGTATCGTCAACTGCGCGGCGAAATTCTTAATGGTGTTCTCGCCCCGGGCGTTGCCGTGCTCGAGGTCGAACAGGCCGAACGCATTGGCGTGTCGCGCACCCCCCTCCGAGAGGCTGTTGCCCGATTGATCGCTGACGGCTTGGTCGTCGGCCGTCGCGGCCGGGGTTTTGAAGTGACCGACATTTCAATCGACAGCATCTCAGAACTCTACGAACTGCGTCAGGCGCTTGAAGTGCAAGCGATCCGACTGGCTGCCAGCCGGCGCGATCCCGCGCCCTTCATCGAGCTTCGTGACGCATTCCGACTTGCACCGGACCTGTTAGAACACGGCGAAAGTGGAGTGCACCGTTATTACCTGCTGATCGATGAGCTTGAGGACGCCATCGATATCGCCGTTGCAAATCCTTTTCTCGTTGGCGCCCTGCGTGCTGTCCGCACTCACCTGGCCCGAATCCGTCGGCTGGCCCGTAGGAATCCGCTGCGGCTGCGCGCCGCAGCGACCGAGCACCTGCTCATAATCGACGCCATCATTGCCGGCGACCCCTCGCTGGCTGCCCATGCCACCCATATTCATCTTCACCAAAGCCTTGTGAGCGTCTTAGCGGCGATCGATGAGGATTCGGCCGCAGTAGTCGACTAGCGACTGCGGCCGACTAACGAAGGGATCTACCGTGCAGCTGCACCACGTTCGAGTTCACAAAAGCGATGAGAACCTGGCCCGCCAGGACCAATTAGCCTGGAGAATCGCTGAGGTCGCCACCGATGCGGCGCCGGTTTCAGACGAAGTAACCGACATGATCATCAACCGCGTGATCGATAACGCCTCCGTGGCGGCGGCCAGCCTGACTCGTCGGCCCGTCGTGTCCGCGCGGTCCCAGGCTCTCGCGCACCCGCGTTCCGGCGGCGGCGATGGGGCGACCGTCTTTGGGCTCGCTCCGGCCCATCGAGTCTCCCCGGAGTGGGCAGCGTGGGCTAACGGCGTAGCCGTTCGTGAGCTGGACTACCATGACACCTTTTTGGCCGCCGAATACTCCCACCCCGGCGACAATATTCCGCCGATCACGGCCGTGGCCCAGCACCTGGCGGCGTCGCGTGGACTCACGGGCAACGACCTCGTACGCGGTATTGCCACGGGGTATGAAATTCAGATTGACCTTGTCAAAGCGATCAGCCTGCACGCGCACAAGATCGACCACGTTGCACACCTCGGCCCGTCGGCGGCTGCCGGCATCGGAACCCTGCTCGGCCTCGACAAAGACACCATTTTTCAGGCCGTCGGCCAGGCCCTGCACACGACAACGGCGACGCGCCAGTCACGCAAGGGTGAGATTTCCAGCTGGAAAGCCCACGCTCCGGCTTTCGCCGGCAAGATGGCCATCGAAGCCGTAGACCGCGCGCTGCGCGGCGAGACCAGCCCGACCCCAATCTACGAGGGGGAAGACGGCGTCATCGCCTGGCTGCTCGACGGTCCAGACGGTGCCTACGACGTGTCGTTGCCCGCTGCTGGCGAGGGCAAGCGTGCCATCTTGGATAGTTACACCAAGGAGCACTCGGCGGAGTACCAGGCCCAAGCGTGGATCGACCTCGCACGCCGCCTGCACAAAGCACACCCGGAGCTTTTGGTTGCTGGAGCCATCAAGAGTGTTGTTATTCACACCAGCCACCACACCCACTACGTGATTGGTTCCGGTGCCAACGACCCTCAGAAGTACGATCCTACGGCCAGCCGCGAAACCCTGGACCACTCCATTCCCTATATCTTCACGGTGGCGTTGCAGGACGGCTCGTGGAATCACGCTGACTCCTACAGCCCGGAACGCGCCGGACGCCGCGACACCGTAGCGCTCTGGAACACGGTCACTACGACCGAAGATAAGGAATGGACCCGGCGCTACCACTCCCTCGACCCGGCCGAGAAAGCCTTCGGGGGTCGCGTCGAAATCGAGCTGAGCAACGGAATGCGCCTGGTGGACGAGATCGCTGTCGCCGACGCGCATCCGCTGGGCGCTCGTCCCTTTGCCCGTGCCGAGTACATCCACAAGTTTCGCACCCTGGCGGAACCGGTTATGGATGAATCCGAAATTGTTCGGTTTCTGTTCCTGGCCGAGCGGCTGCCCGAGCTCGACGCTGCCGAGCTTGGCGAACTGACCATCGTGGCGAAGCCCGGCCTGCTTTCGGCCATCCCCACCCCGAACGGAATCTTCTAATGCTGTTCTCCCAAACGACTCCTGCCGACAAGCGCATAGCGCTTCGACAGGGTTTGGCCAGTGGAAAAATTATGCGCTTTCCGGGAGCCTTCAACCCGCTCTCGGCCAAGCTCATCGAACAGAAGGGTTTTGAGGGTGTCTATATTTCGGGCGCCGTGCTTTCGGCCGATCTTGGCCTGCCTGACATCGGCCTGACCACCCTGACCGAGGTGGCAGGGCGCTCGCAGCAGATTGCCCGCATGAGTGACCTGCCGGCAATCGTTGACGCCGACACCGGCTTCGGCGAGCCGATGAACGTGGCTCGAACCATCCAGACCCTCGAAGACGCAGGCCTGGCCGGAATGCATATCGAGGACCAAATCAATCCCAAGCGCTGCGGGCATCTGGACGGCAAGCAGGTTGTCGACACCGACACGGCGATCAAACGCATCCGCGCGGCCGTCGACGCGCGCCGCGACCCGAACTTTCTCGTGATGGCGCGCACCGACATTCGCGCTGTTGACGGCCTGGACGCGGCCGTCATGCGAGCGAAAGCGCTGCAGGATGCCGGGGCGGACGCGATTTTTCCGGAAGCGATGGCGAGCCTTGCGGAGTTCGAGGCGATTCGCGCGGCCGTTTCGGTGCCGATTTTGGCCAATATGACCGAGTTCGGCAAGGGCGAGCTGTATACCGTGGCGCAGCTCGAAGACGTGGGCATGAACCTGGTCATCTTTCCGGTATCGTTGCTGCGGCTGGCGATGGGCGCGGCGGGACGCGGACTGGACACCATTGTGCAACACGGTTCGCTCACCACGATGCTGCCCGAGATGCAGCACCGGTCCGACCTGTACGAGCTGCTGGACTACGCCTCGTATAGCCAGTTTGATTCGGGTATCTTCGATTTCACGCTGAACCCGCACATCGCGACATCCGGTTCGACTCAGGTCTAGAGGAGCAACATGTCTGATACCCCCACCGCAGCCCCGCAGATTCACAAGGGTCTGACCGGCGTCGTCGTTGATACCACCGCGGTATCCAAGGTGAACCCGGAGACCAATTCGCTGCTCTATCGGGGCTACCCGGTGCAGGAACTGGCGGCAAAAAAGAGCTTCGAGGAGGTGGCTTACCTGCTCTGGCACAGTGAACTACCAGATGAACGCCAGCTCGCCGAGTTTGAAACCCTGGAACGTTCGCTGCGCCACCTCGACCCGGTGGTCAAGCGCATTATTGACGAGCTGCCGTTGACAGCCCACCCGATGGATGTCGTGCGCACAGCGGTGAGTGTTATCGGCGCCAGAGACCCTGACGCTGAGGATTCGTCGCCGGAGTCAGACCTCGCCAAATCGATTCGACTTTTTGCGCAGCTGCCCGCGATCGTCTCTTATGACCAGCGGCGCCGGCACGGCCTAGACCTGATTGAACCGCGCGACGACCTCGGATACTCGGCGAACTTTTTGCACATGGCCTTTGGCGAGCTGCCCGAGTTGGTCGTAGTGAACGCCTTTGACGTATCGATGATCTTGTACGCGGAGCACTCCTTCAACGCATCCACCTTTACCGCCCGCGTCATTACATCGACCCTGTCTGACCTGTATTCGGCGGTGACCGGTGCGGTCGGGGCACTGAAGGGCGCCCTGCACGGCGGAGCCAACGAGGCCGTCATGCATACTTTCACCGAAATTGGGCTCGATGCCGGAGCGGCCGAGCGGGCTGAACCGTGGCTGGCCGAAGCTCTTGCCGAGAAGCGTAAAGTTATGGGCTTCGGGCACCGCGTCTATAAGAGCGGCGATTCCCGGGTGCCCACCATGCGTGCCGCGCTGATCACCCTGGTTGATCACTACGAAAAGCCGGAGCTGCTGGAGCTCTACGATGCCCTCGAGACGGCCATGACCTCGCGCAAGGCGATTCTGCCCAACCTCGATTACCCTTCGGGCCCGGCCTATCACCTGATGGGCTTCGACACCCTCATGTTCACGCCGTTGTTCGTGGCGGCGCGCATCACTGGGTGGACCGCGCACATCATGGAGCAGAAGCAGAGTAACTCGCTCATCCGGCCGCTATCGGCCTACAACGGCGTTGATCAGCGCCAGGTGCCGTAGCTAATAGCTCAGGGGGATGCGCGCGGCCAGCGAGCTGCGCGCATCCGCTGTTCACGGTGCCCAGGCACCGGTGCGAACCGCCGACGGAGAGCATAAAAGTTGCCGGTGGTGAGAGTTGCCCTCGGTGAGCACTGCGCACCAGGAGCCGTGCAGACGATTAGCATTGTTGAATGATCTCGCCTGCGCATACTCTCACCGTATCGGCCGCGATGAAACGGGTTCACCGGTGAGTGTGCATTTGGTCGGTGGTGGGGGAGAACCCGAATACGACGCCGAGGTGTTTGCCGCCTTTCGGTCTGAGGTGATCCGGCAGGCCTCCGCAGCCGGCCGCGAGGAACCGATAGTGGCCATTATCGCTGTCGGGCAGGCGAGCGCGCATGCCGAGGAGCTGGCGGCCTCGCTCGGCGAAGATATTCTGGCCCGCTGCACCGTACTGGAACCAGGCGATACTGTCGCCCTCACCGCTATTGCCGCCGTCGATGGCATTGTTGTCGGCGGCGGTGTCACGCCCGATTACCTGGCTGCCCTGCTGCCCGGTGCCGGTGAAATTCGTCGCCAAGTTGCGGCGGGCGTGCCCTACCTTGGTTTCTCGGCGGGAGCCATGATTGCGGCGGAACGTGCCCTGATCGGCGGCTGGCGCATCGGCGGCGTCGAGGTTGCCCCCGAACCGGTCGCAGAGGGGCTCGACGAAATTACCTTTGCCCAGGGCCTTGGCCTGCTCGACGTCACCGTTGACGTGCATGCTGCACAGTCGGGCAGCCTGTCCCGGTTGATCGCGGCTACCGAAGCGGGCCTGATCGACGGCGGTCTCGGCATCGATGAGAACACCGTGTTGGTGGTGGGCGAGGGCGCCCTCGGTGTGTTCGGTGCCGGCAGCGTCTGGCGCATCAGCCAGGCCGACGGCGGTGTTCTCGTGAGCACCATTGGAGCCTGATTTGCCGGTGCCACCGCCAGACGGATGCCTGGCGGCGCGCCGGGCCATACCGCGACTGACACCATTGCTCGATGCGAGAGTGCGAGCGCAGCGGGACTACTCGTGCCGGGCCTGCTCGTTGACGACCTCGACACTGTGAACCTTCAGACGCTGGTAGAGAAGGGCCAGATCGATCCGGGGTGGGCGCGAGCCCTCACTCCCGTGGCCGCTGACCTCGCGGGCGTCGATGAGTTTTTGGCCGCTGAACGTACCGCTGGCCACGCCGTCTTGCCGGCTCAGGAACACCTACTGCGAGTGTTCTCGCAGCCTTTTGATGCCGTGCGGGTGCTCATCGTTGGCCAGGATCCATACCCGACTCCGGGCCATGCGGTGGGTCTGGCTTTCGCCGTCGACGCCACCGTTCGGTCGCTTCCGCGTAGCCTCGGAAACATTTATACCGAATTGGAGACAGACCTCGGCATGCCCCGGCCGCAGCACGGAGACCTCTCGGCGTGGTCTGATCAGGGGGTGCTGCTGCTCAACCGGGTTCTCAGCGTGCGCTCGGGTGAGGCCGGTTCGCACCGCCGACAGGGGTGGGAGGCAGTGACCGACCAGGCCATTCGGGCGCTTGTGCAGCGGCAGCATCCGCTCGTGGCCATTCTCTGGGGCAAGGAGGCCGGTGCTCTTCGGCCCCTGCTCAAGGACACCCCGGTGCTGGAATCAGCGCACCCGAGCCCGCTATCGGCGCGGCGCGGATTCTTTGGCTCTCGGCCCTTCAGCGGCGCTAATGCGTTGTTGGCAGTGCAGGGAGCGGCTCCGGTACAGTGGACGATTCCGGTAATCTGGAACCAATCAGAAAGGGGAGTGCTCGGTGCTTGAGGAAGAATACGCGCCTCGTCGCCGGCTGCCCCGCCACCTGCGGCCAGAATCGGTGGTCGAGGCTCCGTTTGAGTACAGCCTGCGCGGCGTTCGGGCAACGGACCTGCCCCATATTCGCGAGATCTACAACTACTACGTTGCCAATAGCACCGTTACCTTTGACGAGGATGCCATGTCGCTGGCGGAGTGGCGGGACAAATTTTATTATCTGAATAAGCAGGGCATGCCTTTTATCGTTGCCGTCTCACCAGCCGAGCAAATTCTGGGATATGCGCTGGTCACTCCATGGAAACAGAAGAAGGCCTACCGTTTCACAGTGGAGAACTCTATCTACCTCGGAGCCGCGTCAACGGGCAAGGGTCTCGGGCGCGTCCTGCTGGGCGAGTTGATCCAACGATCCACGGCGGCCGGGCTCAAGGAGATCATCGCCGTCATCGCCGATCAAGGTGCCGATGCCTCGATCAAGCTGCATCGAGATTTCGGTTTTGCGGAAATTGGCCGTATGGGCAAAGTCGGTTTCAAATTTGAGCGCTGGCTCGGCACCGTGCTATTGCAGAAGAGCCTTAAGTAGCGGCTCAGCGGTCCGAGGTCGGGGTGTTCATACGGCCAACGGCGTTCAGCACTGCGCGGCGGGGCGCAATGTTAGCCACCCGGGCGAGCAGAGCGTTGCGGCTTCCGACCAGTACCACCGGTGGCGTGAGGGCACGATCGAGTGCCGCGAACGAGGCACGAATAACGTCGTCGACGCTAAGTGGTGCTCCCTTCTTGCTGGCGCTGGTCCCTGCAACCTCGAAGAACTCGGTGTCGACGGGGCCGGGGCAAATCGCGGTCACTTTGAGACCGCTCGGGCGGGTCTCGTAGCTGAGCGCCTCGGTGTAGCTCAGTACGTACGCCTTCGTAGCGCCATACACCGCCATGCGGGGCACGGGCTGGAAAGCTGCCGTGCTGGCCAGATTTATCAGCGCCGCCGTGTTTGGACGCAGGGACGCGGCTTCGACCAGGTCGCCAAGAAAGGCATGGGTCAGCGCAGTGAGCGCGGCGACGTTAAGGGTGACCTGCTCATTTTCGCGGGATGACGCCGAGCCGAGCACGTTGCCAAAGGTGGCAAAGCCGGCGTTGTTCACCAGCGTGCCAATGCTGATGCCGCGCTCGCGCAGGTGCGCGACCAGCTCAGAAACGGCATCCGTACCGGTGAGGTCAAGCGGAATGACGGTGGAGACCGTGCCGTATTTTTCGGCCAGGTCAACGGCGAGGGCTTCGAGGCGATCCTGGCGGCGGGCGACGAGCACAAGATCGGCGCCACGGCGGGCAAGTTCCTGGGCATATCCGACGCCGAGTCCACTCGACGCTCCGGTTACGAGTGCGGTGGTGCCGATGGGATTGTACAAAGCACTGGCCATGCAGCGAGGCTAGCGTCTTCGACTGGGCATCACCAGAGGTGGCGCCGGTAACTGTCGGCTCGAACTAGGCTCTGTTCATGGCTGATCTACACGAATTGACCGCTCTGGAACAATGGCAGGCCCTGCAAAACCGTGACGTCAGCCCGAGCGAGCTGGCGGAGCACTACCTCGCCCGCATCGAGAAGTTCAACCCCGCCCTCGGCGCTTTCGTTACCGTTACTGCCGAGAACGCGCGGGCCAGGGCCGACGACGTTGAACAGCGGATGCCCCGCACGGCCCCGCTTTGGGGCCTGCCGTTTGCTGATAAAGACCTGCACCTGCGGGCGGGAGTGCACGCCGGCTTTGGATCACGGCTCTTCGCCAATTATGTGCCCGACGAGTCGGACGATCTCGTAGAAGCCCTGGATGAGGCCGGCGGAGTGAGCCTTGGTAAAACCAACACTCCCGAATTCGGTCTCGCTTCCTACACCGAAAGTCTTGCGGCGCCGCCCGCTCGCACCCCCTGGAACCTCGCGCTGGGCGCTGGCGGGTCGAGCGGAGGAGCCGCTGTTGCGGTTGCGGCCCGATTGCTTCCGTTCGCACCCGGCTCTGACGGCGGCGGTTCCATTCGCATTCCTGCCGCAGCCTGTGGCTTGGTGGGGTTGAAGCCCAGCCGTGGGCGCGTGCCCGCCTTCTCCGGAATCGACAAGCTCGCGGGCCTGCCGGTCGGCGGTCCGCTGGCGCGAACGGTAGCGGATGCCGCTCTGTTGCTGGACGCCATGATCTCGCCACGAGATGGTCGCCCCGACCACCACTACGCTCTGCGTGCACCGGATAATCAGTCGCCGCTATTAGCGGCAGCAGTACGTGGTGAAGGTCGCTTTCAGCTCGGCGTGATGACCACCTCAGCCTGGGACAACGACTATGACATAGCAATCGCTCCTGAAGCGCAGGCTGCGCTTGATCTGGCCGTTGCTGGGTTTGCGGCGCTAAACCATGGCTTGGAAGAAACCGCGCTCGCGCCCGATTCCACCTATGTCCCAGCCTTTCGCGCCATTTGGCAGGCGGGAGCGGCGAGTATTCCGGCCGAGACCGAAGCCGAAATTGCGTTGCTGGAGCCTTTGACCCAGTGGCTTCTGGCCCGAGGCCGCGCCCTCACCGCGCGGGAACTCGCTGACGCGCTCACCGCCCTGAGCCTGTACGAGCGATCGTTCATTCACCAACTGTCACAGTTCGACGCCGTGCTCACCCCGGCAATGGCTATGACGCCCCGCCCGATCGGCTGGTACGACGCCCACGACGCCGAGGCAAATTTCGCCGAGCAGGTGCAGTACACGCCGTTCACATCAATGATCAACGTCAGCGGATTGCCCGCCATCGTGCTGCCGGTGCACCAGACCGAAGACGGCCTGCCGATGGGCGTGCAACTCATTGGTCGTCCCGGCGGCGAAGCTACCCTGCTGGCACTGGGTGCCCAACTGGAACGAAAAATCCGCTGGCAGGATCGGGTACCACCCGAACCCGTCTAGTTCATAGGCGTTTGCGCGCCTATGAGCGGGAGGTCACCGACGGGGCGCAATCGGATGGGACGGCCACCAGAAGCGGTCGCCTACCAGGAAAACCAGGGCCGGCACCAGTACGGTGCGCACGATGAGGGTGTCCAGCAGCACGCCGATGCACACGATGACGCCGATCTGGGTGAGGGCAACAACCGGCAACACCCCGAGAACCGCGAAGACGGCCGCGATCAAAATGCCAGCGCTGGTAATAACGGCGCCCGTTGATGACAGGGCTCGCACCATGCCCTCCCGGGTGCCGTAGCGCCTGGCTTCTTCCCGAGCGCGCGTGGTGAGAAAGATGTTGTAATCTACGCCAAGAGCCACCAGAAAGAGAAACGCAAACAGCACAACGTTGGTGTCGAAAGCCGCAAAACCGAGCAGGTTTTGAAAGATCAGGTTCGAAGCGCCAAGGCTGGCAAAGAACGTTCCCAGCACCGTGACGATCAGCAGGATCGGCGCTACGAGGGAACGCAGTAGCAGGGCCAGAATGAGAAAGACGATGCCCAGGATGAGAGGCAGAATCAGATCCTGATCGCGTTCCGCGCTGGTTTTGGTGTCGAGGGCCGTGGCATCACTACCGCCGACGAGTGATTGCGCCGCTGGCCCTTCTGCCTGCGCCAAAGCAGTGCGCAGGGCGGTTATGGCTTCGAAAGTAGCCGAACTTCCGGGCTCGGTGTTCAGAACGACATCGATACGGGTGAGGCCATTGGCGTTCTCGCCGGCTATGGCTGACGCTACCCCCCTGCTCGTGGTGGCAACCGTGACGGCGCTGTTTGCGGCGGCATTGGGGGTGAGCACGACCGTTTGGCTGGTCAGTCCCGCGGAGAAGGAGTCGTCGACGATTTTTTGCGCGACGACCGATTCTGGGTTGCCGAGAAGCTTGTCCGCCTGTGAGAGCCCCACGGCGGCGCCATTCAGCCCGAAAGCGAGCGATCCGATAGCGGCAACGGACACGGCCATAATAATGAGCGGGCGACGGGCTACGCCCCGACCGAGCGTGGTCCAGAAGCCGGTGCGCGATGAAGTTGTTTCGTCCTGCACTCGGGGAATAAAAGGCCAGAACAGGCCGCGCCCGCACACCACGAGAGCTGCCGGCAGAACAATCAGGGCGAACCCGATGGCAATCAACACACCGATCGCACAGGCGATGCCCAGAGCGCGGTTGCCGGCGAGTTCAGCGAAGACGAGGGTGGCTAGGCTCAGCGCGACCGTACCGCCGCTCGCTGCAATGGCGGGACCTGCGCTCGTAACGGCAGTGCGCATAGCGACGTTGCGGTTTTCGGTATGCAGCAATTCTTCGCGATAGCGGGCTACCAGCAGGAGGGCGTAGTTGGTGCCGGCACCAAAAACGAGTACCGAGAGAATGCCCGATATTGACGCATCAAGGGCGAAGCCGAGCGGCTCGGCCAGCGCGCCGGCAACCTTGCCAGCGATGCCGTCAGCGATTCCCACCACAACAAGCGGCACGATCCACAGCACCGGGCTTCGATAGGTCACGATCAACAGCACGGCGACGACAATGACGGTCACTAGGAGCAGGCGAAAGTCCGCTCCGGCGAAGGCGTTGGTGATGTCGGCCTGAAACCCAATCGGACCGGTAACAAAGGCGTTCAGCCCGCTCGGCAACCCGGCCCGTGCCGTAGAGCGGATGTCGGTGGCCGTCTGGCCAATATCCGCGTTCGCGGTGGCCGCCTCAAGCGGCATCACACTGAGCGCGGCCTGCCCGTCGTCGCTGAACTGTGGGGTCGCGGCACGCGGGGCTATCGACGCTGCACCCAGGTTCTCGGCGGCGGCGGTGATCGCGGTGCGATCAGCGCTGGTAAGGGCTTCGCCGTCCCGGCTCCAGAGAACGACGGCGGCGGTTTGGTCGGCAGAGGGAAATGCCTTCAGGAGTTCGGTGACGGAAGCGGCCTGGCTTGACTCTGGCAGGCCAGCGGCGGGAAAGTCCTCGGTCTGATTTGCCGGTAGCAGCGCGAAGAGCAGGCCTACGGCCACGAGAGTTCCGAGTAACACCGCCCAAGCAGTGCGTTTGCCGGTGATAATGCGAGTGATTGCAAGCACGACTTCTCCTAGGGCTTTGGCGCGTGGCTATCCTAGCTAGGGAAATCACCACGGACGTGCACTTGTTTTGAAGTTATCAAAACAACTGGTACAGTCGAAGCATGACATTAATCGACTCGGGCGACGACGGCACCGGCATTCGCCTGGTTGCAGTCGATGCGGAGGCGTATGAAACCAGCATCCGTTCGGCCGGTCTCAAGGTGACCTCACCTCGCGTGGCCGTGTTACGTGCCCTCACCGACCGGCCGCATTCCAACGCTGAAGTTCTCTTCGGTGCAGTGCGGCAAGATCTTCCGGGCACCTCGCTGCAGGCGGTATATGGCGTACTCGCCTCCTTCGGTGCCGCGGGACTTGTTCGCAAGATTGAACCGGCTGGTTCGCCGGCCCTGTTTGAGCGCCGAGTGGGCGACAACCATCATCATCTGGTGTGTACCCGGTGCAATGTGGTCCGCGACGTGGACTGTGCCGTTGGACCTTCGCCATGTCTGACTCCAACGGATGTTCTCGGTTTTGACGTGCGCACCGCCGAGGTTACGTACTGGGGTCTCTGCGGCCCGTGCCAGAGCGAAACCCGGATGGAAACCGTTCACCCCTAATTTTTCTGTCATTCTCGCGTAGTTAATCCAGATATAAGGAGCTCCATGAATATCAAGCCCACTACCGATCAAACGGGAACACCCGTCGCTAGCGACGAGCACTCGCTCACTGTTGGAGATAACGGCGTTATCGCGCTGCACGACCGTTACCTGGTCGAAAAGCTGGCCCAGTTTAACCGTGAGCGCATTCCAGAGCGCATTGTGCACGCCAAAGGCGGCGGAGCGCACGGTGAATTCGTAGTTACGGGCGACGTCTCAAAGTACACCCGCGCTGCCGTGTTCCAGCCGGGCACAACGACCCAGACACTGCAACGCTTCTCCAGTGTGGCCGGCGAGCAGGGTAGCCCCGACACCTGGCGCGATGTGCGCGGTTTTTCGGTTAAGTTCTACACGACCGAGGGCAACTACGACATTGTCGGAAACAATACCCCGGTGTTCTTCATTCGCGATGGCATCAAGTTTCCGGACTTCATCCACTCGCAGAAGCGCTTGCCGGGTACCGGGCTCCGCGACGCGACCATGCAATGGGATTTCTGGACTCTGTCCCCGGAGTCGGCCCACCAAGTGACCTATCTCATGGGTGACCGCGGCCTTCCGCGCTCCTGGCGGGAAATGCCCGGTTTCGGCTCGCACACCTATCAGTGGATCAACGGTGAAGGAGAGCGCTTTTGGGTGAAATACCACTTTGAATCCAATCAGGGCAACGTCGAAATGGAAGGGTCCGAGGCCGAGCTCATTGCCGGTGCGGATGCCGACTACTACCGCCGCGACCTCTCCGATGCCATTACCGCCGGCAACTTTCCGTCGTGGAACGTCTCGGTGCAGATCATGCCCTACGACGAGGGAAACACCTACCGGTTCAACCCGTTCGATGTCACCAAGGTTTGGCCGCACGCCGACTTCCCGCTCATCCCAGTGGGAACCCATACCCTCAACCGCAACCCCGATAACTTTTTTGCCGAGATTGAGCAGGCCGCGTTCTCGCCGGCCAACTTTGTTCCCGGCATTGCGGCCAGCCCCGACAAGATGCTCATGGCGCGCATCTTCTCCTACCCGGACGCGCAGCGCTACCGCATGGGTGCCAACTTCACCCAGCTGCCAATCAACGCGCCGAAGAGCCCGGTGAATAACTATTCGCAGGATGGTGCTCAGCGCCACTTCTACAATGACCCGAGCGCACCGAACTACGCCCCGAACTCGCTCGGCGGCCCGGTTGCCGACCCCAGAGCCGCTGGCGAGGGCGCCTGGGAGAATGACGGAACGCTGCTGCGTGCCGCTGCCACCCTGCGCAGCGAAGACAGCGACTTCGGTCAGGCCGGAACGCTCTACCGTGATGTGTTCGATGAAGCCGCGAAAGCTCGCTTTCTTGACACCATTACCGGTGCCGTAAGCGGCGTGACCCGCCCCGAGGTCACCGAGCGCGCAATCTGGTACTGGACCAGCGTCGATGCAGACCTGGGGGCTAAGCTCCGTGCCAACCTGGCCGTCTTCGCCGAGGCCGCCACGGTCGATGCCGAGTTTGTAGCCTCCACGCACTAACGCCGGGGCCTAGCTCCGGGGTAGTACCCGAACGATGGGTTCACGTGGTCGACAACATATCGACTACGTGAACCCGCCCCAACCCTGTACGCGTCCAATGAAGCTCTGCGTCGAATCAGCACCACCCCGACAGGAGCACCATGAATTCCTACATCAGTAATCCCAACCAAGACACCGACCGCCGCCACGTGCATGGAAGTTACGTCAGCACGGCCCGGGGCACAGCGCTTCCCACCGGCTATGTCAGTTCAACCCCGCGGCGCGGTGCGGGAACCTACGTGAAGACCCAGTGGGTTCGCGCCGCGTAACGGCGCCTACTCGGCCCGTTCAGCACGTTTTGCCCCAAGAATGAAATAGTCATCGTTCTTTTAGGTTAGCCATGCCATACTTAGGTAATGCTTACCTCAACGCGTGCCTCCGAAGCGACTGCTGCCGCTCCCGCGGCGAACGTGACCCGGGCAGCGTCCGCTCCTTCGGTGTCCGCGTACCCGAGCCACATCCGGGCGCCGCGACCGAGCTATCGTCCCTTCGACGTCTCGGTCGCGCGCGTGCAACGGTTGTCGACAAATTTCACCCGGGTAACTTTTACCGGGCCTGACCTGCACCGGTTTGGTACCGCCGGTCTCGACCAGCGCATCAAGATTGTTCTTCCTCTGCCCGGAGTGGGCGTTCGGCCCTTTCCGAGGCACGACGCGTGGTATGAGGCGTGGCGAAACCTGCCCGACGAACACCGCAATCCCATCCGCACCTACACTGTGCGACAGGCCCGGCCCGAGCGCCGCGAAGTTGACGTTGACTTTGTTACCCACGGAGACGCCGGCCCCGCATCGCGCTGGGTGCGCGACGCCCATATTGGCGACGAAATCGCCATCGTTGGACCGCTCTCCGACGGCGACAACCCCCGCGTCGGTATCGAATGGTCGCCCGGCGCCGCCAGCACCGTATTGATTGCGGGCGACGAAACCGCTGCCCCCGCCATCTGCGCCATTCTCTCTGCATTACCGCGCTCAGCTCGCGGCCGCGCCTACATCGAGGTGCCCGAAGCCGGGGACCAGCATCTCACCGACGCGCCGGTAGGCGTGAACGTTACGTGGCTTCCCCGAAACGATAAGGACCACGGCTCCGCCCTGGAAACCGCAGTGACGGCCTGGACCACACGATTTGTTACCGCACGCCGCGCCGCACTCGACCTACCCGACCTCGACGTCGACATCGATGCGGACATGCTGTGGGATGTGCCCAGCCCCTGCGCCCCAGAGAGCCTGGCGCCAGAGAGCGTTGCCCCAGATGCTGCCGCTCTACACCGCGCCGCTCCCGAGCGAAGTGCACGGAGCAATTCAGCGACCGATGGGTGCGTGCTCAATGGTGAACTCTATGCCTGGATGGCCGGCGAAGCCAGCGTCATCAAGCGCCTGCGCCGCTTTCTCGTCTCGGAGGTGGGCATCGACCGCCGTCAGGTGGCCTTCATGGGCTATTGGCGCCGCGGACGCTCCGAAAACTAATCCCCGTACCAGCGCGTCGCCTCCCCGCAGACGGTGCGTTCTACTCGGCAGCCTGCCATTAGCGGCTGGCCGCTCCCCTGAAAGGACACCAGTGCCAACGCACACCCGCAGCACCCGCAGTCTCACCGGCTTCGCAGCCCTCATCGCCACCGCGCTGGTGCTCTCCGGGTGCGCCAGCACCGCTGGCGCACCCGGAGATGCTCCGGCGGTATCCGCTGACGGAGACTTTCCGGTAACCATTCAGAGCAGCCTCGGTGAGGCCGTCATCCCTAGTGTTCCCCAGCGCATCGTTACCATCGGTTGGGGCAGCGCCGACACCGCTATCGCCCTCGGCACCACCCCGGTCGGGGTGGAATCTGCTATTTGGGGTGGTAACGCCGACCTACAGTTTCCGTGGGTGGCCGATGCGGTCCTCGCCGCGGGTGATGAACTCCCGGCAACCTTCAACGTCTACCCCGAGGTGGATATTGAGGCCATCCTGACCTTGGAACCAGACCTGGTGCTCGCGCCCCAGTCGGGCATCAGCGCGGAAGACTTCGCCACCCTCAGCGAAATCGCCCCCACCGTGGCCTACCCGGGTGATGCCTGGGCCACCTCTTGGAACGATCAGATCGACATCATCGGTAAGGCGCTCGGTAAAGCTGTCGAAGCGACCGCACTTATCGACAGTATTGATGCCCAGTTAGCGGATGCCGCGGCGGCTAACCCCGATTTCGCCGGCCTGAGCTACGCCTACGTCTATGCCGCAGCTCCGGGCGAACTCGCGTTCTACAAGAAGGGCGACGCCCGCGTCGACGTTATTTCCGGGTTAGGCCTGAAACTCGATGAGACCGTGGCCGCGACGCCCGCCACCGCGGGCACCTTTACCTCCGTCGTGGGTTTGGAACAGGCCGACCTGCTCGACAATGTGGACGTCCTGTTTACCTGGTTTAATGACAAAGCCAACGAGACCGAGATCGAAGCCCAACCCCTCTTCGCGCAGATCCCCGCCGTGAAGCGCGGATCCTACCTGCCGAACGTTGACAACCAACTGGCGATGGCTTCAAGCCAGCTCACCCCGCTCACTGTGCCGTGGGCGCTCGATGAATATGTGCCAATGATCAAGCAAGCGGCGGCGAAGGCCGAGTAGACCTAGCCGCAACACACCATGAACCTCGCCACCGCGGCCACCGCGCGACACGCTCTATCGGGCTCCACGCCCGTCAAGCGCAGCTTGTCGCGCCGTGCTGCCGGGTTGGGGGCCATTCTCCTGCTGCTAGGCCTGACCCTGATACTAAGTCTCGCGGTGGGCAACAAAAATATTGCGCTACCTGAGGTGTGGACTGCCCTGGTTAGTCCCGGCGACGGCTATACGCAGACCGTGGTGAACAGCCGCATTCCCCGCACCGTGCTCGGACTACTCGTGGGAGCGAGCCTGGCCGTGGCCGGTGCGCTTATGCAGGGCCTCACCCGAAACCCGCTCGGTGACCCCGGCCTGTTCGGCGTAAACGCCGGCGCTGCGGCATCCGTTGTTACCGTCTCGGCTTTCTTTGGAGTGGGGGCCGCTGCGACCAGCGTATGGGTGGCGCTGCCCGGAGCGTTTGTGGCCGTCGCGGTGGTGTATCTGCTGGGCGCGGGCGCGGGGCGCGGCTCGCCGATTCGGCTGGTGCTGGCGGGCGTTGTGGTCACGGCGGTGCTGGCGGCCTGGGTGTCGGCTCTCACCCTGAGCCTGCCGGGGGTGTTCGACACGTATCGCTATTGGGCAGTCGGAACGCTCGCCGGCCGCAATCCGCAAGTGATTATGGATGTGTTGCCGTTCGTGCTTGTGGGCCTGGTGCTTGCCCTGGCGCTGTCCGGTTCGCTCAACGCCCTCGCCCTCGGCGATGACCTGGCGCAGACCCTGGGCGTGAAAGTGGGGCGCACCAGGTTGCTCGGGGCGCTCGCTACCACCCTGCTCTGTGCTGCCGCCACGGCTGCCGTCGGACCGATCGGCTTCGTTGGGCTGGCCGTGCCGCACGTGGTGCGGTCAGTAACGGGAAGCGATCACCGCTGGCTGCTGCCTTATTGCCTGCTGGCCGGGCCGATTCTGGTGCTCGGTGCCGATGTGCTCGGCCGCGTTATTGTGCGCCCGGCCGAGCTCATGGTGGGCATCATTACGGCCTTCGTCGGGGCACCGATCCTGTTGCTCGCGGTGCGCCGTATGAAAGCGCCGCAGTGAGCCGAGACGCAGTGTTGCGGCAGGCGCCATGCGTGGCCCCGGCCACCGGTCCGCGAATCCACACCCTGCGGCTCGGGCAGTGGCTGAGTTTTCGGGTGCGCACCCGCAGCGTCGTCGTGGGTGGGATTCTCGTGGCGGCCGTAGTCGTGATCGGCATGCTCACCATAAGCCTCGGCGCCTTGGGCGTTGCACCGAATGACTTGCTCCGCACCATCTTTGGGCAGGGTAACGGCACCGATCGCATCGTGTGGGGCACGATTCGAGGGCCGCGTTTGGTGGTGGCTGTCGCCGCCGGTGCCGCCCTCGGCATTGCTGGCACCCTGTTTCAAACCGTCACTCGCAACCCCCTCGGTAGTCCTGACGTGATCGGGCTCTCGGCCGGGGCCGCTGCGGGAGCGGCGGCTTTTGGCGTGCTGTGGACCGGCATCCTGCCCCAGCCCGTTGGCGCTCTCGTCGGTGCTTCGGCCGCGATGGCGTTGGTCTACTTCGCTACTGGGCGAGGATTCTCCTCGCCCAGCCGAATGCTTCTGGTAGGCATCGGGGTGTCGGCGGTGTCACTGGCCTTCGTGGAGTTTGTCATTATTCGCGTCGGGCGCGAGGAGGCCACGGTGCTGGCTGGCTATCTGGCGGGTACCCTCGCCTCCCGGTCGTGGGAGCACGCCGCCACCATCTGGGGCGCGCTGCTGGTGCTGGCACCATTCGCCCTCATCGTGAGTCGCCGACTGCAACTCGTCGAGATGGGTGATGAACAAGCCGATACCCTTGGTGCGCGAAGCGGTCGTACCCGACTGCTGGCCGTGCTGGTATCTATCGGCTTGGCCACGGCCGCTGTGAGCGTGGTGGGCCCGATCGGGTTCATTGCCCTGACTGCCCCGCAAATTGGCCGCCGCCTCACTCGGGCACCCGGCCCGGGAGTAATCGTGTCGGCCCTCACCGGCGCTTTGCTACTGTGCCTGGCCGATCTGCTTACCCAGCAATCGCCCGTTCCGGTGCAACTGCCCGTCGGGGTACTTACCGCACTGCTCGGCGGCGTGTACCTGGGGTTTCTCCTGTTTGGGCAGTACAAGAAAGGAAACATCTAGTGGCTGCCCGGCTTGCCGCCCAGAACCTTGAGTTGGCCTACAACCGCAGCGTTGTCGTCGACGACCTCACGCTCACCCTGCCCGACGGCGGTTTCACCGTGATCATTGGCCCAAATGCGTGCGGAAAGTCCACTCTCCTAAAGGCGCTCTCCCGCACGCTCAGGCCGACGGCGGGTGGGGTGCTGCTCGACGGCGTGCCGATAAATTCGCTGCGGAGCAAAACAGTGGCCCGGCAACTGGCCATGCTGCCGCAGAGTCCCATCACCCCCGAGGCCATTACCGTGCGTGACCTGGTGGGCCGCGGCCGCTACCCGCACCAGACACTGCTACGGCAGTGGTCGGCCGATGACGAAACGGCCGTTGCGAACGCACTGGCCGCCACAAACATTACCGAGCTGCAGGATCGGTATGTTGCCGAACTTTCCGGCGGGCAACGCCAGCGTGCGTGGATCGCCCTGATACTGGCGCAGCAGACCGAGCTGCTGCTACTTGACGAACCCACGACCTTTCTCGATATTGCCCACCAGTATGAGGTTTTGGAGCTGTGCGCGCGGCTGCACACCGATGGGCGCACGCTCGTGGTCGTGCTGCACGACCTCAACCAGGCCGCTCGCTACGCCAGTCATCTGGTCGTGATGAAGGCGGGAGTGATCGTGGCCGAAGGTATTCCGAGCGAGATCCTCACAGCCGGGCTCGTCGAGGAGGTGTTCGGGCTACCCTGCGTGGTGGTAGCCGATCCGGAGACGGGCACCCCCATGGTGGTTCCCCAGGCCGGAGCCCGCCGGCGGCCGACCCCGTAAGCCGGGACGTGATCTTCCGTGGGCACAACTACCGCAGGTACCCGCCTTTTTCGAGGCCCGCCTGAATTTCGTAGCGGTTCTTCAACGGATTGCGGCCCGCGATCGCGTAGAGCAGCGGAAAGATCATGCCGAAGCGCTGCCACTGGCGTTTGTGCACGGCTTCATGCTCAAGCACAGCGGTCGTGACGTTCTGGTCGGTGAGGTAGCAGCCGCCCACGCATACGCCGCCGCGCCCAAAAGTCCAACGCGGCATACCGCGAAAGACGAATAGCCCCGCCTGTTTTTCGACACGCCCGGTGCTCCAGACCGAGCCCCAGACCAGCCCGAAAGCGGTGGCGTAAAGGTAGCCGGCCCGGCTGATGAGAGAATCAAAGAGGATGCGCCGCATGCCTACTGTTTCTCCTCAGCGGTGAAACCCGGGCGCCCGTAGGCTTCGAGCAGGCGCAGCCACACCTCGCTGAGGGTCGGATAGCTCGGAACGGCATGCCAGAGGCGACTGATGGGAACTTCGCCGACCACGGCGATTGTGGCGGAATGCAGCAGCTCCGCAACATCTTGTCCGACGAACGTGACGCCGAGTAGAACCTCGCGGTCGAGGTCCACGATGGCTCGTGCCTTTCCGACATACCCGACGGCTAGCACGGCAGAGCCACCGAGATTGGCGAGGTCGTAGTCCAAAATGCGCACGCGGTGGCCCGCCTTCACGGCGCCGGCGGCGGTGAGGCCCACCGAGGCAACCTCCGGATCGGTAAAGGTCACCTGGGGCACGGCAGCATGGTCAGCGGTGGCGACGTGCGCGCCCCACGGGGCGTCATCCACCGGCTTGCCAACGGCCCTCGTGACGATGGCGTCACCGGCAGCGCGGGCCTGGTACTTACCCTGATGGGTGAGCAGGGCCCGGTGGTTGACGTCGCCGGCGGCGTAGAGCCACTCGCCGGCCAGCGCGGGGGAGTCGCCCTGAACGAGCAGGGTATCGTCGACGGCCAGCCAGTCGCCCGCGTCGAGTCCGACGATGTTCAGGCCGAGGTCATGCGTTTGCGGCGTGCGACCAATGGCCACGAGCACCGTGTCGGTGTCCACCGTTGATCCGTCATCAAGGGTCAGGGTTATAGATCCATCGGTTTGGCGGCGCACTTTCGTGGCGGAGGGACCGACGAGCACGGTCACCCCGTTCTCTCGGAGGGCGGCCGTGACCAGTTCGCCGGCAAAGGGTTCCTGCCCGCCGAGGAGGGCGCTTCGGGCAATGACCGTTACGACCGACCCGAGCGATGTGTAGGCAGTGGCCATCTCAGCGGCAACCACGCCGCCGCCGATCACGGCCAGTCGGGTCGGAATATGCTGGGCGCTGGTCGCATCGCGGCTGGTCCAGGGCTCGATCTCCTTCAATCCGTCAACGTCGGGTAATAACGCTGCTGAACCGGTGCTGACGATCACGGCGTGGGTGGCGGTGAGTACCGTCACGGTGCCGTCGTCTCCGGTCACGGTCACTTCGCGCACCCCGGTAAGGCGGGCGTGGCCGCGCACGAGGCCGATACCGGCAGATTCCAGCCATTTCGCTTGGCCGTCATCCTTCCAGTTGCTGGCGATAGCGTCGCGCTGCTTGAGCGTCGCGCGCACATCGACGGTTCCGGTCACGGCTTCGGCAGCACCCGGCACGCGCCGGGCTGCGGCGAGGGCGGCGCCGCTTCGCAGCAGAGCCTTCGACGGCATGCAGGCCCAATACGAACATTCGCCGCCGATCAGGTCGCTTTCCACAACGACCGTGCGCAGGCCCCCTTGAACGGTGCGGTCAGCCACGTTCTCACCGACAGCGCCGCCGCCGATAACGATGACATCGTAGTTCTGACTCGACATTGAATCTCCTGAAATCATGGGGTGGATGAGACGCAGCCTACCCCGCGATTCTGTACCTGGGCCCACCTTAGGAACGTGGGCCCAGGATCTATCATGGGCCCGCTTTCCGGGCCCGGGCCCGGTGAAGGAATCTCGGGGCTTTAGCGGCCTACGAAGACTGCGGGGGTGCGGGCAATGAAGGCCTGCATTCCAATGTGACTGTCTTCGGTTTGCACGAGGCGGACCAGGGCCGGCTGCAGCTGTGCCTCAGCGGATGCCGGGCCGTCGCGCTCGGCCAGGCGCGCGTTGGCACGGGTGGCCTGTACGGCGAGTGGAGCCTGAGCGGCAATTTTTTCGGCGAGCACAATGGCCCGATCGAACTGGGCACCGTCGGGCACAATTTCTTGGACCAAGCCCATCCGATGTGCTTCGGCGGCATCGAACAGGTCGCCCGTGAGCAGCCAGCGCATGGCATTGCCCCATCCGGCGGCGCGCGGAAACCTAATGGTGGCACCGCCGAAGGGCAAGATGCCCCGGGCCACTTCGATCTGCCCAAACCGAGTTGATGCCGCGGCCACAACGATATCGCTGGCGAGCATCAGCTCGATCCCGAGGGTGAGGCAGGTGCCCTGCACGGCAATCACGACGGGCTTGCTGAGGCACACGCCGTCAACCTGCCAGGGATTGATGCCGCCCTCTGGCACCATCTCGAGACCATTCGGGCCGAGCCTTGGACCGATATCGGCCAGGTCCAGGCCTGCTGTGAAGTGATCGCCGACCGCGTAGACGACGCCCACGCGTAATTCCGGGTCGCGGTCCAGCTCACCGTAGGCGAGCGCGAGCTGTTGCAGCAGTGAAAAGTCGGCCGCGTTGCGTTTTTCGGCGCGGTTTAACCCGATAAGCAGAATGTGGCCGCGACGCTCGGTGAGGATGCGGGGTTGGTCGGTCA
>Ga0307486_1001100_pt1 | contig 21768 bp, 11 predicted proteins | sample CBIW02metaG_FD_203663 | JGI IMG/M metagenome (GOLD analysis project Ga0307486, IMG submission 203663) | Sea-ice brine microbial communities from Beaufort Sea near Barrow, Alaska, United States - CBIW 0.2 | ecosystem: Environmental > Aquatic > Marine > Coastal | place: USA: Alaska | collected...
AACGTAGCTCATCGCTGCCTCCGCTCGCGGTGCGTCTACTCAAGGCCCTCTTCCTCGTCAAATACGTGGATACCTTCAAGGCCACACCACGAAACCTCGCTGTGCTGGTGTACGACCGTTTTGGCACCGATCTCGCCCAACTTGGCAAGGACGTCAAAGAAGCCCTCGCTGCGTTGGAAGCACAGACTTACATTCAGCGGAACGGCGACATCTACGACTATCTGACGAACGAGGAGCAGAAGATCGAGCAGGAAATCAAGAATGTCGACATCGACAATTCTGAAGTCTCCAAGAAGCTTTCCGACCTTCTCACCGGCTCTGTCATCAAGACGACCAAGGTCGTCTACAACAAGAATGGCCAGAACTTCCCGGTCGGGTTCAAGCTCGACGGGCAGGCGATGAGCAAGCAGTACGAACTCTCGCTGCACTTCACCAGCCCGGAGACTGAGTTCACCCTGGATCAGATCAAGGCGCATAGCGCCGGGCTTGATGAGCTGCGTGTTGTGCTCCCCGCCGAGGCTGAACGCATCCTCGCCGACCTGCGTTTGCTGCTGAAGACCGAGAAGTACGTCAAGCGCGCCCAAGGCTCAAGTCGCACCTCAATCGAGCAGGCCATCCTGCAGACCCGGGGGACCCAAAACGCGGAGCGGGAAAAGGAGATCGTCGAGCGTCTCCGTACTGCAGTCGGCCAGTCGACGCTGGTCCACAACGCTGGCGTTCTCGATGTGAACTCGACCGACGCAGTCATGCGGATCAACGATGGCTTCCAGAAGGTCATCGCCGCGACCTACACCAATCTTACTTTGTTGGGTGGTAAGACTTTCGGTGAGCAGCAGCTCTCGACCTTCGTGAACCCGCCCGAGGGCGGGCTGTTCGAGGAGACCGTCAGCATCCTCGACGTACCCGGTGACGACGTTCTTGCTCATCTGGAGATGAGCGGAAAGCGCCACGTGCAGGTCACGATGAAGCACCTCGTCGAGAAGTACACGATGAAGCCGTATGGCTGGGACCTGTGGTCAGTTGCCGCGGTCGTTGGCTACCTTGCGGGTGAGTCGAAGATTGAGATCCAACTCAACGGCAAGGTGCTGGCGCGCACTGAGATCACTTCGGCGCTGCGCAACACGCAAAGCTACCCGAACATGGTCATCGCCCCTCAGCGGGTATTCGACCCTAAGACCGTGGGAGCGTTTCGGAAGTTCGTCATGGAGTTCACTGACGACGGTGCGATCTCGAAGGATCCGCTTGAACTCGCGCGAGTGGGAAAGGAACATCTTGGGGCGAAACTTGCCGAGTTGAAGGCGCTGCGAGCTGGCACACGGTATCCGTTCATTGACCAGCTCGACGAACCGATCCGGGCGCTTACCGAGCTGTGCGAAAACAAAGATGATTGGTTCGTTACCAACTTCACCGGCGCCGACGATCTGCTTGATGCCAAGGACAACACGATCGACCCGATCAAGGCGTTCCTCAATGGCGCACAGCGTGGCATTTACGACAACGCGGCGGCATTTATGCAGGCGAACCAGTCCAATCTGGCCTATCTGTCTGGCGGTGCGGCGGATGACATTAGGGCGGCGCTTGAAGACGCGCAGATCTTCCGAGGTAGCAGGACCACCGGGCTCGGCGCCGCCATCAAGAACGTCGAGCAACAACTCGACGAAGTGATCGGCGCGCAACGCGCGGCAGCGGAGGTCGAGATCATAGCGCGGTGGGAGCAAGTGCCCGCCAGTAAGGCCTACTGCGACGCGACCGAAGCCGCGCAACAGTCGGTGACCCGCAGAGCCCAAGCGGTGCTCGACCGAGTCCGGCACGAGACGCAGATCCCCGCGATCAAAAACTTTGCCTCTCAGTTCGCGGACACCATGTATCCGGAGATCCTCGACGAGCTGGACGCAGCACGACCGGTCGCAACGACGGATCCAACCTCGCCGGGCATTGACCTGAATCCCAAACCGACGCGACCGCCCGTCCAGGCCAAACAGACCATCTCGATCAAGAAGCTTTCCCTGCCGGGAGCCGGGCAGGTGCTCGAAACGGAAGCCGATGTTGATCGCTATCTTGACCAACTCCGCGCGACGCTGCTGATGACCATCGACGACAACAAACGAATCACGCTTTAGGACGACACGAACATGGACACCAAACCCTTGGAACGCTTCGCAGCGCAAGCGCGCCGTGACCTCATCGCCGCAGTCGATGCGCAGGCCACCGCAGTGTTGAGCCCCGGATCCGTCGCTCGTAGCGAGCGTGCGCATGTGGTGAAGCGACTCGAAGACGAGATCGCCGCGCACGGCCGCCCGCATGTGATCGACAAGGTTGCCTACACGTGGTTCAACCGCATCATCGCGCTGCGGTTCATGGATGCTCGCGGCTACACCGATGCCGGCGTCGTCTCACCCGCACAAGGTCAGTCGCATGGCCAGCCGGAGATCCTCACCGACGCTAAGCGCGGTAACCTCGACGCCGACGTGGCGACAAACAAGAACACCGCAGCGGCGATCATTGGATTGCTCGATGGTACCCGCCGCAGCACAGACGCTGAGGGTGAAGCGTACGCGCTGCTGCTCACTGAGTACTGCCGTCACTGGCACAAATCGATGCCATTCATGTTCGAAGGCGAGGGGGACTACACCGAACTGCTCGTACCGACTGGACTGCTCGCCGACGGCGCGATCTTATCGCGCGCCCGCGAGGTGCTCACCGAGGATGTCTGCGACGACGTCGAGGTAATCGGTTGGCTCTACCAGTTCTACATTTCAGAGCGAAAGGATGAGGTCTTCGCCGGGTTCAAGAAGAACAGGAAGGCCGGTGCCGAGGAAATCCCGGCGGCGACTCAGCTATTCACCCCTCACTGGATCGTCCGTTACCTCGTAGAGAACTCACTCGGTCGCTTGTGGTTGCTCAACCAGCCGACCTCCCGTCTGGCCGACAGGATGGACTACTACGTCCCCCCAGTGGATGAAGAGACCGACTTCCTGAAGATCTCTGGCCCGGAAGAGCTGACTGTGATCGACCCAGCTTGCGGCTCGGGTCACATGCTCACATATTCCTTTGACCTGCTCTACGCAATCTACGAAGAGAAGGGCTACGCACCCTCGGCGATCCCCGGCCTGATCCTGAACCACAACCTCCACGGAACCGAGATCGATCGGCGAGCGGGATCGCTCGCCGCGTTCGCACTCACAATGAAGGCTCGCGCGAAGGATCGTCGATTTTTCAGCAAGGATGTCGTCCCGAATGTATGCGTGATAGAGCCGGTTTCATTCGGTCTGGATGAACTCGACTTTCTCCTCACCAGTAAAGGGGACGGCCACGCTGAAGAACTGTTCTGGAACCAGTTCGCTGATGCGGACACGCTGGGATCATTGATCCAGCCAGATGAGTTGGCAACAGCTAGCGCAGCATCAGCCTTGGACAAATTTAGTGCGGACGGGGATATCTTTCACAGTCGCACCTTGGAGCGCGCCAGGAGGGTTGTCGCTCTGGCGAGCACATTGGGGCGAACTTATTCGGTCGTAGTCGCAAACCCGCCTTACATGGGAGCTAAGAACATGAATGGGCGACTCGCGATGTTTGCGAAGGAAAACTTCCCGGACACGAAGTCGGATCTTTTCGCGATGTTCATCGAGCGATGCGTGAATCTGACGGCAGATGGTGGCGCGACGGCGATGATTACGATGCAATCTTGGATGTTTGTCTCGTCTTTCGAGAAGCTTCGCGCTCGGGTTGTTGCATCCAACCCACCGGTTACCATGGTGCATCTCGGCGAACGGGCATTCGACTCCATTGGAGGGGCCGTTGTTTCGACTACTGCGTTTGTTCTTGAAAGGGGAGGCGAGCCCACAAAAAATCGAATCTACATCCGTATCGTCAAGGGAGAGAACGAGCGAGCAAAGCGAGGTGAGCTCCGCTCGGCCGTCATGGAAGCTTCACACCCCAACCGGTACCTGGCTTCAGCAAGACAGTTCTTAGAAATTTCAGGTGCTCCCATAGCGTACTGGCTTTCCGAATCAATGCGCAGGGCGTTCGCTGCAGGAACGCGTCTCGGCATGCTTACCGAGCCCCGTCAGGGAATGGCGACGGCGGAAAACGGACGCTTTGTCAGACAGTGGTGGGAGGTCGATCATGCGGGAATTGTGTTTGATTGCACGAGTCGTGAAGAAGCTCAGGCGAGCGGTGCAAAGTGGTTTCCCTACAACAAGGCCGGTGGGGCAAGAAAGTGGTGGGGGCATCAAGATAGCGTCGTCAATTGGCTAGACGACGGTCGAGCTATCCGGGCCTTCGGCACGGAAGGCGGCGGTCGTCCTCGTTCGCGAGTACAGAACGTCGATCTATTCTTCAAACGATCGATTTCGTGGTCACGAATTAGTACCCTATCGCCATCCTTTCGCATGTACCCGGAGGGGTTCATATTTGATGTTGCGGGCGGCTCGATCTTCCCTTGTGACGAAACTATGCGTCGCAACTTAATCGGCCTCCTCAACTCTTCGGTCGCCGAGCGCGCACTGAATGCGATTGCCCCGACAATCAACTTCACCGAGGGAAACATTGGGGCTATTCCAGTCCTGCCTCTGCCGGACGGCACGCTGCAAGGCATCATCGACCCGATAATTGAAGCTAGTCGTAAAGATTGGGATGATTTCGAAACTTCGTGGGGTTTTCGTACTCCGTCAGTTCTTGGATGCAATGGCAACTCACTTCGCCAGAACTTCGAAAAATGGCTAGCCGATAATGAGCAGTCTGCTCTATCTCAGCAAAGGTTGGAGAGTGAGAATAATCGCGTTACGGCGGATGCCTACGGAGTGAGTGAAGAGGTAGGGATCGAAGTTCCACTCTGTGAGGTTTCGCTTTCTCGAAACGTTGAGTACATAGATGGGCCGGGGCGTAAAGAATCCGAGTATCGCGACCTTGCTCTGTCACGATTTGCAAATGAGTTTGTCTCGTATGCAGTCGGTTGCATGTTCGGGCGCTATAGCCCAGATGAGCCGGGCCTCATTCTCGCCGGGAGGGGAAAGACGCTTCAAGACTTCCTAGCAAGGGTTCCGTCGCCCAGTTTCCGGCCCGACACCGACAATGTGATCCCGTTCGTCGATGATGGCTGGTTCGAGGACGACATTGTGGAGCGCTTCCGTCAGTTCCTGCGTGTTGCGTTCGGCGAGGAGCACTTCGAGGGGAATCTGCGCTTCGTGGAGGAGTCACTGGGCGTGAAGACGTTGCGTGACTACTTCATCACGAAGGCGGGCAAGTCGAAGTTCAATGACGACCACGTGCAGCGATACAAGAAACGCCCGATCTACTGGATGTTCTCTTCGCCCAAAGGGTCGTTCAATGCGCTGATCTACATGCACCGCTACAATCCGTCGACGGTCTCGACGGTGCTAAATGAGTACCTGCGGGAGTATCGCGCCAAGTTGGAAGTTGCGCTCACCAACGCCGAGCAGGCTGCGGCCGCAGGTTCTGTGAAGGATCAGAAGGAAGCAGACCGACTGCGAAAGGTGCTCGCGGAGCTTCGCGACTATGAGCACGACGTGCTGTATCCGCTGGCGACTCAGCAGATCGCGATCGACCTCGATGACGGTGTGAAGGCGAACTACCCCAAGTTCTATCCTGCGCTGAAGAAAATCGCGGGTCTGGAGGCGGCAGAGTGAGCAAAACGGCTTCGATTCACGATCACCTCGCGGCACGTTTCGAGCACCATCGGCTGGTGGTATGGCACGATGCCGACGGCAGCTACGCGAGCGAGGTCGAGACTCAGACACCGACCGGTGTAACAGTGCTTCGAATTGAAAACGATGAGTTCGGGATCAAGCATCGTGTCCTGCGCGACGAGCCTGGCACGAAATTTCTGCTCTATCGGCATGGACCTGTGCCCGACGGAGCGGGGAACTGGCTACTTGATCTAGAGCTCGCGCATGGCGTGTTCACCGCAGACCGTAGTGCACTCGTGCAAGCCGACCTCGGCCTCACCGCGCCCGGAACGGATGTGCTGATAGCTGATCACCAAAAGTTCTTTGGTGACGTCAAGCTGGTTGCGAAGTTCAAAGGTCTGTTGCGTGCGGACGATGACCTACCCACGGCTCAGGCCAAAATGTGTGCGGTCGTGCTTGGGCAGAAGGAACACAGCTTTTCCGAGCTAACTCGCACACTTCTGGTCCGGCACGCCGTCGGTGACAACTCTGGTTACGAGTCAATCGTCAAGCAAGGTCTCGCCGACTTCCACTGGGGCGGTGCTGCCGTAATTTACGGCTATAAGCCTGAGTCGCCAAGCACGGCTGGGTTCGTTCTGTGGATGTTCAAACAAGCCCGCGACGGATTCGAGGCCACGAGCTCAAGCGCGGCGCGGAATATTGAGATTGACTTCCGCAGTCTTCGCGACTCGATGCGCAGCGCGGACGCTCTCAAGAAGCTCGCCCGCCAAGCGGAGATCGACCTCGACTATGCCGAGCAGGCAAGGGAAGCATCACTCTCTGAACTTGCACGAAACGACGTCTTCGACGCAGGTGAGAAGGAGATTATCCGGCACCTGGTTGACGGCATCCGGTCCCAAACACTCGCGCCGCGTGACGTCGCTGAGATGATCCGTACCCGTCGTCGTGACAGCGTCTGGTTTGACGACTATGCCACCCTGTACTCAGCGCTCGGGGCAGCGGCTGAGCTTCTTCCTGCGATTCGCTCGGCCAGACTTGATGTGTCGGCCTTCGACGACGGCCTGATCCGCTACCGCGATGATCTGTTTCGGATCGACCAGCTCTACCGGCAGTACACGCTGGCGTCGCAAACCGCCGAGTTCAAGCAGCCGTTGGAAGCGCTGAACGAACAGGTTGAGAACGCGTACGTAACCGACTTCCTCTCCAAACTCGGGATCAGCTGGCAGCAGCAGGTAGACGACGTCGAGAAGTGGAAGACCCTCGCGATCACCTCGCAGAGTTCGTTCTACGATCACTACATCGCCCCGCTCGTGCAAGGAGGGCGCAAGAAGGCTGTCGTCATCATCTCCGATGCGATGCGTTATGAGGTCGCCGATGAGCTGACGTCCAGGATTCGCGGCGAGAACAAGTACGACGCGAAGATCGAGGCCATGCTCGGCGTTCTACCTAGCTATACGCAGTTGGGGATGGCGGCGCTGCTCCCGCACAAGACCCTTGCGCATTCCCAGGGTGGCGACCCTGTGCTTGCTGACGGCCAGCCCTCGAACGGAACGGCGAACCGTTCCAAGATACTCGCGGCCGTTGGCGGTGCAGCGATCCAAGCCACAGGCTTTCTCAAGATGAAGCCTGCAGAGCGGCGCGACCTTTATGCGGCGCATCAGGTGTTGTACGTCTATCACGACACCATCGACGCCACCGGAGACAAGGCAGTCTCAGAGCACCGTACGTTCAAGGCAGCATCTGATGCGATTGACGAAATCATTGACATCGTCAAGAAGCTGGCGAGCGCCAATGCTACGAACATTTTCGTCACCGCAGACCACGGCTTCCTGTATCAGGAGTCGAAGCTAGCTCCGCAGTTCAACCTGACCGTGAAGCCGCACGGCGACAAGCTAGTGGTAGAGAACCGCCGGTACGTGCTCGGGCGAGGGTTGAAGGAGAACGATGCGTATCGCCTGTTCATGCCAGAACAGCTCGGACTATCGAGTGATCTCGAAGTGCAGATCCCAAACTCAATATGCCGGATTGTCAAGCCGGGGGCCGGGTTCCAGTTCGTCCACGGTGGCGCTTCGCTCCAAGAGATCGTGGTGCCCGTCATCTCAATTAACAAGGGACGCTCAGACACTGTCGAGTTGGTGAATGTAGACATCCACCCGGAGTCCGACAAGATCACCACCGGCCAGATCGTGGTCAAGCTCTACCAGCAGAGCGCGGTCACCAATCAGCGCACGGCGAGGAAGCTACGCGCGGGCCTCTACCTCGGTGAAAATCTGATCTCCAACGAACCCGATCTGCTCTTCGATGTTGAAAGTGCTGAGGGCCGTGACCGGTTCCAGAGCGTCCGTCTTCTGCTGAGCAAAGACGCCGATGCGGCAAATAATCAAAGCGTGGAATTCCGTCTATCCGAACCAATCGGTGAAACCGGCGAGTGGAAGAAGTACAAGAGCGTCCGGTACACGCTCAAGCGCTCCTTCACAACGGACTTCGACTTCTAGGAGAACCAAATGAGCGAAAATATCGACCTGACCGAAGTGGTTCCCGTAGAGGACGACCTCAGCGCAGTTCCTGACAGCAGTCGGCAACCGAGCGAGCTCGACCGCAAGATCAACGAGTACTTCGCCGGATCAGTAGTGCGCAAGGACCTCGTTAAGGCGGTCAAAGGAAACGCGATCGTGCCATCCTACGTGCTGGAGTATCTCCTCGGGCAGTACGCGGCATCAGACGATGAGGCGACAATCCTGGCCGGCATCGACAGCGTTCGGGAGATCCTCGCTGAGCACTATGTGCATCGCAATGAATCAGAACTGATCAAGTCAAAGATCAAGGAACGCGGACGCTACCGGATCATCGACAAAGTCGGCGTCACGCTGAACGAAAAGGATGACCTCTATCAGGCATCATTCGCGAACCTCGGGATCAGCGGCGTCACTGTGGATTCCGCAACCATTAGCGCGCACCAGAAGCTACTCGTCGGTGGGGTGTGGTGTCTTGTGGATGTCGAGTACTTCCACTCTGAGGATGTGCGTGTCTCGCCATGGATTCTTGGATCGCTCAAGCCGATTCAGATGTCAAACTTCGACTTCGAGGGTTACCTCGCAGCGCGAGCTGAGTTTACTACCGAAGAGTGGATCGATCTACTGCTGCAGTCCATCGGATTCAATCCCGAGTTGTTTGGACGCCGGGCGAAGCTGCTGCAACTAGTGCGCCTGATTCCCTTCGTGGAGCGAAACTACAATCTCGTAGAGCTTGGTCCGAAAGGCACCGGCAAGTCGCACATCTACTCAGAGTTCTCACCCCACGGCATGCTCATTTCGGGCGGTGAAGTCACCGTGCCGAAGCTGTTCGTGAACAACGCGAACGGCCGCCTCGGGCTCGTTGGGTACTGGGACGTCGTAGCGTTCGATGAGTTTGCGGGCAAGAAGAAACGCACTGATAAAGCGATCGTCGACATCATGAAGAACTACATGGCGAACAAGACGTTCTCCCGTGGAGTGGAGACCCTCGGGGCTGAGGCCTCTATGGTGTTCGTCGGAAACACCTCGCACACCGTTCCCTACATGCTCAAGCATTCCGACCTATTCGATGAACTCCCCGAGAGCTACCACGACCCCGCGTTCCTCGACCGTCTGCACCACTACATACCGGGTTGGGAAATCGACACGATCCGCAGCGAGATGTTTTCAAACGGATACGGATTCGTGGTCGACTACATCGCTGAAGTGCTCAAGTCGATGCGGAATGTCGATTACTCCGATCGATACCAGCAACACTTCACTCTTGGCGTGGATATCTCTAGTCGTGATCGGGACGGCATCCACAAGACCTTCTCGGGCCTAATGAAACTGCTTTTCCCGCACGGTGACGCTACGCAGGCTGAAATTGCCGAGATATTGCAGCTGTCTATCGAAGGACGCAAGCGCGTGAAGGATCAAATTCTTCGTATCGACTCCACAATGGCTGACGTCGAGTTCGGCTATTCGGATATGAACGGCAAGTGGAACCCGGTTACGACGTTGGAAGAAGACGAGTACCCCAACTATTACAGCCGAGGTCGCCAGGCAAAGACCGAGCAGGAACCGTCTGAGACAGCGACTTCTGACACAAAGGTCGTAGATGCAGTCGTGGAGGCGGTTGCTCCCGAGGTTGTTGCACCGCCAGCTCTGCCGGCACCGGCAGAACTGTTTCAGGGGCAACGAGACTTCGCCGAGAACCAGCGGGGCATCTCGTACGACTCTTTGTTGATGCCCTATCTGCAAGGCGCAACGGAGATTGATCTGCACGACCCCTATATCCGTCTAGGCCATCAGGGGCGAAATCTAGTCGAGCTACTCGCGCTGATCGCCGCGTCAAAAGACCCAGCCGACGAAGTAACCATCAACTTGTTCACCGTGCTTGATGAAGATCCCGAGTACCAACCAAAGCAACTTCGAATGCTTAACGACATTGTTCAGGGCGCCGCCCAGCAGGGCATCAAGGTCAACGTAGCTAAGGACCCTGGCGGGCACGACCGTTGGATCCGAACCGACACAGGGTGGCGGATAAACCTTGGCCGCGGCCTCGACATCTTCCAGAAGTCCGACGGTGGTTGGTTCGATTTCGGCACGAGTCGCCAGGAGTTCCGTCAGGTGCGTGCGTTCGGTGTCACGTACATCCGGGAGAATTGATGAGCCGAGGCCGACGGCGTTCACGAGTCCAAGCGAGTATTTTGTGTTCGGAAAACTTGTGTCTTAACCCGATTCGACCCGATCTCGCGAGAACCCTCTCGTGACATCGCGTGTTTCGAGCCAGCCCAGCGCGCCTGGCCTGGAGTGGGTGCGCGAACAATTCTTCGGACCAGATGAGTCAGCAAAGACTGTTCCCGAGACATTCAAGGCACAGACGCTGGCTCGGGCCAACGCTGTCTCCCGTGCCTTAGAGCTAGCTCTGCACGAGATTGATAATCACGACAGTCCAACGGAGCATCGAGCATGGCTCGGAGATGGTCTAGAGCGTCTGCGGGCCAGAAAGACGAGCCTCGACGCGGGGTGCGAAACTCTCGCGCTCCGTGACGTTGAAGTCCCGCTGCGTGTTGTCCTCATGGGGCGAACGATGGCGGGCAAAAGCACGCTTTTCGAATTTCTCTCTGAAGGTGATGGAGCGCGTGTCGGTGATGGTGGACAACGGTTTTCTCGTGATGCAACTGCCCGCGTCGCGAAAGGACTAGACATCGAGGTCGTCGACACCCCCGGTGTCGGCGCGATGGATGGGCTGGAAGACTACGAGACCGCATTCGGTGAAGTCGCGAACGCTGATCTGATCCTGTGGGTGGCAACTGATCAGGCCACGCAAGAGCAAACAGGTCGCGCGCTTGAAGCTCTGGCTGACCTTGGCAAACCGATCCTCGTGGCGTTGAACTGTCTCAAAGATGTTTCGGATGAAATCGGCCTACTCGACATACTGGAGGATCCAGACCTAATATTCGGTGGCGATGCCTTGGGAAACCTAGCGCCGATCAGGCGGCATCTTGCGCGGGCAGGCGGCCGCTACGTCCACGCTGTCGAGATTCATGCCCAAGGAGCGCTGCTCTCGATTTCGGGTTCGCTGAGTGCCGAGGAGTCCGCGACCCTATACAGCAACAGTCGTATCGAATCGCTCATCGATGAGCTCCGCAAGCAAGCACAACGCACGGCCGACCAACGGCGGCTGGTCAGTATTTCCGACAGCATTCGATCCGAACTCATGGATACGATGAGTGCGATCGAAGACGCCCATGTGACGGCGCGCAGGGGAGTGGCAGCGGCAACGGGCTTACGACGGGACTTCCGCGCACGCGGCCTTCGCAGAGTCGACGATGCCTGCGATGAGTTAAAAGCGAGCTTCGATAGCGCCGTTACTTCTCGTGAACGATGGGCTGACCATGTCGATGTTGATCAACGCCTAGATGTGCTCAATCGGAATCTCGATGAGGAATTCGAACGACTCCGAGCGGAACTCGTGAGTTCTGTCTCTGCCATAAGCGGGGCGCTGGAATCGGACCTGCAAATGATTGCCGTCGACGTCGGGGAAGATTGGGCTTCGTTCGACACAGGTAGCTTTCGCGGCCTCAACAGTCGCGCAAGTATCTGGGGTAATCGCGTGGTTAAGACAGGCGGCCGTTTCGCCATCGGACTGGGCGGGCTATACCTCGGCGCACAAATCGGAGCATGGGTGGGCACTGCTTTGGGGCCGGGCCCAGGAACCGCCATTGGTCTGGTTGTCGGGTCCGTGGTTGGACCTGTGGCGGCGCTTCTCGGGGCAAACAAGCTCATCGACTGGATCGGCGATAAAACTTTCAGAAGTGCCGAAGAAGTTCACAAGCGTCGTCGAGAAAAAGTTGGCGCCCAAATGTCGCAATTGCTTGAGAAACTCCGGGAGGACCTCGAATCCGCCAGCCAAACCGTCAGGCAAGAGTGGCTGGACGCAGTTGACAGCGAGGTTTCCCGACTGTCTGCATCGTGTGCGACCTTGCAGAGTTCCGCTGAAGTACTACAGCAAGTCTTATTGGAATATTTTGAGCCGGCGATCATTCAGATTGATACTGAACTCGCTCGCGACCTCCTGCGTAATTCAGGTCACGTGAGAGCGGCGTCAGCCATGACCCGAGCCACGCGCTGGAGGGGAGCGGGAATCGCAATCGAACTCCCGGAAGCGGCTTACAGCGAGCTAGTGCTGTTCCCGATTGACGAGACCGTTGATCGCATCATTCCGACCTCAGCGAGCGGATTCCCGGGAACCAGTGCGCTTCAAATTATTAGACGTCTCACGGACCAAGCATTGACGATCAATCGACTGACTGCGGATGAACTAGATGTCACCCTCGACGCTAATCCTGCGTCGGGGATCGTGGAGGCTTGGGAAGCTCTGGCTACAGTACACACCGGAGTCAACGTACACATTAGAGAGACCGGCGGAGGCCAACTATGACGAACGTTCTGATTCACGATCTGCCATCAGGTGCTCAAGCGCTATCTGCCCGACTGGAGCGCGTTTTGCGGTCGACGCCGGATGAGCACGCTGTTGAGCTTCTCAGCCGCCTACAGATTGAACCTCGACAGAAACCGCGCATGGTCGTCACCGGTCAGTTCAGTAGCGGCAAGTCGAGCCTGATCAAAGCGCTGTCCGACGGAGCAGTCGAGCCAGCCATCGACGCGGACATCGCCACGGATGAAGTCACCAGCTATGAGTGGGACGGTGCAGTCATTCTTGTGGATACGCCGGGTGTTCAATCTGGGCTTCGGAGTCACGACAAGCTGGCACTCGAAGCAATCGGCAGCGCGGACTTCGTGCTCTTCGTCATCACAGCAAACCTCTTCGATGATGCATCGAGAGATTATCTTCGCTATCTGGCAAACGAGCTTCAGCTGTTCGGCCAGATGATCCTCGTCATCACTCAGACGGGCAAGCAAGCGGCGGCCGAAGGGGTCAGGGAAAAAGCGGTCCAAGAAGCGTTGGGCACAGCGACGTTCAACTTGCCGGTCGCCGAGGTCGACTCCGTCTATTATCTGCGCAGCCTAGACGGGGGTGCCAGGGCAGAGATGCTCCGCTCGCGCTCGGGGATGGATGAGCTGCGTGCAAGCATAAATAAGATCAGTGAAGACCGCGGAGAGTTAGCTCAGCTTCGCCAGCCACTGCACCTAGTGCGCCAGCTCTGCGCTGAGGCTCAAGAACTCTTCGCGGAGGAGCCGCAAGCTCAGTCTGCGCTTACGTTGCTCGCCTCTCAACGCGCGGCGGTGACTGAGCGTCGATACATGATCGAACAAGCTCTCATCTCCTCAGAGTCCAAATTCAAGTCAGAGTGCCTTGTGAACGTCAGGGCATTTGTCGACACGGCGACCACTCTTCCCGCGGGCGATGCGCGAGCCGACGAGGCTCTAGCTGCGGCTGAGGCGAAACTAGTGGTCGCGCTTGAGGGCCATGCAGAAAAATTTGCGCATGAGATCAACCGGCTCACGGAGATGCAATTCGATAAATTGTCGGAGCGGCTTCTGGAGATCGGGCAAAGCAATCGCGCTTTGCAGCTGATTCGCCCGGAAAAGGACGTGAAACTGCGCGGACCAGATGGGGTGGAAAGTTCTCACGCTTCCGCATCCGCGGACGCCCCTGTCGCGCAACCTGTCAACTGGCTTTCTATAGCTGATCAGCTCAAGAAGGGACAGACATGGTGGGGCGCGGGCGACGGACTAAAAAATGCGTCTGGCTCGGTTGGACACAGTATCGTCAAGGACGTTGGCCATGTGTTCGGGAAGAAGTTCAAACCGTGGGAAGCGCTTAAAGTCGCTAACAAAATTGGGCAGGCTGCCAAGTTCGGCGGATTTGCAATCCAAATCGGTTTCGCGGGCTACGAGGTTTGGAAAGATGATCGCGAAGCTCGTAACGCTCAGATAGATAGCGAGCGTCAACACTCGGCATTCGTCACCGAAATAATGGGACTCGCCGACAAAATCGCGGCCGATGCGCGCGAGCAATTGTGGGAAATGATCAACCCTCCCATGGACGCCTTTATCTCTGATATTCAGGCGACACAGGATGAGATCCTCGGAGCTAGCGCGTCTCGGGGCACTGCCGCCCGTGAACTGGGATTGATCGCATCAGAGGCAGACGCTCTTCTGGCTGGAAGCGTCGGCCACGACAGAACAGAACAACGCGATTGAGCCATTGAGAACCTTAGTCAAAGGCTCCCGTAACGCAATGTTGCGGGTCCTGTCACGCCCGGACGGCAACTCGTCAGAGTAGCTCGCCGCGACGCCCACAGGCTCTCTTGCCCTCACGATCTCACCTGCGCCGAGGACAGCTAGCTCCAAACCGTGGGAGGAATTGAGCCGCCGTTCGTGAACCGGCGCGAACGTCCTGATGTGCTCGGGTGGTATCCGAGACGGTCGCCGGGATCCTTGCCCTATTGGTGATCTGAGGCCTGTATGAAATTGTTTCGGAGGTTTTGGAAAGTGCCGCGCACATCTGGGTCGGAGCACATTTCGGGCTCAGAACCCAGAACCAAAGGATCAAGAATGCTAAACGCACAATGGCCGACCGCTGCGCTATCTATCTACTGTTACGTCAAGGAGGTGGAGATCGCGCTTGGGCTCACCTCTTTAGCCTTGTTCCCGCATTTCGCTGATCACTTCATGAGGGACCTCCTCGAAGCTCATAGGGACGGGGTGCCCGAAGCCGATCTGTCTAAGACACTGCGTTCTGAAGTGCAGGAATGGGTGAAAGCCGAAGCGTCTAACGGTCTCTCCGAGCGCAAGGCCTCGCAGGTGCGGGCAGAATCACGGGTGCCCTGGTACCAAGACCACCCGGAAGGGCGAAAGGAGCACGCCCGAGCAATCCAGACGCTGGCTTCTGTGCGGCGCGCGCTCCGGATCGTCGAGCCGAATCTCGACCTCGATAAAGCGAAAGGGATGAGGCTCGCCAAGGTTTTGGCAAGGGCCGCACGAGTCGTGGACTACCGCATGATTCCTGTCTACGTCATGGTCGCGGAGCGTGAAACCATCTCTCACGACGTCCGATTTGGACATGAACCCGAGTCGACGGGTTACTACATCAATGCTCGTCTGCGGAAGCTTCGAGGTCTCCCTTCACGAGGTTGAACTCGACGCACCGGTTGGCCCGCATCAGCGTGCGGTGAACACGTGGATCCTGCGCACCGCACGCCGTACCCTCGTCACGACAATCGTGGGGAGCGAAGCCGATCGGGAGTAGCGAGCGGCGAACGGAGCGATGCGAGTATCTGAGACACCGATTCCATAACCGACTGGCTAGCGAGACCTCCACCGCTTCGGTTGGCGTCTCAACTGGGGTACCTTCCCCGGGCCTATTGCCGGACCAGTCTGTTGAGACAGGAAATCGTGGTGCACCACTAGCGTTCCGACGGAGACAGCAGGTGTCCGGGTGAGGTTCGTCGCCCGGACACCGCCGTCGATCAGTGTTTTGATAGCAACGGGCGTGGACGACAGAGGACCGCGCTTACGCATCGCTAATTGAGTGGGCATTGCATTTGCATCGGCAAGCGCCGCAATACGTGCGTCCAGTACTGTGCGCATCATGACGCTTGACCTATCGTTCCTTGAGGTTTCGTTGCGGCCAGCACGAACTGTCGAGCAGCCAGTGGATGTGTACGACATCCTCCGTGAGGGGTGGCGGGAGACCCGTGTCGACATGACACTGCAATTCTTCCTTGACCCGACTGAGCGCCACGGTCTCGGGACCCTCGTCATAGACGCACTCCTCCGTCTCCTTAACGGAGCACCGGAACATTGGACCCGGCGGTCAAAGCAGCAAGCGGAAACGGATCTGAGCGGCCCTAAGCACGATTCCTAGGTTGGTTCAGCTTTCTAGCTCGGTGTGCAGCCACGCGATGGTTGCTTTCGCCAAGTCTGGTGAGCGCGTCGAGGCAATTGGTATGGAGCATCAGTGGTCATCCGTTGAATCAACGGCAAGTTCGGGCCGTCCGTTCCGTAGGCCACGCTGGGACCCTCCGGCATGGCCTACGCGGCCTACGTCATCATGCTCCGACCACGTGAACCTCGACTTCGGTCCTTTGGACATGGGTCCTGACCGATTTTCGTAGTCAGCCCCCACCGCGCCACTTTCACCCGCGTCGTCCTGTTCCCAGCGGAGTATGTCACCAGGTTGGCAGCAAAGGACTTCACACAAGGCTTCGAGGGTGGTGAATCGGACTGCCTTGGCGCGGCCGTTCTTGAGTACAGCAAGGTTGGCAGGTGTGATCCCAACTCGCTCGGCGAGGGTCCCGACCGCCATCTTGCGGCGGGCCAGCATCACGTCAATGTCAACGATGATGGGCATCAGATCACCTCATCAAGCTCGGATTGGAGGTGCTTGGCTGTATGGTCCAAGGCGACAGCCTGGGACAGCAAGATGCGAAGGATCAGCACCACGACGGCCACACCTGCGATCACCAGCGCTGCGCCAGCGATGAGGCCCACCAACCCCGGAGCGACCTCGTCGCCCGGCACGGAATGATTGCTGATCCGAGCCAGCACCGCGATCCCGAACGTCAACAACGATGCCGTGGCGATCGCACCGATCACGACATCTACATACCGGAACGCCGCATAAGAGAACACCGTCCCTCGATGGACCATTGTTAGTAGCCGCCAGATGCACACCCCGGTGACCTGCAAAGTTCCAACGCCCAGAACCAAAATTACCAGCAGAGGGATTCGGATCCCCAGTGGTGCCCCGTCCATGTCGACCCACATCAGCGGCGCCAAAACGCCCTGAACGATAACGGACCCCACGAGGGCAAGGGCAATAATGAGACGCAATACGCGTACGGCCCAAGTGGCCATTTGAACTCCTTAGATCGTAAGACAATAGTAATCTATCGATTAACGACACCCAATGCAATATTTATCGTTACAGAATGCGGTGATGGGATGGGGGTTGACTCCGTTGTGGTCATCGACGAGCCCTACTCTTCGACTAATTCATCGCTGAACCTACAAAATCGGTCCCACGCATAGGGGCCCCTTCAACTAGTCCCACAGAATCAAGAACCTAGAGCGCTCGGTTCCGGGAGCGCCACCATAGGCTGGCCCTCGCGCTACCTCCGGCTGATGGTCTCAGGTCATGCTTCGGCTGATGTTGAAAAGGCCAGAATCCGGGGATCGCGAAGTTACTAGAGAGCCTCGTCCTCGAAGGGTCTATTAGGTGTTCTTCCAAATGCTCAAGCAATTGACAGGGGCGGCTGCACGCCGAAGCGACGGTGGGAATTCCCAAGGTTTGGATTGTCGACATGAGGGACGGACATCTACCCTTGGCCACTAATCTCGTGGCCGCCTTGAGCGTTGCAACCAGAGCGCTCAGTTCGGGGCGTGCTTTCTATTAGGCAATGAAGCACGAGAGTTACTTGAGGGAAGACCCAGTATCTATGAGTCGTATTGGTTTGCCAGTGGGTCCTCGCACCGATAAGGGAATGTCCTGAATAGCGGAGCGGGTGGGCGCTTGGTGAGCAGCTTCCGTCGATCCGCTGGGACTGCGTAGGAGAGTTCCCCACTGCCTGAGGTTTCCCGTTGGCGATCAGAAATGAAAATCGTATGCCTCGGCGGATGGAAAAATGATCCGCGCGAGCCTCAAATCAGCGTCTAGGAATGAGGTTCCCCAGGCAGCCGGACAGCGATCGGCTGTCGGACAGCGGTCGAGGTCAGAAAAGGGGAGTCGCGGCACGTGCGGACGCATGCCCGATTCTTCGGCACCTCGATCATGCGCACGAGTAGCTCTCGTCGCTATCCACTCGCAAAAGGTGATCGTCCAGACCTTGTGCCGGCGCGCGACCGATGTCAGTGGGAAGCCGTACTGTCGGCACCGTGAGCAAGCCAATTAGTAGCTTCTCCGTGAATGCGAGCGAGGTGCACGTTGGCTGAAGAAACCGCGTCCGATGACGCAGAGTTCAACGCAGAAAGTGCGACGCTCGCGGCAGGCGGTCTCGTTGCGCTGTCTAATGGTATTTTGACGAATGTGCACCGCCCTCGATTGTGTGAAGGCACGAATTGTTGGGTTCATAACCCTTCGAGTCATCACATGGTCTCTTGGCCGATCAGATGGCGATCGGACCGGAGCTCGGCTGACCGGCTGTGCGAGCATTATGTAGGGCATCCCGATCCGGATGATGCCAGTTTCAACATGCGGCGGGGGAGAGACGTCAGCGTGCATGACTGCGACGGCTGTTGCGTGGCCCTATCACTGTGAGTCCGATCATGTGGCTGAACGCATTCTTGCCGGCAGGTTCCTTGACCACTGGATCGTTCCGTCCGCGAGGCGTGCTGACGTAAGAGTTGTTATCGGTCTGGCCAGAGGGACATGTGATCGTTTAAGTCGGCGGAAAGTCTTGGCCAGATTCTGACCTGTCAGCTCTCCGCGCAGTCGATTGCCCCCCCGTTTTGGTTTTAGGCGCCTCCAGTGGTGAGCCGCCTCGCTGCAGCAGGACCCTACCGACGACTGCGCATTTCTGGCCGCGGAAATATACGTTGATGACCGTCAACGTCGGTCATCGGAACTAGGTGAGATTCAGATATTGGGTGAGGTACCAATCGCTCGCTCGCATTGCTTCATGGGCCGCACCTTCCCAAGAATTGACGCGCCCTCCGGACTGCTGCAATGCCGTGAACTCAAGGTGCTGTCGGGCGTCGTTTAGAGACATCGAGTTGCCGATACCTGCTTTCAAGCCGCCTTCAAAATTGGTCAGCGACTGAGCCGCCCACACACTGAAGCGCCTTCGTAAGTCGAAGACAGTCAGGTGAGCGTTGAGGCGAGCCTCTAGGTGAGGGTCAAGGACCAAGGGCTCCACTGTGAACCTGATGACAGGTCCGCTCAGACTGCTTTCTTCAACGGAGGCAGAGAGCCACGGCGTGGTGAATGCAGTGTCAAAATAGGGATGCAACACCGCCGGCGTCGAGGGCCCTGGTTTGTAAGCTTTCTTTCTGAAGTTGCAGTCGTGGCATGCAGGAACTAAATTCGCCGGATGCACGGTCGTACCGGCGAAGAGAGACTTCGGGAGATAGTGATCGAGCTCGCTAACGCGTCCTTCACCGCAATACGGGCAGAGCTCGTTCAGAGCGGCGTTCTTGATCCCGCTTCGAATTGCTTCGGTCCCACGACGCTTACTGAACTGTCTGTCATATAGCTCTGCCATCGCACCCGCCGCGAGCCCGCCGACATCGAAGCGAGTACCATCGGCTTGATGAAAGGTCAGATTGGCACCCAGTTGATCGAAGGTGTTGCACAGCGCCTGAACAATCGGCGCGGCAGCTGTGTACGGAGCCCGCCGAGTCGCGTCGCTAATAGTGGAAGCGGCAGCGTCATAAGCAAGAGCTGACGTGGTCGCTGGAAGGCTCAGGCTATACAAAGTCTTCCTCCTGTGTCTGCTCCAGGGAACTCAACACGAAGCGGCCTTCACTGCCGAGTTGCTCGTCGAGCGCCCGCATGACCAACTCTGCGGACCCGTGATGCTGCGCTAGCAACTCTCGAAGCACCTCGTTAAACCCAGTCCGATTGACGTCAAGATGAAAGACCTCAGAAGTAAGGCGCGATACAGATTCCCCGAAGGTCTCAGTCTGCAGCTGTGATGCCCGAAAATCGTCTCCGCTGCGCTGAAGCATCCAGACGCATGAACGTGGAACCTCTTGAAGTACGACTGGCGAGTGAGTCGCAACAACTGCAACGCCGTTGCGATCAATAACGAGATCGGAGATAGCCCGCGTGAGCGCTGAAAGTAGGGGCGGATGGAGGTGAGTTTCAGGCTCGTCAAGAAGTATCAACGAGCGCTCTTCGACCAGTTCAACGAGGCGAGTTACTGTAAGCAAGGCGATCTTGTGGCCTGAGCTCATCGATTCAAAAGTTTCACGGGCGTCTACGGTGTTTGGGCCACTCTGATCTGAATCGAGGAGGTCGCCGAGCGAGGTCTCGGTGAGAATTCTGTCGGCGCGCGAAAGTGTATCGATCGCCGCCAGCCAGCGTCTTCTCCGGCGTCCTTTAGCACAGACTCTCAGGCTGTTCACGAACTGGTCTTCGAGTGACTCGCTAGCTTGTTGTGACAATCCAACGGTTTGGACAGTCAGTCGGGTAGGCAGCAAAGGCGACACTGTTCCTTCGCGATCGAAAGCTGAAAAGGCGACGTGGACCACATTCACGAACGGCGTCTCAGAGTCGCCCGAGAGGCCAGGGGTAATTTCGTCTCGGAAGGTTCCGGCGGATTCCGGCGAGCCGCTTGCTGCTGAGACAAAGTCTCGGAGCAGCTTCGATTTCCCGACTCCGTTCGCGCCGATAAGAACATGCACGTTAGTAGGTGGGCTGGCGTTAGGGTGAACGTCGAACTCCAAATGCAGAGGTGGTGCTGCGATTGTCTGGAGCCTGCTCGAATAGCTGAATTTATATGGCGTGAGGGCAGGCTTGCCCTCGATAATGCGCTGGAATTGTGTGGTGATTGTTTGGATGGGAACATGACGGAGGAGGGAAGTCGAAAACACCTCCGCACTCCTAGCCTCTTCAAGCAGCACGGCATTCTCGGCCACGTCACGAAGGGAACGGAGTGCAACTTTGCCGATTCCACCCGGCAGCTTCATGAGCGCTTCGTAGTACTCACGGTCCTGCCCTAGTGAGAAGAAGGGGCGCTCAAGCTTCGAAAACTGTTTCGGCAAGTCCGTGTGCGCGTCATATTCCTTCATGTCGTGGGGAGCGACTTTAACTGAGCCAATCTCGGTCACGTCGTCCCCCAATCCGAAGTAGAGCATAAATAGCGTCTTGAAGTGGTAGTCGTCCCAATCGTCAATGACCAATGTGAAGGTGCCAGCGGTCTTGACAGGCCAGTTACCTTTTCCGACTACGACAAAGCGAGGACCAATCATGGGTCCATACTCTCAGAGTTGGTGAGTTGCGTGAGGCATAGAGCGACTCTGCTGGCTCGAACCTCGATCAGGGAGCAACGGCGCCTAGTCCGCAAAATTAGAGTGTGGATGTATCCCCGGCTCAGGTCAATATTCCGGATCGGCACGATTCTTTGGCAAGAAGTATGCGTTCGCGTATCCGGAAACTGTTGCATCCGACGTGACCAGTCATACGGAGAAGCTCTCGGTACGCTCGTCGTGCTCACCTTCAAGGTGCGTGGTCCGAGTCAAATTCAGTCGTATAAACCAAGCGTTGGTGAAGGGATCGGGCTCGTCCCATCCTTTGAGAACTCCGCAGTCGCCGCAAGGGGACACCGCAATAAATGGTTTGTCTCCAGATATTGAGTTTTCGAGAATAGCTAGGTAACAACGCCTCGCAGGTGGTGATGCACACGTAGGTCTGATGGGCGAGATGAAAGAGGAAATTTCCGAAGTGCATAGAGGAAACTGCGTTCGTGCCTCAAGAAACCACCGCGGTATCCCCGGCGATCCTTGGTTCTTAGAACAGCCCACAATGGGGTTCTTCTAGATACTGTTCTAAGAACCTAAGGACATAAAAACCCTCCCGGGTAATTGAACTGGTCCCCGGAAGTTGGACAACTTAATTAAAGCATCACGCCGCGAGGGCATGGGTCCGGTATTCCATCGGGCTCATGCCCTCAAGCGTTAACGAGACACGTTTCGTGTTGTACCAGGCAATA
>Ga0307486_1001102_pt1 | contig 21737 bp, 19 predicted proteins | sample CBIW02metaG_FD_203663 | JGI IMG/M metagenome (GOLD analysis project Ga0307486, IMG submission 203663) | Sea-ice brine microbial communities from Beaufort Sea near Barrow, Alaska, United States - CBIW 0.2 | ecosystem: Environmental > Aquatic > Marine > Coastal | place: USA: Alaska | collected...
GACTGTAAACAAACCGCTTAGGCCGTCAAAGTACTTCTTGCCGTGATTGTCCCAGATGTGGTGCCCGCGGCCTTTGACAATGATGGGAACTTCAGCGCCGGATTCCAGCACCGACTGACGCGAGAAGTGCATCCATAGGTGATCCTTGGCTTTTTGCTGCAACTCGGCGTTGTGAGCATCGCTGTACAGGGTCGGTGAATCGATGGGCGTAGTTGCTGAACCGATCGGAGTGGTGAGAGTCATTTTTTTTACCGTGTTCCCCAGTTATAAAACTGTTTGTGGAGTTTGAGATAAACGAATGCCTCGGTGGAGAGGACTCCATCGAGATTGCGGATCTTAGAATTGAGAAGCTCGAGAAGTTCATCGTCGTCTTCACACACGACTTCGGCGAGAATGTCAAACGTGCCAGCAGTCAGAACGACGTAATCGACGGCGTCAATTTGAGCCAGCTGGTCTGCGAGCACCCGACTATCTGTTGACGTGCGAATGCCGATCATGGCCTGGCGAAAGAACCCGAGTTGCATGGGATCTGTCACGGCTACGACCTGCATAACACCGGAGTCCGTGAGCTTTTGTACCCGCTGTCGCACGGCCGCCTCGCTGAGACCGACAGCTTTGCCGATCTCGGCGTACGACCGACGTCCGTCGACCTGAAGCTGTTCAATGATCTTCTTCGATACATCATCCAGCTGGGCCGGCCGAGGTGGGTGACCGCGCCGTTGTCCATTCATGCATCGATTCTGTCAGTGAAAAGGCACTTCGGCAAGCGATTCCGTCGCACTTTGGGCAAATTGCAGCGGATTTCAATTACGAATCTGAGTGCGAACCAAACCGAACTAGGTACACTGAGCGGCATGAGCGCCCCCGAACTACGCAACTTCGTCAACGGCCAGTACGTTGAATCCACATCCACGGACCGATTCGATCTCATCGATCCCGCGACCGAAACGGTCTACGGGAGCAGCCCGGTGTCCAACGCCCAAGATGTTGATACCGCCTACCAGGCCGCTGCATCTGCTTTTGAGGTGTGGGGAGAAACGACGCCGGCCGTGCGGCAGCTTGCTCTATTTCGCATCGCCGATGCTGTCGAAGCACGGGCCGAAGACTTTGCCGATGCTGAATCCCTGGATACCGGCAAGCCGCGCTCTACCCTGGTGGACGACGAGATCATGCTCTCGGTCGATCAGATTCGCTTCTTCGCCGGCGCGGCCCGCAACTTGGAAGGCCGCGCCGCCGGCGAGTACATGACCGACCACACCTCTTTTATTCGACGTGAGCCCATTGGCGTGGTGGGGCAGGTCACGCCGTGGAACTATCCGCTGAACATGGCGGTGTGGAAGTTTGCCCCCGCGCTCGCCGCCGGCAACACAACGGTATTGAAGCCTTCGGACACCACTCCAAGCGCAACATTGCTGCTCGCCGAGATCGCTGCCGAGTTTTTGCCCAAGGGAGTGCTCAATGTACTCACCGGCGACCGCACCACCGGTGCAGCGATGGTCGACCACAAGACTCCTCAGCTCGTGTCGATTACCGGGTCGGTGCGTGCCGGGATGGCCGTTGCAGAGGCGGCGTCGCGCGATCTCAAACGAGTGCACCTTGAACTTGGCGGTAAGGCTCCGGTTATCGTCTTCGATGATGCCGATATCGAACTGGCCGTCGCTGGGATCGTTGCGGCTGGCTTCTTCAACGCTGGACAGGATTGCACCGCGGCCACCCGACTCCTCGTGCAGTCCGGTATCCACGATGAATTCGTCGCGGCCCTTGCGGCGTATGCACGCACCAATGCTCGCACGGGCGCTCCCAGCGAGCAAGGAATTATGTTCGGACCGGTCAACAACGCTAATCAGCTCGCCCAGGTAGCGGGCTTTATCGATCGACTGCCGGACCACGCAGTGCTGGAACTCGGCGGACACCGCGTGGGCAACACGGGATACTTTCACGAGGCAACCATTGTGAGCGGACTCGTGCAGACGGACGAGGCCGTGCAGCAAGAGATTTTTGGCCCGATGATGACCGTGCAGCGTTTTGCTGATGAGGCTGAAGCGCTGGCGGCTGCCAACGACGTTCAATACGGGTTGGCATCGTCGGTATGGACCAGCGATCACGGTCGGGCGATGCGCTTCGCCAAGCATCTTGACTTCGGTTGCGTGTGGATCAACACCCATATTCCAATCGTCGCCGAAATGCCTCACGGGGGTTTCAAACACTCTGGCTACGGCAAGGACCTGTCGATGTATGGTTTCGAGGATTACACCCGCGTGAAACATGTCATGTCTTACATCGGTCGTTAAGCGGTACCACGACCGCGACAGGTGCCGTTATCATTGTGCAAGTCCGGCGGCGCACGTTGGAACGGCGGGACGGTTTTGTGTCCCACACTCGGAAGGCACCACCCGTGACCCAGATAGGTCAAGGTTCGACCGAATTTCGCGTTGAACTGCCCAACGTTTCCACGACGATAACGCTGGCTTGGGCTGCCTTGACCGACGTGGGTCATCGTCGCGAGGTCAACGAGGACAGTGTTCTCGCGGTACCGCCGTTGTTTGCGGTGGCCGACGGTATGGGGGGACACTCTGCTGGTGATGTTGCCAGCACGGCCGTCGTAACCCGTCTGGCCGAACTTTCTGGAAGGCTCTTGACGGAGGCTGGGTCGATCGACCGGGCGTTGAATCTGGCGGTTGAAGACATGGCAGCGGGGGCCGGTGTTACCGACTCGGGAACGGGGACAACGGTCTCAGGCATCGCGTTGGCCCTGGTGTCAAACGCGGTTAATTGGATCGTGTATAACATCGGGGATTCCCGCGTATACCAACTCACCGGCGATGTACTCGAGCAGGTGACCCGTGATCATTCGGTCGTGCAGGAACTCGTTGACGCTGGGCGAATCACTCGCGAAGAGGCAGACGTGCACCCACAGGGCAATATCATTACCCGTGCTGTCGGGTTTCACGAACCGCCCATTCCCGATTACCAAATCTTGCCCGTGCACGCGGGGATGCGCATTTTGGTGTGTTCCGACGGGTTGACCAAAGAGCTGACTTTTTACGGCATTCGTCATTTTCTGCTGGAATCGAAGCCTGCTGCTGATGTCGTGGCCGCGATGGTGGAAGCAGCCTTAGAAAATGGTGGTCGGGACAACGTCACCGCTATTGTGGTGGACGTACTCGCGGTTGAGCCGTATGAGGCCCCCTGACCACGGTCTCTTCGGCGGACGCTCCCGCTGGTTGTAGTTGTTTCGAAACGGGCCTCGGTAAAAGCAGGTCCGACCAGCCACGTCCCACGCGGGCACGCTGGCTTCATGGCCTGGTGGGCCCGTGGCGTACTATGAAGCAAGTGAATGAGACCCTGCCTCCGTGCCCTGAATGCTCCAGCGACCTGACCTACGAGATGGGCGCACTCCTAGTGTGCCCGCTCTGCGCCAACGAATGGTCGAACGAACCGGCCAGCGAGGAGCCGGAAGCACAGACCGTGGATGCCTTCGGAACCGTACTCACCAGTGGGGACACGGTTTCCCTTCTCAAAGACCTCAAAGTGAAGGGACAATCGCTGTCGATTAAAGTTGGCACGAAGGTGCGCAATATTCGTCTCGTCGATCCCGTCAACGGCCACGACATCGATTGCAAGGTCGACGGCTTCGGGTTCATGCAACTCAAATCCAGCGTGGTTAAAAAGGTCTAGGTGGATCCAATCGTGACGTGTCAGATTTGTGGGGCGTGGTTACCCGTGGGGGCCATGTTTTGTGGCGAATGCGGCAGCTCTCGAACCGCCACCGTAGCGTCACGTACGCGCCCGGATCCTCGACCCAATGACACGACGATCATTGCGCGGCTCCCACGCCAGCCCGTTGTAATTTCGGTGCCGATACCAACGCCTGTGCCGACGCCGGTGCACGTACCTGTACCAGAGCCAGATGCAGTCTCGATCGCTGCCCTTCCCACCCAGGTCACCTTCGTTTTGAACTTCAGTACCGGCGAACGGGTGAGCGTGCAGGGTTCCGGTCTGATCGGACGAAAGCCTTTGCCGCAGCCCGATGAGATATTTGATCACCTCATCCGGGTGACCGATGCTGACCGTTCAGTTTCAAAGACTCATCTTGAGTTTGGCCAGCACGATGGTGAGCTGTGGGTAAGTGACCGTGTCTCGGGCAACGGGACGGTGATTCGCCGCCCCGGGGAAGCGGCTGAAGCACTCGAACCGGGTCGACGTTACGTTCTTCCCCGCGGAACGCGGGTTGAAATTGCCGATCACTCCTTTTCCGTCGTTTAAGCCCCTCCTCCACCTTCGACAACCTGCTGAAAAGTGCACCAACAGCGTGATGTAGTTCATTGCTGGGCTGTTCGCTGATCTGCTAAGAGGGTGTCTTCCCTCGACGATCCCCTCTCGCTGCCGCCAGCGCCAACGGCTTCGCCGCGGGCCGGGTTTCCTCTGCTCACCTCGGTGGCACCCCTGTTGGCATCGGGCATGATTTGGATGATTACCGGCTCCGCATTTGCGCTGATTTTTGCAGTTCTCAGCCCTATCATCGCCGTTGCCAGCCTGTTCGATTCCAAGCGCACGGGGCGTCAACGTCGCCGGGCAGAGCAGGTCGCACACAACGAGGCCGTAGCCCTGCTGCGTGTTGTGATCAGTGAACGCCAGTGCCGCCTTCGCGACGAGGCCTGGCAGCGCACACCGTCCGCGCGAGCTATCGTTTCCGGTCGTGCTGCAGCGGCATCTTGGCGGCAAAGCGACGCCACGGTCGTGGCCGTAGGAACAGGCCGAGCGCCAAGCGGCATCCGGTTGGGCGGGGCTAGCGCTCCAAACGAGGAGCGAGAACTTCGCGAATGGGCCGCATCCATCACCGAAGCACCCATCGTCGTTGATCTCAGTCACGGGCTCGGCATCGTCGGTCCCCACCCGCTTTCGGTTGCCCTCGCTCGAGCCATTGTGGTCCAACTTTGTTTTGCCCTTCCTCCCACCGAGGTGGGGATTTACTATGAAACGAGTGCCGCATCCTCCGATTGGGACTGGCTGGCAGGACTGCCGCACTGCGCAGCTGTGCCGCGTGGGCACTCGATCGTGCTCTGGACAGGCAGCTCCCGAGAAGCAGGCGGTTCCCGGGAGGCAGGCGGTCCTCGAGAACCAGGTAGTGCTGAACCTGGTCGTAGCCGGCTCCTGGTGGCGGTGGCGAAACGGGTAGAAGACTTGCCCCCTGGATGCGGAACAGTCGTTCACATCGCTGGACCGGCGAGGGCACAGATCGTGCGTTCAATGCATCGCAGGCCGAGTGAAAGTTTCTCTCCGGAATTGCTCACTGGTACGGAAGCGGCAGAAGGTGCGGTGGCGCTCGCCGCGCAGGCACAGGCCGCCGGTCTGGTTTCGGTAGGAGGTACTCTTCCCGCGGCAATACACCTCACTGCGCTCCTCGCCCACCACGCCAGCTTTCGGCGCAATCTGACGGCAAAACCGTCCGCCCTCAACTGCCCCATCGGCATCGGTGAAAACGGCCCGGTGTGCGTTGATCTAGTGCACTCCGGGCCACACGCCGTGGTCGGAGGTACTACCGGCAGCGGCAAGAGCGAACTTCTGGTGACGTGGGTGGCAGCCCTCGCCGCAACATATACGACCAGACAGGTGAATTTTCTCCTCGTCGATTTCAAGGGCGGAGCAGCATTTCATGCCCTGGGGCGGCTGCCGCACTGCGTAGGACTCATCACCGACCTCGATTCGACCACGGCAGCTCGGGCTCTGGCGAGTCTGGGAGCCGAACTTCGTTATCGAGAGCGCATGCTGAGCGTAGCTGGAGCGCGCGATGTAACCGACGCGAGACTCATAGAAGCGTTGCCCCGGCTAATTATCGTTGTGGATGAGTTCGCAACGATGCTGGGAGTGTTTCCTGAGTTGCATGCCGCCTTTGTCGATATTGCCGCCCGCGGGCGGTCTCTTGGCGTGCACCTCATACTGTGCACGCAGCGGCCAGCCGGAGTTGTGCGCGACGCCCTGCTAGCCAATTGCAGCCTGCGTGTGTCGTTGAGGGTGAATAACCGCGCCGATAGCCAGGCGGTAATCGGTACGGATGCCGCCGCGGCTTTGGCCGTGGGCGAACCGGGTCGATGCCTCGTTGCCAACGAAACCCGGGACCCGGTGCTCTGTCAGGTCGCAACGACCCGAGACGTGGATATTGCGCACATAGTGGCGTTGTCACATCAATCCGGCTGCGCGCCGCGGCGTCCCTGGCTCGACGTGCTTTCGTCAGAGGTAAGAGAGACCGACCTCTTGTCTGTCAGCGCCGGCCAGGCAGTGTTGCCGGGATACGCCCTCGGGCTGCTCGATGAACCTGAGCGCCAACGGTACCGTGTGTTCACATACGATCCTAACGTGGATGGGCATCTGCTCGTAGTTGGAGGAGCTGCCTCGGGTAAGTCCACCCTGCTGCGTACCCTCGTTCGGGTTGCACAGAATCGAGTGCAGGCCCAGCTGGTTACGGCAGACGTTGAACTGGCGTGGGATGCCCTTATGAGCCTGAGTTCCCGGATCGAGTCCGGGCAGCAGACGCGGGTATGCCCCCGGGTGGTGGCCTTTGATGACTTCGACTCCGTGTGCGCTCGCTGGCAACCCGATCATCGTCTTGCTGCCGTAGAGCATCTCACCGGGCTACTACGAGATGGAGCGGCGTTCGGAGTGCATATCGTTGTGGCTGTGCAGCGCTATACCGGCGCAGTTCCGGGGTTGGCTGCACTCTGCCCAAGTTCTCTACTTCTCAAATTGCCCACGCTGCAAGACCATCTCGCCGCTGGCGGCCAGGCGGCCGGTTATAACGCGGCGCTGCCGCCGGGCGGGGGCACCTGGCGCAACCTCCGCGTGCAGTTGCTGGTGCCTGCGCCAGTCCTGCCGGTGCCAGTCGCGCCGGTGCCAGTCGTGCCGGTGTCAGCCAGTCCGATTTCGCCTCTGCCAGCGCACGGGGCGCTCCTGGTTGTTTCGTCCCAGCCGACCAGCACCGCCGCCAGACTGCGTGCTTCTTTGGGGGTAGCGGTGACCGAGCTGGCGGGAACGACGCCACCCGCAGCATCCGTCTTGCACGTGGCAAATGACACGGGCCAATTCGTCGTTGTCGGGGACGCTGACAACTGGCAGACACACTGGGCGTTGTTGGCCCGGTTAAGAGGCCAGATGTTGCCCGATGCGGTGCACCTCATTTTCGACCGTTGCAGCCTGTCAGATTTTCGGTTGATCAGTCACCATCGAGAGTTGCCCCCGCCCCTTGGCCCTGGCCGGGGTCGGGTCTGGGTACTCAGCGGTGACGGCCAAGTCACCCGAGCTCACTTGCCCGATCCTCCCAACGATCCTCCCAACGATCCTTCCAACGATCCTCCCAACGATTCTCCCAACGATTCTCACGGGATCGAGAACGTCGGCGGCGCTCCTACTGAGCGGTGAACGGACGTTTTCGAGGGCAAAACCGGCGGGTATGTGCTGATTTCGTGACAAATCGGTTGCAAAATCAATCTTTAGACCACTTTTAAGTGTTTTTGCTACCGATATGTGCAATTATCGACCAACTCGCAACGTAGCGAGCAGAGACCGTGTGTGTGCCCAGAATGCTAGGAGAACCATGATGAAGTCCAAGCCGCTGCCCGCCGATCCCATGATCCGTCAACTTGTTCGCCAGGCACAGAACGCCCAAATGGGTCGTCGAACCCTGCTGGCCGGAGCTGGGGCGGGTGCAACAGCGCTCGCCCTCTCGGCGTGTTCCAACGGAGCCGCCGCAAAGCCCACCGCCGCCCCCGACACCAGCGATACCGACAAGCTCGTGCGGTGGGACAACTGGGCGCTGTATGTAGACGTTGACGACGCGGGCAATTACCCCACCATTAGGGCATTTGAGGCGGAGACGGGCATCAAGGTTGAGTACACCGAAGCCGTTGACGATAACAACACCTACTACGGCAAGGTCAAAGACCAGCTCGCCCTCGGACGGGACATAGGCGCCGATACCGTCTGCTTGACCGACTGGATGGTCGCTCGCATGATCCGGTTTGGCTACACACAGAAGCTCGACCACGCCAACATGCCCAACGTCAAGAACCTCTTGCCGTCCTTGCAGAACGTCGACTTCGACCCGGGTCGTGAGATGAGCGTGCCGTGGCAGGGAGGGTTCGCTGGCATCGCCTGGAACAAAGAAAAGCTTCCCGCTGGCATCAAGTCGGTGCGGGACCTCTGGGCCCCCGAGCTCAAGGGCCGGGTTGGCGTGCTCTCGGAAATGCGCGACACGATGGGCCTGATCATGCTCGACCAGGGCGTCGATATCTCTGGCAAATGGGGTGATGACGAATTCAACGCTGCAATCGATGAGTTCCAGAAGCAGGTGGCAGACGGTCAGATTCGTAATATCAAGGGCAACTCCTATAAGGAAGACCTCGCCAACGAAGATACGCTCGCTGCAATCGTGTGGTCGGGCGACATCGTTCAGCTCAATGCCGAGAACGGTGATCGGTGGGAGTTCATGGTACCGGAGGCCGGGGGAACGCTATGGAATGATAATTTCATGGTGCCGATCGGCAGTGGCGGCAAGAAAAATGTTGAGTCGCTCATCAACTACTACTACGAGCCTGCTGTAGCGGCAGAAGTCGCTGCCTACGTGAACTACATCACCCCGGTGGTAGGTGCCAAGGAAGCAGCAATGGCCATTGATCCAGAGCTCGCCAACAACCAGCTCATCTTTCCCAACGACGACATGCTTTCCCGGGCCTTTGTCTTCCGTGGACTTGACGGCACCGAAGAGCAGAAGTACAGCTCAAAGTTTCAGAGCATTCTGCTCGGAGCCGCGTGATGGCCAATGGTGCATTCGCCGAGAGCGGCGCCGACCTCGAACTCGTAGGAATTCAAAAAAGATTTCCCGGGTTCACCGCAATTGAAAACCTCGACCTTACAATTCCGGCCGGGTCATTCTTTGCGCTGCTGGGGCCTTCCGGCTGCGGGAAAACGACAACCCTGCGTCTCGTCGCCGGGCTGGAAGCCCCGACCGCCGGGCGCATTCTGATCGGTGGCAGCGATGTCACCGACCAGAAGTCCTTTCAGCGCCCGGTCAACACAGTGTTTCAAAGCTATGCCCTCTTTCCCCATATGACGGTGCTGGAGAATGTGGCTTTCGGTTTGCGCCGGCGAAAAATGGCTGATCCGGTGGGTAAAGCTCACGAAGCTTTACTCCTCGTCGAGCTGGACCATTTGGCCAGCCGTCGTCCCCAGCAGCTTTCTGGGGGCCAGCAACAGCGAGTGGCCTTGGCTCGTGCCATTGTCAACCGTCCGGCGCTTCTCCTGCTTGACGAACCGCTCGGTGCCCTTGACCTCAAACTGCGTCGCCAGATGCAGCTTGAGCTTAAAACGATTCAAGAAGATGTCGGGCTTACGTTTTTGCATGTCACCCATGACCAGGAAGAGGCCATGACTATGGCCGATACCATCGCGGTGATGAATAAGGGTCGCATCGAGCAGATGGGGGCGCCGCAAAAACTCTACGAACTGCCCAGAACCTCTTTTGTCGCCAACTTTCTCGGACAGTCCAACCTGTTCACTGGACCGGTTGTAGGAGCGACCAGTGCGGGAATCGCGGTCAATATCGCCGGGCAGAAGATAATCGTGCCCCTTGATCGTGCCCATCGCACCACTGGTGATGTGACCGTTGGTGTGCGACCCGAGAAACTAACCATGCACGCGCACGAGCCCGCCCACGATGCCGGCCAGAACGTTATGGGTCCAGGCCGGGTCGTCGATGTTTCGTTCAGCGGAGTGAGCACGCAATATCTGGTCGACGTCCCAGGGGCCGGCAAGCTGATCGTCTTTTCCCAGAACATGTCATTTGGGTCGGATGCGTTGGACGGCGCCGAGGTATGGCTGAGCTGGACCATTGACCATGGATTTGGTCTCGATGATGATCCCGCGGATGCTCCGCGGTTTGCGCCGGACTTAGATACCCGCACCATCGCCGCCCAGCGTCGCACATCGCCCAGCGCGGAGCTAGAGGAGGCATAGCGATGGCCTTCGCCGCATTTTCATCCCAGACCGCTCCGGCGGCCGATCCCACTGCCCGCAAGAAGAGTCCAGTCGCGCTGTGGCTGCTCCTTCCCGGAATCCTCTATTTGGTTCTGTTTTTTCTGACACCCCTCGTGTCGTTGCTACTGACATCGTTCAAGGCGCCGACCGAATTTGGTGACATTGGACAGTTCAGTTATGCGTTTCGCTGGGAAAATTACGTCGACGTCGTAACGACGTACTGGCCGCATATCATCCGGTCCTTCTCGTACGCGCTCGTTGCGACATTCTTCGCCCTGATAATCAGCTATCCGCTGGCTTATTTCATCGGTGTGAAAGCTCGGCGCTGGCCGTTGTTGCAGAGCCTCATGCTGGTTTCGGTCATTGCGCCGTTCTTCATCAGCTTTCTACTGCGCACGCTGGCCTGGAAGCAGCTGTTCTCCGACGAGTCTTTTGTCGTGCAATCGCTGAAGGCATTGTCGTTGCTCGCGCCGGAAGCACACGTAACGGGGACCGCTTTTTCCGTGATCTTTGGCCTCACCTACAACTTCATACCGTTCATGACCCTGCCGTTGTACACGACCCTGGAGCGGCTCGACGTGCGTTATCTCGAAGCGGGGAACGACCTCTATGCCAGTCCGTTTCAAGTGTTTCGTAAGGTGACGATTCCCCTGTCGATGCCCGGCATCGTTGCTGGAACGCTGTTGACATTTATTCCGGCGGCCGGTGATTACATCAATGCCAGTCGCGACTTTCTCGGTGGCACGGGTACCCAGATGATGGGAAACGTGATCGAGGCTAACTTTCTGGTGCTGCAGAACTTTCCGGCCGCGGCGGCGTTGTCCATCATTCTCATGACTGTGATTCTCGTGTTTGTCAGTATTTACGTCAAACGATCCGGAACGGAGGAACTGCTGTGAAGCTTTCCCTCGGTAAGTGGCTGCTGCCCGTCTATAGTGCTCTGGCGCTGCTGTTCTTGATGATTCCCATCGGCTATACCTTTGTTTTCTCCTTCAACAACTCCATCAAGTCGAATATCACCTGGCGCGGGTTTACTTTCGACAAGTGGCTCAACGTGTGCAACGTACAAAACGGTGCGGTGTGCCAAGCTTTCGGGAACAGCATCTTCATTGGGATCGTGGCAACGGTCGTCGCGACGATTTTGGGAACGATGATCGCGATTGCCATTGTTCGCTACCGGTTTAAGTTTCGGTCCCAGACCAGTCTGTTGTTGTTCCTGCCGATGGCGACTCCGGAGGTCGTGCTCGGCGCCGGGCTGGCCGCGCAGTTCTTGTCGCTCGGTGTTCCCAAAGATATGCTCACCATCATCTTGGCGCACACGATGTTTTGCATCAGCTTTGTCGTGGTAACGGTGAAGGCGCGGGTAGCCAGTCTTGACCCTGCCCTGGAAGAAGCGGGCCGCGATCTTTATGGTTCGGCCGTGCAGGTATTTCTGCGCATCACTTTCCCCCTGCTGTTGCCGGGAATTCTGGCTGCAGCGCTGTTGTCCTTCGCCCTGTCGTTTGATGATTTCATTATCACCAACTTCAACTCCGGCGCGGTAACCACATTTCCCAAGTACATTTGGATCTCGGCGGCCCGCGGAATTCCCGCTGAGGCCAACGTGCTGGCGTCGGCAGTATTCATCCTCGCGCTCGTCGTCGTCGTGACGGTTCAGGTTTCCGGCGCAGCGAAGGCTCGGCGCCTAGCGAAAATGAACTGACCCAGGGCACGGGCGCCTGGTCGCAGTTGGCGCGACTAAACGTAGCTTGCGCGAATCTCTCCAACGGGCTGGCCGCCGCCGGTGACGGCTAGCCCGAGGTGAGGCAGCACGCCCGCAACATCTGCTCGATCTAGTGCCCCTGCATCGGCTAGCAACCCGAGCGCCACGGCAGTGGCGGCTCGCAAATTACCGTCCAGCACCTTCACCGCCACGGTTGTTCCGTTGTCGCATGAGGCCACCATGATGCCTTCAGCACCACCCTTGATAAATAGGCCGAGTCGATCGATCACGGTGCTGTCTGCCCGCCCCGGGCCAGCCACAACCCAGCCGTTGGAGCGCACAGCCTCGGCCAAAAATCCGGCCTCACGGTAGATCGCAAAGGGGGAGCTGGATTTGCTCGTCGCGATGCGCGCTACGCCGCGGGCCAACCCGGTGAGCGAGATTGCATGCACCGGTGCGCCGCATCCATCGACACCCGTTGCCGCAGGGCGTTCTCCGGTAAAACGCTCAAGTACATCGAGAATGTGTTTTTGCAGCGGATGGGCGAGTTCCAGGTAACCGTTCAACTCCCAGCCGTTGTGCGCGCACGCCGCGAGCATCGCCGCGTGCTTGCCCGAACATTCCATGTAAATCGGAGCCGTTCCGACACCGAGCCGCACCAGGGCGTCTCGGGAAGCAGAATCCGTTGGCCATGCGGACGGGCAGCCCAAAGCGCTTTCCGGCACGTTGGCACGAGCCAGAAGCCCCCGAACGAGGTCGACGTGGCCCGATGTACCACTGTGGCTTGCCGTGGCGATCGCTGCTTCGGCCCCGCGCAGGGCAACACCGCTGGCCATAACGGCAACGGCCTGAAACGGTTTCATGGCCGAGCGCGGAAAGACCGGACTGGTGGCATTGCCCAGCACCCTCAGCACTTCGCCGTTGGTGCCGAGCACAATCGCTGAACCGGCGTGGCGAGATTCGACGAAGCCGCTTCGTTCAATAACAGCGAGTTCGACGGAATCGTCGACCGAAAAGGTCTCAGCCACGTCGTCTAGAGCGATGCGGCGTGCGCGGCCATGGCGTCATCGATCACTGAGAGAGCATCCGCGATGAGAACATCGGAAAGCGCGAGACTCGGCAGAAAACGCAGCACGTTGCCGTAGGTTCCGGCGGTAAGCAGCAGGACGCCGTGCTGGCCGGCATAGGCCGAGATGGCGGTTACAGCGGCAGCGTTGGGGGCCTTCGTGGTGTCACCGGTGCCGGGCTGCACGAGTTCAATGGCGATCATGGCGCCACGGCCACGGATTTCACCAATGATGTCGTACTTGTTCTTCAACGTCGTAAGTCCAGCGGTGAGTGACTTCTCGATGCGTGCCGCTTCGCCGAGCAGGTTGTTGGCCTCGATAGCCTCAAAGACAGCCACTGCCGCAGCACAGGAAACCGGGTTGCCGCCGAAAGTGCCGCCGAGGCCGCCGGGCTGCGAGGCATCCATGATCTCGGCGCGGCCGGTGACTGCGGCGAGGGGAAAACCGCCGGCTATGCCCTTGGCGCTCAGCACCAGGTCGGGAATCCAACCGAAGTGCTCGCTCGCGTAGTACTTACCGGAACGGGCCATGCCGCTCTGGATTTCATCCGCGATCATCACCACACCGTTAGCGGTGCACCATTCTTGCAGGGCGGGCAGGAAGCCATCCGCTGGCACCATGAAGCCGCCCTCTCCCTGAATGGGCTCAACCACCAAACAGGCCAGGTCGCTGGCTCCTACTACCTTGTCGAGGTAGGCGATCGTGCGCTGAGCGGCTTCGGCGCCGGTGAGGCCGTCGTGATACGGGTACGAACTCGGTGCGTGGTACACGTCGCTGGCGAGGGGGCCATAGCCGGTGGCGTAGGGCATGGCTTTGTAGTTCATGGCCATGGTGAGCACTGTACGGCCGTGGTAGGCGTGATCGAGTACCGCGACGGCGCGGCGACCGGTGTACTTGCGGGCGATCTTCACACCGTTCTCAACGGCTTCGGCGCCAGAGTTGATAAGCACGCTCTTCTTGGCAAAATCACCCGGGGTGTGTTCGGCGAGAAGCTCGGCAACGCGCACGTAATCTTCGTAGGGGGTGACGGTGAAGAGGGTGTGGATGAAGTCCTGGGCTTGCCCAGAGGCGGCGGCGACAACGCTGGACTCGGTATGGCCAATGGTTGTCACGCCAATGCCGGCACCAAGGTCGATGAACTGGTTGCCGTCGACGTCGACGAGGATGGCGCCGTTGGCCTTGGCGATGTAAACGGGGAGCATGGAACTGACGCCATCGGAGACGGCCGCCTGGCGCCGCTTGTGCAGCGCCGCTGAAATTGGACCAGGAATTGCGGTCACAATCTTTCGTTCTTGCTCGATGACAAAGTCAGCGGATGCGGGGGCGGTGGCAGCAGTGTTCGTAAGAGTGTCAGTCATGATGACACCACTTTACCGTTTCGTTCCCCCTAAGGCTGGTTGTGCTGTCAGAATTGCTAAACACTAGGGCGCCAAAGTGCTGGTGGAACAACTAGATTGCATAGGGCAACTCACAGATTCTCGAGAGGGAAATATGCTCGGCGAACACAACTACGCAGTCCGGGTCGACTGGACCGGCAACCAGGGCACGGGCACGAGCAACTATCGCGCTTACGGGCGGCAGCATACGATAACCCCGCTCGGCAAAGGAGCCGACGAAAAGGCTGTTATCAAGGGATCGAGCGATCCGACCTTCCACGGCAATGCTGAACGTTGGAATCCAGAGGAGCTGCTGCTCGCCGCGCTTACCCAGTGCCATATGCTCTCTTACCTGCACGTCGCGGTGCGGAATGGAATTACCGTCGTGGCATACACCGATTGCGCGGCGGGTCTGATGCGACAGCTTCCCGCCGGTGGAGGGAGCTTCGTATCCGCTACCTTGCGCCCCCAGGTGACGATCACGGACTCGGCGCAGGTGGAATTCGCCCAATCCCTGCATGCCGAGGCGGCACGAGAGTGCTTTATTGGGGCGTCAATGAACTTTCCGGTCGAACACGAGCCGGTCACCACCGTTCACTGACGAGGCCCCCTTTGACCTGTGAGTTTTTCGCTGCTATCCACGCTGTAATGCGCTGAAACTTACGTGTCAGCAGGGCTAGAGGCGTTCCCGCGGGAAGACTCGGCGAGCGATGCGATTCAAGGTGCCGACCGGCGGAGACTCGTTGTAGGCGTGTGCCAACTCTTGGCCAGAGAGAGAGTGAATGGCCGCCATGACCTCGTCCGTGGCTTGGCGGCGCGCTTTCCCCGACGTGGCGGGTCCGTGGTGGCCAAGATCGAGCGGCTCGCCAAAACTTACGGTGATCTTTCGAATGCGGGGTACCTTGGTGCCCACTGGCTGAATCTCCTGGGTGCCAATCAGTCCCACTGGAACGACGACCGCCCCGGTGGTCAGGGCCAGCCACGCCACGCCGGTGCGGCCCTTGTACAGACGACCGTCCAGGGAACGGGTGCCCTCGGGATAGATGGCAAACGCGCCTTCAGCGTCAAGCACCGCGCGGCCCTCGTCGAGAGCTAGCTGGGCGGCCTGACCGGCGCCGCGTTCTACGCCGATCGCTCCAATGGCGGAAAAAAATGTGCGGGAAACCCAGCCTTTGACGCCGGTGCCGGTGAAGTACGTTGACTTAGCCAAGAACTGCACCCGGCGCGGTGCGACCAGGGGAATAACGATGCTGTCGATGAAGGACAGATGGTTGCTCGCTAAAATTACGCGCCCGGTCGCCGGAATGTTATCCCGCCCCAAGATACGTGGGCGAAAGACTATGCGGGCAACGGGCGCCATGATGCCGTAGCCGAGAAAATAGACGAAACCTGGGCGTTTGACGCGTTCTGCATCGTCCAGCACAGCAGGCGAATCGTTGGCTCGTTCCTCGGGGGCGGAGCTTCCGGAAGCGTGCTCAGTGGTCTTGGTCGCATCAACGTCATCGGGTTCTGCTTTGGCACCAGTCACCCGTTGACACTACGCCACTGGCGGCGTTCACCTAGCATGGGGTGGTGCAGAGAGTAATCATCCTCGGGTCCACGGGCTCGATCGGAACCCAGGCCCTTGACGTCATTCGTGCTAACCCCGAACGGTTTGAGGTGGTTGGCCTGTCGGCCGGGAATAACGGCTATCTTCTGGAGACGCAGGCCCATGATTTTCAGGTTGAACACACCGCGCTCGGCGTGGATGCTGCCGTGCAGCTCGTGCAGGATATCGAAGCTGATGTCGTGCTCAACGGCATCACCGGTTCGGTCGGTCTTGGTCCGACGCTCGCAGCGTTAAAAGCTGGCCGCACCCTGGCCCTGGCCAATAAGGAGTCGCTGATCGTCGGTGGCGATTTGGTCAAAGCGCTGGCCTCACCCGGCCAGATCGTGCCGGTCGATTCCGAGCACTCGGCTATTGCCCAGGCGTTGCTAGCGGGAACCCACAATGAGGTGCGTCGACTCATCCTGACGGCATCCGGCGGGCCTTTTCGTGGTTTTAGTGCGGAACAGCTTGCCCGGGTAACCCCGGCAGAGGCGTTGGCGCACCCCACCTGGAACATGGGGTTGGTGGTGACGACCAACTCGGCGACTCTGGTTAATAAAGGTCTTGAGATTATTGAGGCTCACCTGCTGTTCGACGTGGAATACGATCGCATCGACGCCGTTGTGCACCCGCAATCCGTCGTTCATTCCATGGTCGAATTTGTAGATGGATCCACGATCGCTCAGGCCAGCCCGCCCGATATGAGGCTGCCGATTTCATTGGGATTGGACTGGCCCCACCGCGTGGCCGCCGTCGGCACTCCCATTGATTGGACGGTGGCGCACAACTGGACCTTTGAACCGCTCGATGATGCTGCCTTTCCGGCCGTCGATTTGGCCAAGAAGGTTGGCCGTATGGGCGGCACCTACCCGGCGGTATTCAACGCGGCCAATGAACAGGCCGTCGCAGCTTTTCACGCTGGACGAATTGGCTTCATGGACATCGTGCAGACGGTTTTGCGCGTGGTGGAAGCGCACGAGCAAGACGGTGTGCTCACTCTGGACTCCTTGTCCGACGCCGAGCGCTGGGCGCGGTCGACGGCCGATCAACTCATCCAGAAAAGATAGACCGAGACTTCACAGCCGGCCGCTTCACAGCCGGCCGCTTCACAGCCAGCCGCTTTGCAGCTTGAAGCGGTTACCCTTCAAACGTGGAAACCGTACTGCTGTTCATACTGGGCGTCGCCATCGTCGTCGTGGGTCTTGCGCTCTCGATCGGCCTGCACGAAATCGGCCACCTCGTTCCCGCCAAGCTATTCGGTGTCAAGGTCACCCAGTACATGATCGGTTTTGGCCCGACGCTGTGGTCCCGAACCCGGGGCGAAACGGAATACGGCGTGAAGGCCATTCCCATGGGTGGCTATATCGCCATGATCGGTATGTTTCCGCCGTCGAAGAAGGGCGGTGCGCCCCGCAGCACCACTACCGGATTCTTCGACCAAATGGTGCAGGAAGGCGAACCGGAGAAAAAAACGAGCGCTCTGTCGACTATGGTCGACGACGCCCGTCAAGCCAGTGCCGAGACCATCGGTAGGGGCGAAGAGCATCGTGCTTTTTACCAGTTGCCCGTGCTCAAACGCGTGATCATCATGCTTGGTGGTCCCACGATGAATCTGCTCATTGCAATCGTGATGTTCGGCATTCTGCTGATGGGATTTGGCACTCCGCAGATCAGCACGACCGTCGGTAGCGTGAACGAGTGCGTCCTGCCAGCTTCCAGCGATCGACAAACCTGCGGCGCCGCTGATGAGGCCTCACCGGGCGCCGCTGCGGGATTGCAGCCGGGAGATCGCTTGGTGAGCATCGCGGGCACCAGGATCAAAAGCTGGGACCAGTCGACCGAGATCATTCGCCGATCGGCGGGACAGGCTCTTGCCGTTGTCGTGGAACGAAACGGTGCCGATGTGAAACTCACGCTCTCACCGAAGCTCACCGAACGCTACGTCTACACTGACACTTCCAAAATCAAAACGGATGCCTCCGGCGCTGCCGTGACCGAAGAGGTTGGTTTCGTCGGCATCGGCGCTGCGCGCGAACTCGTACCCCAGCCCATCACCGCCGTTCTTCCGGCCGTGGGCGACAACATCGCCAATGTGGCGCATATGATTCTGAATCTGCCCGACCGGCTCGTGGCCGTCGCCAATGCCGCGTTCGGACCGGGGGAGCGAGATTTGAACGGCCCCATCAGCGTGGTGGGAGTCGGCCGGGTCGCTGGCGAATTGGCCAGCATCGACACCATCCCGGTTGCCTCCAAGGTTGCCAGCATGCTCGGGCTACTCGGCTCTCTCAACATTGCCCTGTTCGTGTTCAACCTGGTGCCGCTGCTTCCCCTTGATGGCGGCCACGTTGCCGGAGCCCTGTGGGAGGGCATCCGGCGTTTCTTCGCGAAGTTATTCAACCGCCCAGATCCGGGGCCGGTTGATATGGCCAAGCTCATGCCGCTCACCCTAGCGGTGGTGGTGCTACTTGGCGGCATGAGCCTGCTGCTGATCTACGCCGACATCGTCAAACCGGTCAATTTTTTCGGCTAACCAGTCACCTCTTAACCGATTCGCTACCGCGACAGCAGCAGCGCTTCGCCCTGGCCGCCACCGCCGCACAGCGCTACGGCCGCCTTGCCGGTGCCTCGCCGTGCGAGCTCAAGAGCGGCATGCAGGGCGATGCGCCCGCCGCTTGAACCAATGGGGTGGCCGATGGCAATGCCGCCGCCGTGGACGTTCACCATGTCGGTAGAGACCCCGAGTACCTTCGACGACTGGGCGACGACCGAGGCGAAGGCTTCGTTGATCTCCATAAGGTCGAGGTCCGAGACGGTCCAGCCCTGCCGGGTGAGGGCATGGGAAATCGCGTTGGCCGGCTGGGAGTGCAGGGAATTGTCGGGGCCGGCAACCTGGCCGCTTGCTTCGATCACTGCAAGCCACGGCAAATTGTGTTTTTCGGCCCAGGCCCGGCTGGTCACGATGACGGCGCTCGCGCCGTCGCTGAGCGGAGCAGCGTTACCGGCGGTGATGCTTCCGTCCGCATCGAAGGCGGGGCGCAATCGGCCGAGCGTCTCGGTCGTGCTCTCGGCGCGAACGCCCTCGTCGGTGCTAATCACGCGCGGCTCACCCTTGCGCTGCGGAACGCTGATCGGGGTGATCTCGTCGCTGAACAGATCGCTCGCCGCGGCCGCGGCGGCTCGTTGGTGCGACGCTGCGGCGATTTCGTCCTGCTCAAGCCGACTTTGGCCAAGTTCAACATTGGCGCGCTCGGTTGAGAGCCCCATCGAGAGGCCATCGAAGGCATCGGTGAGGCCGTCGTGGGCGGCGTGATCGAGGGCGGCGACGGTGCCGTAAGCCCAGCCCTGGCGGGAGCCCGGCAGCAGGTGCGGGGCCTGCGACATGGATTCTTGACCGCCGGCCACGACGACCTCCGCTTCGCCGAGGCGTACGAGGCGAGCGGCGTCGATGATCGCCGCCAGCCCCGAAAGGCACACCTTATTGAGGGTCATAGCGGGAACGTTCCACGGGATGCCCGCAGCCACGCTGGACTGACGTGCCGGATTCTGCCCGCAGCCGGCCTGCAAGACCTGGCCCATGAGCACGAAATCCACCTGCTCCGGAGCGATTCCGGCACGCGCGAGGGCGCCTGTGATAGCCGCGGCCCCGAGATTAACAGCGGTGAGCGAGGCAAGCTGCCCGTTCACTCGGCCCTGGGGCGTGCGTGAACCCGCCAAAAGTACGACGTCTGTTGCGGTCATCGGGACTCCTTCGTCAATATGTTGCCTGAGTGCTGTGTGGTGCCTGAGTGCAGTTAGAAATTTTGTGGCGCTGCCACCGTTCCAGCATATTGGCCACGACTGAGTATCGGTTCACGCCATCCGCTTGACAATGGCTTCGATTGCTCATAGATTCCTGATACCTGAACCACCTGTCATGTTTGGGTGGTTCCCTCCTGTTAGCACCAGAAACCAACAGCACGAAAGGCAAATTTCATGCGGGTAACAAAGAAGTTCCTGGCCCCGGCGTTTCTCGCCGTCGCCGCCCTGACCCTGGCCGGATGCGCCCCTGCGGCCACCACCGGCAGCACGGCGGCCGATGGTTCCACGGCAAAAACTGCCGTTCAGGTGGGAATGATCACCTCCGCCACGGGCCCACTGGCCGCCTATGGCGCCGCCTACACCGCGGGTTTCGAAGCGGGCCTTGACTACGCCACAGACGGCACCGGCGCCGTCGACGGACGCGATCTGGAGATCACCTGGAAAGACGATCAGGGCAATCCCGACACCGCGGTGTCCGTAGCGAAAGACTTGATCGGTCAGGGTTATAAGATTCTGGCCGGCACCGTCTCCTCCGGTATCGCCGTTTCGCTGGCGGAACAGGCCGACCAGAATAAGGTGCTATATATCTCCGGTCCGGCCGCGGCCGACGCGATCACTGGAATCAACGAGTACACCTTCCGTTCCGGGCGCCAGACTTATGAGGACGTTGCCACTGCAGGAACTTTTATTGGTGACCCGAGCGGCAAGAAGGTCGTCGTCTTCGCTCAAGACAACGCTTTCGGTCAGGGAAACCTTGCGGGAGTACAGGCTGTGCTGGGGGCTAAGGGAGCCACCGTTGAAGGTGTACTCGTCGCCGAAGACGCCACCGAGTTCACCCCGTTCGCGCAGCAATTGCTCGACGCCTCACCCGACCTCATTTTCACCGCTTGGGCTGGTGCCAGTACCGGCGCCATGTGGACAGCACTGCAGCAGCAGGGTGTCTTCGAAGCCGTTCCCGTCGTCACCGGCCTCGGTGATGTCTCCACCTACGGTGCCTACGGTGCCGCGAGCGACAAGATCAGTTTTCTCTCGCACTACTTTGCATCGGCAACCGATAACGAGCAGAGCAAGGCCATGATCAGTTACCTCGAAGCCCATGACGCGCAGGCCGACCTCTTCTCACCCGACGGTTTCGTTGCAGCGCAGCTTCTCGTTCAGGCTGTACGCGAAGGTGGCGGCGACAACGTCGATGACATGATCGCTTCTCTGGAGGGCTATACGTTCGATTCGGTCAAGGGATCGATCACTATTCGTGCCGAGGACCACGCTGTTTTGCAGCCGATGTTCCAGGCCTCGCTTGAAGAAGACGCCGATGGCACCTGGTCACCGGTGTTGATCGAAACCGTTGACGCGAAGACCGTCGCTCCGCCCATCGTTGCCGCGAAGTAGACCTGATGACCGAGGCACCCGTGCTCAGCATTGAGCATGTCGGCCTGCAGATCGGTGGTGCGCGCATCCTGAACGATGTGTCATTGTCTATCCCGCAGGGTGAGATGCTCGGTGTGATCGGACCCAATGGGGCCGGCAAGACAACCCTGTTCAATATGATTTCCGGTGTGATGTTTGCCACGGAGGGCGTGGTGCGGCTGGGGGGACGCATTATGACCCGGGAACCGATCCACGTCAGGGCACGGGCCGGCCTCGGCCGCACGTTTCAAACCTCAAGCCTGTTCAACGGTCTCAGTGCTACCGAGAACGTTCGACTCGCAGCTCAGGCCAAGGCCGGCGGCGGCAGCCTGGTCACCCGGTTTCCCCGAGTGACAGATGCCGCCACCCGGCGGGCCGTCGAACGTCTTGATGAAGTCGGCCTGGCCGATCATGCCCGAAGTCTGGCTGGCGGGCTCTCCCATGGCGATAAACGCAAATTGGAAATCGCCATGCTGCTCGCCATGGATCCCAGCGTCATTCTGCTCGACGAGCCGATGGCCGGCGTGGGCTCTGGTGATGTTCCCGGCCTAATGGAGGTCATACGGGCGCTTCACCGAAGCGGCCGCACCGTGCTCATGGTGGAACACCACATGGAGGTCGTGCTTGGCCTGGTCGACCGCGTCGCGGTCATGCACCACGGCGAGTTGCTGGCCTGCGATACCCCCGACGCCGTGATGAACAATCCCACGGTGCAATCTGCCTACCTCGGAGATCCCGTATGAGCCCCACAGTAACCGCCAATATTCTTT
>Ga0307486_1001103_pt1 | contig 21714 bp, 20 predicted proteins | sample CBIW02metaG_FD_203663 | JGI IMG/M metagenome (GOLD analysis project Ga0307486, IMG submission 203663) | Sea-ice brine microbial communities from Beaufort Sea near Barrow, Alaska, United States - CBIW 0.2 | ecosystem: Environmental > Aquatic > Marine > Coastal | place: USA: Alaska | collected...
CCAAACACCCTGCCACTCGGGCGGTGAGGAGTTAACTTAATTGAGATGGCTAAGCATGTAGAACTGATAGTGGCGGACTGGCGGACGGGGGTTCAAATCCCCCCGGCTCCACCAAATATACATCTAAGGGCGTCCACGGACGTCCTTTTTTGTGCCTGAAATAACTAAAAATCAACAACTTACGGTACATAGACGTCCATTGACGTCCATGGGAAGCCACGCTTCCTAGCATTCCACATGGTATTCCACGCCCTCCTCTGGTATTTTTTGGAATACCAAGCCACTGATGGAATACCAAAAATGGGCGCCAAAGCTGTACGCCTCACCGAAGCCAAGATTAAAAACGCAGCACCCAAAGCATCCGACTACGTGCTAGGTGATGGCGACGGCCTTCAGATGCGAGTGAGAAGCAATGGCTCTAAGCTGTGGAATTTCAACTATTACCATCCCGTAACCAAAAAACGCATCAACATGGGGTTGGGAGCTTACCCAGAGACGAGCCTTGCTCAAGCTCGAAAACTGACTGTTGATGCAAGGCAGCTAATTGCCCAAGGTCTCGACCCCAAAGAACAGCGTGACAACGCCAGGCAGAAACTACGCGCCGCCAGCGAGCACACCCTGAGAAAGGTAGCTGAAGCCTGGTTCGATCTAAAAAAAGAAGGCGTCACTCAGGCATACGCTGAGGACATTTGGCGCTCATTGACGTTGCACGTCTTTCCAGACCTCGGCCATTTGCAGATTTCCAGCATCACAGCCCCTAAAGTGATTGAGCTGCTTCGGCCCCTGGAGACCAAAGGTAGCCTTGAAACCGTTAAGCGGTTGTCACAGCGCCTCAATGAGATCCTGACCTATGCAGTCAATTCAGGTCTCGTGCAAGCGAATCCTCTCAGCGGGATCCGGGCAGTATTCAAGAAGCCCAAAAAGAAGAATATGGCAGCTCTGAATCCAGATGAACTGCCTGAACTCATGGTTGCTATAGCCAATGCCAGCATAAAGCGCACCACAAGGGCGCTAATTGAATGGCAGTTGCACACCATGACCCGCCCAGCGGAAGCTGCTACGACATGCTGGGCTGATATCGACTTTGAGCGTAAAACCTGGACGATTCCAGCCGAACGCATGAAAAAGCGCCGCGCACATATTGTACCTCTTACGGATCAGGCATTAGCCGTTTTAGAAGCTGTGCGACCATATAGCGGCCACCGAGAGTTTGTGTTTCCTGCAGACAGAAACCCTCGCACACACTGCAACAGCCAGACCGCTAACATGGCATTGAAACGCATGGGATTCGAGGGGCGACTAGTGAGCCATGGCATGCGCTCGATAGCTAGCACGACCCTGAACGAACACGGGTTTGATCCTGAGTTAATTGAGGTAGCTCTGGCGCATGTGGACAAGAATGAAGTGAGGAGTGCCTATAACCGTGCGGACTACGTAGAGCGCCGGAGACCGATGATGGCCTGGTGGAGTGAACATATCCAGAACGCCGCCACCGGGAGCCTATCTGTGGCGGCAGACACTCCCCGTAAGGTTGTGCCCATTAGAAGTTAACTGTCTGCTTTCGGCCGATCCTGTTGAAAAAGTCGGCCTACAATAGCGACCGATCTAGATTGCTCAAAACGCAACCAATTTCGGCGCCGCTACGCAAAATCCAGAACTGCTACGACGTAAAAGTTGGACAGATTTCAACGTAGAGCGCCATGTTTCTTGACCGAAAATTTCCACGGGACTTTTTCAACAGGATCGGCCAGGAGCGGCCAGTGATTCAACCGTTCTTTCTCGGGTTACTACAGATGCGTTGCCGAGGCGTGTAAGCCCATTTGTATAACCAGACTCCCCGCGCTTGGCTTGCTTGTTACCGCATACATAAACAATCGTTTCGCAGCCGGTTCATGATCAAAAGTAGCACCCATAGTGTCCGATTTGATCCTTCATAACAATATGTAGTATCTTCTTCAAGTTGGCAATGGCTTAAGGCCAGTCGAACGATGACCTATCTTGAGGGACTTAGCATGCATATTGTTCGGTTTTTCCCAATCGGTAACGCCGATACCTGCCTGATTGAGCTTGCCAACGGTCGTCGAATTCTCTTCGACTTCGCGGATATGCATAACCCCGATGACCCTGATGATAAGCGTTGCGACCTTGAAAAAGAGCTACGCGAAATTCTCGGGGATGACAAGGTCATTGATGTCGTTGCGTTCACTCATCTGGACCGTGACCATTGTCACCGCGCCAAGGAAATTTTCTGGCTGGAACACGCTGAAAAGTATCAGGATGACGATCGTATCAAGGTCAATACGCTTTGGGTTCCTGCCCATGCCGTGCTGGAGAAGGGAATCAAAGGTCAAGCGCGCACCCTTCGCACGGAAGCCCGGCACCGCTTCATTAACGGTGAGGGCGTTAGGGTGTTTTCTCGGCCTGAAGAGCTGGATGACTTTCTCACCGAGCGCGACATCGATCCGGCCAAGCGCCGAAACTTGATCAGCGACGCTGGGACCCTGTGCCCGGAGTTCAACCGCGAGCACGACGGGGTGGAGTTCTTCGTGCATTCCCCTTTCGGTAAGCGTGATGAAGATGATGTGGTACGTGTCCGGAATAACGACGCGCTTTTCATGCAGGCTACGTTCGAGGTTGATGGCGAGCAGACGAAGATGGTCTTGTCGGCTGACGTCACTCACGAGGTCATCGACGATATCGTCGAAGTGACCAAGTATCATGGCCGAGAGTCTCGGCTCGAATGGGATATCAACAACATTCCACATCACTGTAGCTACAAATCTCTGTCTGATGAGAAAGGAGACAACAAGACCGAGCCTTCAGAGACCTCCAAATGGTTGTACGAGGAGGCTGGTAACGCCGGTGGGCTGCTGGTCAGCACGTCCAAGGTCATTCCAAGTGATGATGAGGACAAGCAGCCTCCTCACAGGCAGGCAGCTGCATACTACAAGGATGTTGCCAACCAACTAAACGGCGAGTGGGTCGTTTCGATGGAGCACCCCACGAAAACTAAACCCGAGCCATTGGTAATCGAGATCAATAGCACTGGGTACAAGATCCGGAAGCAGACGCCTAAGGTCGTCATCACCACTGCTGCACCGCGCGCAGGAATTTGATTATGGGTGAGGCGTTCGAAGGCCCGCGATCTCAGCTGGCTCGCTCAGTTGTCCGGTATTTGGTCGAGTCTCCGAATCATCCCTATGCAACGCTAACCAGCGTCAGCAGAGACGACACATTTGATGTTTTAGACATCGAGCTTGAGATCGAGCTGGAGCAACGCCGCAAAGTGCAGATTCGACCTAGGGAGCCAGTCCGCCTCATTTTCATGTCGGACGACGACGCTTGGCATCCGCGAGTTCTGTCGAGGCGTGAGGATTTTCCGGTCGGTATGGTCCACACCAACCTTGATCGTGAGGCTGGCGGGTTAGCCCTGTGTATTTGGGAGGAGGCGTGGTCGGATTTGGCGACCAACCTCACTGGGCAGGCACTTATCGAGAGGATCCGCACTTGGTTCTCTTTGATGGCCGCCGGCACTGTTCATGGTGATGATCAGTTCTTGGAGCCGCTGATCCTCTCAAGCTCACACACGCTGATCATCCCATCGGGTGAGATAAAGGGCCCTTGGTACATTCGACAGGCCTACAAACATTACGGCCAGATCACTCTGGGTCTGTCGAAAGAGAAACCTGAAAGAGAGGTCACCACCCACAACTTTGCGATTTACACGCCACAACTTCCTGGTCAGCTGCATCGTGCGCTGGCCAGAACACCCCACGACTTGGGCGCCCTACAACAGCTATGTTTGGACCTTGGTTTCGATTTGGTCGAAGACTTGACGCGTTGGCTGCTGAAGCCTGAGCAGTTGAAGGAAGCGAATAGGCTGCAACCCATTCTCATCCTTACGGTGCCAAAGAGCCGTGAGGCTGGCGCGCCGGATGAGCAGGTGGAATTGTGGTGCTACACCCTTGGCGAAAACCTTGCCCAGCTAGGTGAGCTACTGGATGTCACCATCACCGAACCGCAGGCCGACCTGACTACGGAGAAGCTTTTTGGGAATGCCAGCAACGCAGATCTGTCCTCGATCGCCATGGATCCATGGCGTGTGGTGCAACGATTAGATCGAGACACAGCCCGCCAGTTTGCGGGTACGGCCCACAAGACAGATACCCCTTTACTGGCAATTGGTGCCGGTGCTATCGGGTCGAACGTGACCATGATGGTGGCCCGGTCCGGCATAGGACCTTGGGTGGTGGTCGACGGGGACATTACTATGCCACATAACACGGTTCGCCAAGTGCAAGGAAATACCTCTGTTGGTTATCCGAAGGCGTTGGCATTGCAAATCGAGTTGGATCAAGTCTTTGAAGAAGGCGGGAATACTGCATTCCCCGTCAATGTCTTTTCACCTGGTGAGCATGTGGCTGCGCTGGACGCTGCTCTACGTGACTCCCAGATTGCTGTCGATTTCAGTGCGTCGCCTGCAGTTTTGGGCTGGCTGTCTGATCAGCCAATGAAGCGAGGAGCCAGCGCCTTCTTCGGGCCCGATGGTTCCGATCTGGTTGTGCTCGCAGAAAATAACTCTCGGACAGTCAAGGTTGATGAGATCGAGGCACAGTACTTTTGGGCTGTCGCCACTGAGCCACACTTGACGGGGCACTTATCTGCGGCGAGGTTGGATAAAATCCGCTACGCCAATGCATGTCAGGATCTGTCGCGACCTCTTCAGCCATGGCAGGTTCAGACCCTTTGTGGCCTTGCTGCGGGGCAGTTAGCACGGCTAATCGAGAACGACAACGCATGTTTTAAAGTCTGGAGGCTGGAACCCGCGACGGGGGCTGTCCAACCAGTGATTATTCCTGTGCAACAGGTACATCGCTATCAAGTAGGCCCTATGCGGGTAACTATTACGGACAATGTCGTCAGTACGATGCGGGAGTTTCGTCGTAAAGCGTGCAGAAACGAAACAGGGGGTGTACTTGTAGGCACCTTTGACCTGGTTCGCAATGTGGTCCATGTCGTCGCGGCGCTTCCTGCTCCTCCCGACAGCAAGCAAGCTCCCACTTATTTCATCCGTGGCAAGGAAGATCTCAAGCCTCGGATCGAAGCGTTGGCAGCTGGTTCAGCGGGGCGTTTGCACTATATCGGAGAATGGCATAGTCACCCCGGAGCCGTGCCTGCCAGGCCCAGTGATGATGACGAAGGGGTATTTGCTCACCTCGAAACTCATTTGGGATCGGTAGGATCTCCGTTCATTATGGCCATCTGCGGCGAACGTGATTCCTGGATTCGGGCTGGTTGGACTGAGCGTGGGATAGTGGAAGGAGTGGTAACGCATGGGCATTAATGAAGCTTTATCGGTTTCTCGGGTTGAGGACACCGATAAAATCGCACTGGCCCTGTCGGGCGGTGGTTCGAGAGCCATGGCCTTCCATTTGGGCTGCCTGCGTGCGTTGCACGACCTGGGTGTGCTTCAGCGAGTTTCAACGATCACAGCCGTTTCGGGTGGAAGTGTACTGGCGGGCCTGTATTGCAGTTACCCTGGCGACTTCGAGGCGTTCGAGGCCAGGGCGCGGGAACTCCTTCGTGAGGGATTCGCCAGGCCTGCTCTCCGAAGGGCGCTGACTTCCTTGGACGGTGTCAAAGCCCTGGTCTACCTAAGTGCGCTCGTAGCTGAACGGACGGCTGCGTTCATTTGGCGTAGCGGCCAGCGAATATTGGGGAAATGGACGCCCGGTGAGCGCTGGCCGAACTCCGTTCCGTTTCTGCGTAAGGTTAGTAGGACGACCATTATGCGCAATGTGTTCAGCAAGACATTCAACGGGTTTTTGTTGAAAAACCTACGGCAAGATCGTCCGCAGCTTATCGTGATCGCGTGCGAGCTTCGAGCAAAAGCGGCGTTTTACTTCACTAGAGACCGGCTTCACTGTTGGCGATACGGTTCGGCCAGCTCGGAAGGTGTGGAGCTCGCCGATGCCGTCGTGGCTTCAGCGGCCTACCCCGCATTTCTTCCAGCCCTCGACCAGCGCCTGAGTTTCACCAAGAGGGATGAAGAGAAAGCCCACCGGATTACCCTCACTGATGGTGGCGTCTACGACAATCTGGGTCTAGTGCCACTCTGGCCGGACCGAAATTTCCCGGAAAGCCTCTCTGTGCCAAAACACGATTGGATCATCGCCTGTCGGGCTGGGTACAGCCTCGAAGTCGGTGAGCCTGCTTCCATGTGGGGAGCACGGATGAACGCTTCGTTCGAGAGTGTGTTCGCTAGGGCCCAGAATCTCTCAATGAAGCGTCTGTTTGATCTCAAGGAGCTGGGCAAGCTAAAGGGATTCATGCTGCCCTATCTCGGGCAAAATGACAGCGCACTTAAATTCACAAACCGCGACCTGGTCACCGCCGAGTCCACCGCAGGCTATGCCACAAACTTCAGTGCAATGGATAAGGAATGGCTTGAGCGACTGGTAAGGCGAGGTGAGCAGATTGTCCATGCGCAGTTTAAAGAGCACTGGCAGTCGTTCGAGCCTTCATCGCCGGAATCGCCCCCCCGCACTCCGCGGCCCTAACAGAGCATCGTCGATGACCGATTGCGGTCAGGAGCGGAAGGTCAAAAGTGTCTAAGAAACCAGGGTCGATTCAAGCACCGCTGCCTCCGATGGTCACACACCAGCAGAGGCGTATCTCCAGAGCTGTAATCGTGGCCCGTTCATCCTTGCTGCCGGAAGGACGGGCCTGACTGACACTTGAAACGGCGCTGTGAGGAAACCTTCAGAACAGAAAATAGATTTATCCAGTGGGCCAAATGGCAGCTTCTGGCCGAAAGCCGCCTAGATTGACGGGCGGAAAAACGGCTAAGAGCGGATTCCCGTCAACCGAAGGAGATATTCTCCAAACAGATCAATGCGCTGGTTCAGACCGCCGTTTGAAAGGAGGATCAACAGGTGGGAAACAATCTTTGAACTCTGCGTAAATACCGGCCATTTCCCCGGCCTCTGGTGGAACACCAGCAAGGATCAGAAGCAGGTTGCCCGCAATTCCGAGTAGCCCATTCGAGTGCCGTACTTCCATCAAAATCAGCTCTAGTGGGAAACCTTTTCCGTGTCGATTCACCGCATGTATACCCCCGTGCACGAATGAACTCAGCGGTCGCCAAGAGTAATGTTTGAACTCCTTCAGATGCGCCACGGGAGCGTGCGGGGCCTTCTCCTCAATTTCCACTAGCATTTGGCTAAGCATCGGGATTTTGCTGGCCTTCTTGGCGCTTTGCTCAGTGAGCTCCTGAAGTATTAACTCAGTTTGTCCGTCTGTTGCCACATAAAACGTCCACAGCGCGCGAACAAGAGATTCATACTGAATCCTAAGGAGAGCCGCCGCAGATGTGCACAAGCCTGCTGCCACCAAATACTTAACGCTCTGAGCATGCTCAAATCCAAGGCTTGCAAGCGACCTGGACGCTCGGAGGCGACTGGTACTTTCGAATAGAGGTAGTGAAAGGAAGCTAGCAAGACGGTCTTCTAATAACGCCGAGCGTGCAAGCAGCTGATCAATTTCCATTTTGAATGTGCCTCATTCCGTTCTCGATACTGGAGTTTTTACCGACAGCAAGCCGTATCAGCATTTTACAGATTGGCTCCTTTAGCCAAGGGATTCATTGTTATCTTCCATGATGTGGAGGACAAGCCATGAACACCACTATTGCTCATGAACCCTGGAATAAAGGCAAGCTAATCGGGCAGAAAGCGCCGCTTCGGCTCAGAGATATCTGGTCTATTCGAGTAAGGCTCCAAATTGCTGAGAAAACTCGAGATCTAGCTCTTTTTAATTTGGCAATCGACAGCAAGTTACGGGCCTGTGATTTGACGAAGCTACGGGTGCGCGACATCGCCCATGGTGCACAAGTATCGTCTCGGGCAATTGTGATGCAGCAGAAAACTCATCGACCAGTCCAGTTCGAAATCACCGAACAAACCCGGACGGCTCTAGAAGCCTGGATACATAAGGCCCAACTGCGAAGTGAGGATTTCCTGTTTCCGAGCAGATTGCACGCCTCAGCCCACCTTTCCATCAGACAATACGCTCGAATCGTCAAAGCCTGGGTAATATCCATTGATCTTGATCCGGCCATGTACGGCACCCACACGCTAAGGCGCACCAAGGCTTCACTGATCTACCGTAGGACGAAGAACCTCAGGGCCGTTCAGCTTCTACTGGGCCACACGAAGTTGGAAAGCACGGTCCGGTATTTAGGAATCGAAGTGGACGACGCTCTTGATATGGCAGAACAGACCGAGGTCTGACCAGCGATAGCGCCGCCTTAAACCAGACCGGCGCTATCCGGCCAGAAGCGGACCTCTAGGTTAGGGAAAAATAAGTCTGTCTCCTGTTGCCGGCCCATGGCCCCACGCTTTCTCGGATGCGTAACGGCATCCAATTCTGCTGGCGGAGTGCTATGATAGGAGTGCAAAAAAACTAACGGATGCTTCTAATAAGGAGTTCTACATGAGCCCCAAGCTCTACCTCGTTCTGGTGCTGCTGACGCTGGGTGCTTACCTTTTTTGGCTGACCCGTGAACAGCTGGCTGCGATGCAAACCAGGAAACAAGGGGTGGCCTACGGCAAGGCAGTGATGGCAGCCGTTGAAACGCATTTCGTTGAGCTTAAAGACAAGTCTGTTTTTCTGGTCGAGGACAAGGGATATCAAGTTGTCGACGACTCACAGTGGAAAGCAGAGCTCGACAAATTTCTCACTATGATCGTGCGCCCGGAGGTCGAGGGTTTCATCAGGACTCCGACCGATGAGGCTGTCTTTCACCGATTCGCCACGACCCTGCTTCTCCAGTTGTTGGAGCGCGATGTATTCCACCGTCAGTTCCCTGTCGAAGAGTACACAGCCGACGCGATCCAGCCGGCCGCCGAGGCTAAAAAGTTGTTGCTCCCGGCCCGTTGGTTCTTCTCGATGGTGTTCGTCGCCGTCGCGGTCTACACCGCCATGCATCAAGGTTGGCTGGCAGCCTTGCTGATGCTTGTTGCAGGCTTGGTGATCAACCCGCTGACACACCAGAAGGCGGTGCAGAAAGCGCCGTGGTACAACCGGTACAACCGGTACAACCTCGGACTTTGGGCGACTCTAGGCATCGTGTTACTGGCCAACATCTCGTACTTCCAGCATGCCCAAGCTGTCCACGACGAGAGCCAAACCCTCCTCGCTGAACAGCAAAAGCAGCGAGCGATTGAGCATCAGGGAGCTGCCGAGCAGCGCCGAGTTGATGCCGAACGGAAAAGGCTGGCGGCTGAGGCTCAAACCGCCAATTTGTTCGCGGCAAAGCGCGTAGATATCCTCGATAGCCTGAGTCGGGCCATCCATGAACATCGATTCACGGACGCAAAAGCGATCATGGACGAGTATGGCGTGGTCTCTGATTCTGATCTGGTCGCGCTCAAAGGTGAATACAGTCTGAAGAAGGAAGCCTTCGAAGCCAGGGAAGCCGCGACCAAGGCCGAGCGGGATCGCCAAGAGAACTACACCGCTCGCATCCGGGATTACGCGATCGACGAGTATACACCGGCGCAGTATCCGACGCTCACGGCCAGATATCGCAGCCGACTAGCGGAGATTGAGAACTTCCGCCGCACAGCGGCTGAGCGTGTGATAGACAGCGGCAAGTGCGACTACGTTGAAAATGTGCAGCTCAGCGATGAAAGCTCGCTGCAATCGCTCAAGTTCTTCATTGACTGCGCCAACGAAAACCGGATTTACCTTACCGAGGCTGAACTTAAGAGCGGCGCGGGGGTGCGCACGCAGGCAGAAAACGCTTGGGACGAAGGTAAGGCCATTGTTGCGTGTCGGACCATGGCAAAGCAGAGTGCGGCCATCCCAAGCTCGGTCAACTTCCACAGTTTTACAGGTACCAGGGCATCGACCGCCATGACCACCGGTAACGTCGAGGTGTTCTTGAACTTCGATGCTAAGAATGTTTTTGGTACGGAGATCGGCTACACGGCTAGGTGTATCTTTGAACCGCGCAAGCAGGGCAGCATCGAGATTTTCCTGCGCCAGTAACGCTGCGCGGCAAATGTGCCCGGGCCGAAGATCTCTACTGGGGCTCGATGACCGCTTTTGGCCGACACCTGCCTGTCATAAATGGTCGGCTCCAGTCAGCCAATTTGGCTATACCCATACTGGCGAGTCTGGTGTTGGCTGGTTAAGAAATTATTATCCGGGGTTAAATTTGTCACTTTCAGAAGGCGACAGCACGAAATATCAAAAGTCGACCGCACGGTCTTTTCTGACGTTGGAGTCGCCTCAGAAAACGGAAAATAAAGCACGCTAAGGCGTAGTTCCCTCGGGCTACACGGCGTCCGCACTGCGCGGTTCTTTCTTCCCTTGCAGTGACGCAATCAGCGGGCAGGAAACGTTCCCCTTCCGCGCATGGCAGGCGCACACCAAATCAGACAGCACGGCCTCCATGCGCGCCAGGTCAGCCATCCTCTCGCGCACGTCCTTGAGCTTGTGCTCGGCCAGGCTGCTGGCTTCCTCGCAATGGGTGCCATCCTCCAGCCGCAGCAGCTCGGCGATCTCATCCAGGCTGAAGCCCAACCGCTGGGCTGATTTCACGAAGCGCACCCGCGTTACATCCGTCTCGCCATAGCGGCGAATGCTGCCGTAAGGCTTGTCCGGTTCCGGGAGCAAGCCCTTGCGCTGATAGAACCGGATGGTCTCCACATTGACCCCGGCCGTCCTGGCGAAAACGCCAATGGTCAGGTTCTCCAAATTGTTTTCCATATCGCTTGACTCCGTACATAACTACGGAAGTAAGCTTAAGCTATCCAATTCAGATTCGAAAGGACAAACGTATGTCTGAACCTCAAAACGGGCGCGGCGCGCTCTTCACTGGCGGGCTGGCCGCCATCCTCGCCTCGGCTTGCTGCCTCGGGCCGCTGGTTCTGATCGCCTTGGGGTTCAGCGGCGCTTGGATCGGCAACTTGACGGTGTTGGAACCCTATCGCCCCATCTTTATCGGCGTGGCGCTGGTGGCGTTGTTCTTCGCCTGGCGGCGCATCTACCGGCCGTCAGCCGCCTGCAAACCGGGTGAGGTTTGCGCGATTCCCCAAGTGCGAGCTACTTACAAGCTCATTTTCTGGGGCGTGGCCGTGCTGGTTTTGGTCGCGCTCGGATTTCCCTACGTCGTGCCATTTTTCTATTGATCACAGGAGTTCACCATGAAAAAGCTGCTTTCCGCCCTTGCCCTCGCTGCCGTTGTTGCCCCCGTGTGGGCCGCCACCCAGACCGTTACGCTGTCCGTACCGGGCATGACCTGCTCGGCCTGTCCGATCACTGTCAAGAAGGCGATTTCCAAGGTCGATGGCGTCAGTAAAGTTGACGTGACCTTCGAGACGCGCGAAGCGGTGGTCACCTTCGATGATGCCAAGACCAGCGTGCAGAAACTGACCAAGGCTACCGAGGATGCGGGCTACCCATCATCAGTCAAGAACTGATCATGAAAGACCCGAAGACACTGCTGCGGGTCAGCATCATTGGCACAACCCTCGTGGCGCTGTGTTGCTTCACCCCTGTTCTGGTCATTTTGCTCGGTGTGGTCGGCTTGTCCGCGCTGACCGGCTATCTGGACTATGTGCTGCTGCCTGCGCTGGCGATTTTCATCGGCTTGACCATCTACGCCATCCAACGAAAACGCCAAGCCGATGCCTGCTGCACCCCGAAATTCAATGGAGTAAAAAAATGACCGAAATCACCGTGAATGGCATGACCTGCACATCCTGCGCCACCCATGTCAAAGATGCTTTGGAAAAGATTCCCGGCGTGAATGCCGCTGTGGTGTCCTATCCAGAAAGCCGCGCGCAAGTCATGGCAGACACCGCCGTGAGCCACAACCAACTGCTGGCCGCCATCGCCGCATTGGGTTATCAAGGCTCGATCCGGGTTGGTGATTTCAAAGATGAACCAAAAATCCGTGATGCACTTGAGGGCGCCGGTTTGCATATCGCCATCATTGGCAGCGGCGGGGCCGCGATGGCGGCGGCGCTGAAGGCCGTCGAGCAAGGCGCGACGGTCACGCTGATCGAACGCGGCACCATCGGCGGCACCTGCGTCAATATCGGCTGTGTGCCGTCCAAGATCATGATCCGCGCTGCCCATATTGCCCATCTGCGCCGGGAAAGTCCGTTCGACGGCGGTATTGCGGCAACTGTGCCTGCGATTGACCGCAGCAAACTGCTGGCCCAGCAGCAGGCCCGTGTCGATGAACTGCGGCACGCCAAATACGAAGGCATCCTGGACGGCAATCCAGCCATCACCGTTTTGCACGGTGAAGCGCGTTTCAAGGACGACCAGAGCCTGGTCGTCCGTTTGAACGAGGGTGGCGAGCGCGAGGTAACGTTCGACCGCTGCCTGGTCGCCACCGGTGCCAGTCCGGCCGTGCCGCCGATTCCGGGCCTGAAAGAGTCACCCTACTGGACTTCCACCGAAGCGCTTGTCAGCGACACCATTCCCGCACGCCTGGCCGTGATCGGTTCGTCGGTGGTGGCGTTGGAACTGGCGCAAGCCTTTGCCCGGCTCGGCAGCCAGGTCACGATCCTGGCACGCAGCACCTTGTTCTTCCGGGAAGACCCGGCCATCGGCGAGGCCGTGACAGCCGCTTTCCGCGCCGAGGGCATCGAGGTGCTGGAGCACACGCAAGCCAGCCAGGTCGCCCATGTGAACGGCGAATTCGTGCTGACCACCGGACACGGTGAATTGCGCGCTGACAAGTTGCTGGTTGCCACCGGTCGGGCACCGAATACGCGCAGCCTCGCGCTGGACGCGGCGGGGGTCACTGTCAATGCGCAAGGGGCCATCGTTATCGACCAAGGCATGCGCACGAGCAACCCGAACATCTACGCGGCCGGCGACTGCACCGACCAGCCGCAGTTCGTCTACGTGGCAGCGGCCGCCGGCACCCGTGCCGCGATCAACATGACCGGCGGCGACGCAGCCCTCAATCTGACCGCGATGCCGGCAGTGGTGTTCACCGACCCGCAAGTCGCCACCGTGGGCTACAGCGAGGCGGAAGCGCACCACGATGGCATCGAGACCGACAGTCGCACGCTGACACTCGACAACGTTCCGCGAGCGCTTGCCAACTTCGACACACGCGGCTTCATCAAGCTGGTCATCGAGGAAGGTAGCGGACGGCTCATCGGCGTGCAGGCGGTGGCCCCGGAAGCGGGCGAACTGATCCAGACGGCGGTGCTCGCCATCCGCAACCGCATGACGGTGCAGGAACTGGCCGACCAGTTGTTCCCCTACCTGACAATGGTCGAGGGGTTGAAGCTTGCGGCGCAGACCTTCAACAAGGACGTGAAGCAGCTTTCCTGCTGCGCTGGATAAAAAAAGGAGGTTTTCAATGAGCGCCTACACCGTGTCCCGGCTGGCCCTTGATGCCGGGGTGAGCGTGCATATCGTGCGCGACTACCTGCTGCGCGGATTGCTGCGTCCGGTGGCGTGCACCCCGGGCGGCTATGGCCTGTTCGATGATGCCGCCTTGCAACGGCTGTGCTTCGTGCGGGCGGCCTTCGAGGCGGGCATCGGCCTGGACGCGCTGGCGCGGCTGTGCCGGGCGCTGGATGCTGCGGACGGCGATGAAGCGGCCGCGCAGCTTGCCGTTCTGCGCCAGTTCGTCGAGCGTCGGCGCGAAGCGTTGGCCGATCTGGAGGTGCAGTTGGCCACCATGCCGACCGAGCCGGCACAGCACGCGGAGAGTCTGCCATGAACAGCCCCGAGCGCTTGCCGTCCGAGACGCACAAACCGATCACCGGCTACCTGTGGGGCGCGCTGGCCGTGCTCACCTGTCCCTGCCATTTGCCGATTCTCGCCATTGTGCTGGCCGGCACGACGGCCGGCGCGTTCATCGGAGAGTACTGGGGTATCGCAGCCCTCACGCTGACCGGTTTGTTCGTCCTGTCTGTGACACGACTGCTGCGGGCCTTCAAAGATCGATCATGAGCGCTTCCCATTGAGACAAACCACGCTGTCGCTACGTTGCCTCATGCCGGCATCAAATTCGGCTGAGTAGCTTCTCGCCATCTGGACGTAGCTCACCCTTGGGTGAAACATGCCGATACAGGGTCTGCCGCGTGACGCCAAGTTCCTGGCACAGGTCGCCGACCTTGGTCTCTGGCTGACCCATTGCCGCCATCGCCAGCCGCAGCTTGGCGGCGGTCATCTTGAACGGCCGGCCGCCTTTCCGCCCGCGCGCGCGGGCCGAGGCTAGGCCGGCAATCGTGCGCTCCGCGATCAACTCGCGCTCGAACTCGGCCAGGGCGGCGAAGATGCCAAAGACCAGCTTGCCGGCGGCGGTCGTGGTGTCGATGGCCGCGCCGTGCCCGGTTAATACCTTCAAGCCGATGCCGCGCCCAGTCAGGTCGTGCACGGTGTTGATGAGATGTCGCAGGTCGCGTCCGAGCCGATCCAGTTTCCACACGACCAGTGTGTCGCCAGTTCGCAACGCCTTCAGGCAGCTCGTCAAGCCGGGCCGATCCTCGCGCATGCCGGATGCCTGGTCCTCGTAAAGATGTACTGGATCGACCCCGGCGGCAATCAGCGCGTCGCGCTGCAAATCGGTAGCCTGGGAGCCGTCCGCCTTCGATACCCGCATGTAGCCTATCAGCATGTCGTACCTGTCACATATACGTTCGATTATGTGACAGTGTGAGCCAGAAAGTTCTCGCCGTCAAAAACTGTCACTTAACCCGTCATTTAGTCTAAGACCTGCAAACGGCCATTCAGGCTCGTAATGTGACAAAAACTCCGGCGGGATGCCCTCCTTGGTGAACGTGGCGCGCAAACGTTCCAGGGATTCGGGGTCGCGTCGCCCGTAGGACGCCAGTGTGAACAGCAAGCGGGCCGTCTCCGGGTTGTGTCGCGCTTCAATGATGGCCTCATCGATGGCCTGGGCTGCTCGTTGCCAGTGGTTGATGGGTTCCGGCTTCGGCACCTTCGCCGGCAGGCCGTTGGTGAAACCAGTGTGCGGCTCCGTCTGAAACAGCGCGGCCTGTTCCCCGCGCGGGATCAGCGCCTTTGACTCGATCAGCGTGATGGCGGTGGCCGCCGCCTCCAGCATCTGCCACTGCACCGCCGGGGCCAGAATCTCGTAGGGACGCCACAGACTCTGCCCGGCGCGCAGCGGATGGCCGCAGCGCTCCCAGACATGGCGGATGCTCGCCGAGCAACTGCCGCAGTGCGAGAGCGGCGTGTTCAGCTCATCAAGCAGGGTGCGCAGCAGCCGGAACCACAAGCCGGCGTGGACACGCCGACGCGGCAGCTCCACAAAACCCGTCGTCAGCGCCTGCCAGGTGCGCCGGTCCATGCAGGCGATTGCGTCATCGGCAGGGCGCGGCGCAGCATCGGCGATTTCCCACTGAAGATACCGGCCGGGCATGCCCCAGTAGGACTCCAGCCAGCAGCCATGCTGCGGGCAGCTCAGCATCAAGGGGAGCTGCCAGACGAGTAGCACAGCTTGATTCGTTGGATCGTTCAGACACTGCGGACACGCCCGGCGAATCGTCTGGCTCGGTAGCCAGGCACGCCAGCGAGTGATGGACCGCACCTTGCGGGTGCGCTTGGGCAGGAGCACCGCGCATTGGAATGTATAGGTTTCCAAGGCTGCTGGTACCGAATCGTCGAGACTGTCGAGCAGCCACGGCACCCAGCCTGCAAGACTCATGCTGCGCAACCGCTCCAGCTCGACGCCACTGCGCTGGCAGAGCGCCGTCAGCAACGACAAGGATGGTGCGGTATCCAGGTCATCAAGTTGGCTGTGACCAAGATCGTGGGCCAGCAGCTCGTGCACGTCCATCTGGTAGCAGGCGGCGACCCGGTTGAGCCATGAGGACAGGGCTTCGCCTTCCTTGGGTGCCGGATGCAGCGGCCAGCGCGGCGCGGACTTCACATCAGTTCCCGCTCGAACTGTCGCCGCCGCTCACTGGGGCCGATGTAGTCGGCCATGCTGAGCGTGCGGTGGTTGATCGCTTCCTCGCCACTCTCCACGGCGGCGACGGCCGCCGCCACCAGCAGATGTGCAAGCTCGCCGATGGTGCCTTCGCTCCGGGTGAGCAGGTAGCGGGCCATGTCCAGCGTGGCAATCGGGGATGGCCGCCGTAGCGGGAGTGACGCCGCGAAGCTGGCCAGCAGCGAGCAGCAGTCCTCATTGGCCTCCCACGGCGGCAGCAGCATCGGCTCGAAGCGGTTTTCCAACTGATCGTCCGAACGGATGGCCAGGTACGCCTCGCGCGTGCCGACCCCGACCAGGGGGATACGCAGCTCGTTGCCGAGGAAGCGCAGCAGGTTGAGGAACTCGCGCCGGTTAACGCTGTTGCCAGCCAGTACATTGTGCAGTTCGTCGATCACCAGCATGCGCACGCCGACCTTGCGCAGCAGGGCCAGCGCCAGTTGCTCCATTTCCGGCAGCCGTGGGCGCGGGCGCAGCGGCGCGCCCATCGCAGCCAGCAGCGCGACATAGAAGCGGATCACCGATGGCTCTGACGGCATCTGCACGACCAGCACCGGGATATGTTCTTGGTCAGCGTCGGTGCCGACCGGGTGCGCCCGCCGGAATTTCTCGACGATCATCGACTTGCCGTTGTTGGTGGGGCCGACCAGCAGCAGGTTTGGCATGCGTTGCTTGTTCGGCCACGCATACAGAGTTTCCAGCCGGTTCAGCGCCTCGACCGCGCGCGGGTAGCCGATCCAGCGGTCGGCGCGAATGCGCTGGATGCGCTCGTCTGCCGGCAGCCTGGCCAAACCCTGTGCCGCTGGCAGCAGGTGGGACAGGTCAATGACGGGATATTCGTCCACGGCTACCACTCCTCGATCTGATCGAACGGTTTGGCCGGCGGCAGGTTGTCTGCCTGCGGGTCAGCCATGTCCACATCCGGCGGTATGGGCTTGGCCGGTGGCTCCGACGTCTTGAGGTGCTGGCGGCGATCAGCGTCGCGCCGCGCCTTGCGCGTGGCCTTCTGGGCGGTGGTCACGATCTCGCGCATCTGCCCGATCATGCGGAACAGCGCCGACTCGTCCACCTGCTCGCGCCCGAGCTGACGCAATTTGGCCAGCGCCTGGCGTTGTTCCCAGAGGGTGACGGCCGGATGGGACAAGGTGCGGTAGTGGATCTCCAGATAGTGCTGACCTTCCGGTTCCAGTACCCAGATGCGGCTGATGTCGCGCGGATCGCGCCGGATCAGGAAGGCGGGCAAGCGCTCGCGCCGGGCAATCCACGGCTTGAGGGCGTCGGCGTAGTAGTGGATGTGGTCGATGACAAAGCCGGTGCGGGTCAGGGTGCGGCGGATCACCGGCAGGAAATCGACCAAAAACGCGGTGGGGCGGGTAACGACGGCCGGGACGCCAACGCGCTCCACGGCCTCGGCCCAGCGCGCGGCCGGCGGCTGGAGCAGGCCGTTGTGCACGGAGCCGTGATAGGTGCCTACCGCCAACGCGAGCCAGCGCTCCAGCTCGCGCAGCGTCAGGGTGGCCATCTTCTCGGAATCGTACTCGCCGCGCTGGCCGGGATTGGAGAAGGTCGTCCCCGGTAATTCGTCGTGGATCATCTGCATCGCCGTGCCGATGATCCGTTCCACGATGCCGCCGTAGTGCGGCTGGCCTGGTGGGCGATAGTCCAGCCGGATGCCATGCTGTTCGCAGCCACGGCGCAGCGCTTCGCTTTTGAACTCGGCCGCGTTGTCCAGATAGAGCAGCCTGGGCTTGCCGCTCATCGGCCAGTCCATTTCCACATTCAGCCCTTCCAGCCAGGGCCGCTTGTCGCAGGCGGCATGCGCGAGGCATAGGCCGACCGAGACGGCGGACGGCGCTTCCAGCGTGACCACCATGCCGAGTACGCAGCGCGTGAACACGTCGATGGCGAGGGTCAAATATGGGCGGCCAATCGGTTGCCGGTCGCGCTCGTCGACCACGATCAGGTCGATGACGGTGTGGTCGATCTGCACCTGTTCCAGCGGCATGGTGACTTCGGGCGGAATGCCACCCGCGCCTTGCAAGGGACGGGCAGCGTCCTGCCCGCCCCGGCTGCGGGCTATTTTCGCCGGGTGTAGTCCGGCAATCCGCTGGGCCACGGTGTTGCGCGCCGGCACCGGCAGCTTCTGGGTTTTGCACGCCTGCGCGACTTCGCGGTGGAACGCCGCCAGGCTGCGTTTCTGCTTGGTCAGGAAGCGCTTTTGCAGCAGCTCGCGGATGATGCGCTCGACCGGTTCCGGCAAGCGCCCCTTGCCTTTGCCGCCGCCGGATCGGCCGGGCGTCAGGTCTGTTACCAGGCCAGTACCCTGCCGGGCGCGACGGATCAGGACATATACCTGTCGCCGGGACAGGCCCAGCGCTTGGGCTGCCTCATCGGCGGCTTCATGCCCGACCACCTCAAGCGCTGCCAGTGGCCCGATGATTTCCGTCCGGTGCCGGGCTTGCGCCCATGCCTCGTCGGGCAGGGTGGCCACGCCTTGCGCGGCAATCGGTGGAGTGTCTGATGTCATGCCCAAACCTCGCTTTGGTGCACACGAGTATTGAGCATAGTCGAGATTGGTGCAGACGACTCCTGATATTGGGCTGTCAGGAGCCGTATGCACACCAGGCGTTACATCCAGTCAGATGGTGCGGTCGTCTTCTGAAAACGACAGCAACGGTAGACGGAGCTGGCAGGTTAACCGGAAGGAACGCTGGAATCGACGTGAGCGCATTATCGGTTCGGCGTGACTCACTGATCCAGCGTCGCACCAGATTGGCGTGGAGGCCGTTATCCAGCGCAACGCGTGAGACGGAGGCTCCCGGTTCATTGCAAGTGGTGACGATGCTGGCCTTGAATTCCCGGGAATGGCGACGACGTTTTTGACAAGGCTTGGTTACGCTTACAGTGCTCATATTAAGTGTCCACTAGAAAATAAGTGGACACTATCCTGACGGCCCCAGTGCTCAGCTCAAGACGGGATCACCGGACGCTTACGTACGAACAGCGTGACCGACCCCAGGACGTGCTGTTCATTCGGACCAGGGTACCTATGCCATGACAATGCGCCAATGGAGCGGCTGTTTCGCAGTCTGGAAGCAGAATGGGGCTGACCGTGGGCTACATGAGTGCATCGCGGGCACAGCAGGATATCAGTCGGTTTCTGATGCCAGGGTACAACTTGCAACGGCCATATCAGTTCAACGGTGGACCACCGCCCGCTGTGGCTGGGGGAGAGTTAGAGAGTACTTGCTCTTCCGGGTACGCGGATTAAATGGTTGATCTTACCTTTGCATGAGAGAGAGAGTGAAGCAAGCCGATATTTTATCGGATTATCTGGTTAATGCTCCAACCTCCTGCTGATGCACACTTCCTTCGCTAATTCCAGCAAGAACCCCACAAACCTCAATTTCCCGATCATCGTTGCAGCTCGCTCTTAATGAAACGAGTTGTTTCTCAAGCGCTTGCAGACCGGTTATCTGTGACCGCACTTGAGAGATGTGATCATCGAGCAAGGCGTTGACGGCGGTGCAAGGCTGATGAGGCTCGTCTTGATAGCTCTGTAGTTCGTGAATCTCAGCCAGTGACAGGTCTAGGATTCTGCAGCGACGGATGAAGGCAAGCCGCTCACTATGCTTCTCGGTATAGACACGATAACCGTTGTTCTGCCGATCAGGCGGCGGCAACAAGCCCTGCTGTTCATAGAAGCGGATCGTCTGCGTTTCGACCCCTACCAGCTGCGCCAACTGACCAATACGCATCAGCCTTCTCCCCTGTTGACCTTGTAGTGGCTTTATGGTTTTAAATGGTACCACAACATTTGTCAAGTGGAATAGTAGCATGAGAAAATCCTGTGGTAGCGCCTGTGACGGTGACGCAACGTCCGCAGTGGATAGCAATATGCATGCCTCCTCCGAAGCGTCAGGGAACTGGGTCAGCGTTTATGCCGTGCCGAAGATGGACTGCCCATCAGAAGAGCGAATGATTCGCCTGGCCCTGGACGGCTTTGAGGAAATTCGGGCGCTGTCCTTCGACTTGTCGAACCGCCGGCTCAAGGTCGTGCATGACGGCGAAGTCGAGCCCATCACCTCGAAACTGAAGACCTTGAGGCTAGGAGCCTCGCTTCAGGAAACCGTCGCTGCAAATCCGGAGACCATCAAGGCCGCTGAGTTCTCGCCAGCTTCTGCTAAGCAAGAATCCAGGACCCTGCGTTGGTTGCTCGGCATCAATGCACTTCTGTTCGGGGTGGAAATGACTGCCGGTCTAATCGCCCAGTCCACCGGGCTGATTGGAGAATCCCTGGACAATTTTGCAGATGCAGCCGTCTATGGCCTTGCCCTTTATGCGGTCGGGCATAGCGTAAAAATGCAGGTACGCGCCGCGCATCTAGCAGGCTGGCTGCAGCTAATTCTGGCTATAGGCGTACTTGTGGAGGTGGTGAGACGCTTTGTATTCGGTAGTGAGCCTGAATCGCTGGTGATGATGGCTATCGCATTTGTCGCATTGATTGCCAATACCAGTTGTTTGCTGCTCATATCCAAGCACCGTGAGGGCGGGGCGCACATGAAGGCAAGCTGGATATTCTCGGCCAATGACGTAGTGATCAACCTGGGGGTTATCATTGCCGGAGCTTTGGTTGCCTGGACAGGATCCAATTATCCGGATCTGATTATCGGCACAGTCTCGGGGGTCATTGTACTTAACGGTGCCAGGCGCATTCTGGCGTTGAAGTAATGCCCATCATTGGCAAAACTCTCGCCGTATGCCCTGTTGCCCATATCAAGCCTGCTGGCAGCGTCTGATCAGGCTGTAAAGTGGCTGGTGCAGCAATCAATGGTCTAGGGCGAATCTGTTTAAGTGATCCTGCTCTTTAACTGGGTGCATCTATGGAGCACCCGTGCCGCATTCAGTCTTTTTGCGCATGGTGGGGGCTGGCAGCGCTACTTTTTTAAAAATCGTCATAAAAGAGAATTCATTGCATACCGTCTTATCCTCGGTGGCACCATGGGCAATCTGACATGCTTTCCGAGTTGCCCAGTGTCGTACTTTTCTTCCAGTCGACAGCCTTAGAGGACACCGCGGGAGACCTCCTGACAGGGCTGATCGCAGCCTACTGCTTATACGGGTGATAGATGTCATTCCACGGCTTCGGAAGGAAAAGCAGACCATGTAAGCCTTGAACCACTTGGTCACCTCAGTGGGACTGTCAGATTTTTTGTGTTCGGGCTGTTAATGGCCTGCCATCAGGTAGGCCCTCACTTACCAGGTTGGCTTGGTGAAACGATCTTCGTACAGGATCACGAACTGAGTCATAGCGGTTTCCAGTCATGCGCCGCACTACCCCAGTTGGCAGTGATATTACGTAGCGCCAACCAGAATACCTTTCGTATGGCAGGCGGGAAGACAAGGAACGGAATGAACCTATCCCATCCACGCCGCCATTGTCTTGCTGGCTGAATACGAAGCAGCAGCTCCCAGCTTGCGGCGCACCGAGTCGAGTCCAGAAACATTCACTTTGCCACCCTGGTGAGCCCGAGGAATGGGGTGATGGGATTGAATTGAGCGGAGCAAGAAAGCATGAGCCACAGGATTGATCTTGATTTCGGAGGCGAGAGCATTGGGTGATAAGTGCGCGCTACTCTTCGACCTATCCACGGGAATGCGCTACAAGACTCTTGTAACGAGGGTGATGGCTTTGCTTGCCGGAGGCGCCATGC
>Ga0307486_1001104_pt1 | contig 21713 bp, 20 predicted proteins | sample CBIW02metaG_FD_203663 | JGI IMG/M metagenome (GOLD analysis project Ga0307486, IMG submission 203663) | Sea-ice brine microbial communities from Beaufort Sea near Barrow, Alaska, United States - CBIW 0.2 | ecosystem: Environmental > Aquatic > Marine > Coastal | place: USA: Alaska | collected...
CTCGGCCACATCCCACCCATCGAAGCCGAAACCAACTTCTACACCCACCAGCCCGCCATCACCCAGATGAAACGGGCCTAACCGAGCCTCCACAAAACCCGGGGCTTGACAAACCTTCATGACCAATCTCGCCGCCACTGACAACACCTCACTCAAACGGTGTTGCTACGACCCCTTGAAACTGCCATCTATACCTACCTGAAGACCATTGGGAGGTAAAAACACACGTTGCGAGACAGTCCGCTTTTCCGTTACCTCCTACGGCGATGGCGAGATCCCTGTCAACGCCTGGGGCGTGGTCTGCGATCTTCAGGACAAGTACCCACGGTGTTTCTGTCTCGTCAAAGTGTCTCGCAGCCCTCCGATTGCGAAGCGTTGACCGTCCAACTCGTTTCCGATATGGACGTTCAGAACAGACATTGACTCATTTAAGAGTTCATGCGCGCCGCGATAGACGACCAGTTAGCCGGATGTGTGTGTCGGGAATCAGACCGGAACTTGAGGAGATGTTCCATCCCGTGACCCGGAGGTGATTTAGGTCACTCTAAATAACTCGAACCGGGTCGAGCCCGTTTAGCATCAGCGCTCAAAGTGGACAGTTTTTCGGAATAAAGCTGGATAAACATTGAGCGCATCAATTCTCGTTGCACCTCGGCCGAAGAAAATAGCTGTTCAGGGTGAGTTTCACAGTCGGTGCTGAGGCTCGAATCCAGGACCTCAGCGAAATTCACCCATTTTGGCATGTTCGCGGGCGAACAAATTGCCTGATCAGAAGTTGTTTTAACGAGCCGCTCAGGATTTGACCCCGGGAACAATGTCTGTATCATCAAGTCTCGACGATTTTCAACGGATAAAAATCCTGATCAGATCGAATTTACAGTAGGGCGGGTGGGACTTGAACCCACGACCGACGGATTATGAGTCCGCTGCTCTAACCAGCTGAGCTACCGCCCCAAGAGCACGACCCAGAGGTCGAACCCAAGAATGTGTGTGTCTATTCTGGCGTCTGCGACGAAGCCCCGTTGGGGACCAGGTCGCTCACCGGCTCCCCACGATACAGGCATTCGAACGTGTTGAGAGTGCGCTTGATGTCGTGCGCCGCAATGAGCTTGAGCGACTCGCGCTTGAGCGCCTCGATGCGATCCGGGGCGGCTGTGAGCACGGCGGTGAGTTTCGCAGCAAGATCTTCGGGGTCTCCCGGCTTGAACAGAAACCCGTTCTCCTGGTCATGCACCAGGTGAGGCAGCGCCATGGCGTTCGCAGCGACCACAGGAAGGCCAGAGGCCATCGCCTCCATCGTGGCGATGCTCTGCAATTCGGCAATCGACGGCATCGCAAACACTGTGGCTCGAGAGTATGCCGCGCGCAGCTCATCATCCGTCACATAGCCGGTGAAGGTAACGCGAGAGCGGATGCCGAGGGTGTCGGCCAGATGCTCAAGGTTGCGTTTTTGATCTCCACCACCAACGATTTCAACCTGAGCATCGAGGTCGGGCGACAGCAACGCTGCCGCGTGGAGGAGCACATCAATCTGCTTCTCCCCGGTCACCCGGCCAACGAACAGGATTCGATTCTCGGTGCGCGGTTCGAAATTAGGCGCATAGTTGTCGGAGTCGATACCACAGGAGATGGCATACACGTCGGTAAGACCGGTGTACTTCTCGAGGAACTGCGCCGCCCGCCGAGTCGGAGTCGTCACAGCTGCCGCCCGGCCGAAGGTGCGTCGGGCAGCCCGCCAGGCCGCCTTTATGACGCGATCCTGGAATCCAACCGGAATGAGGGAAAACTTCACCATGTTTTCGGGCATGAAATGATTAGTACCGATCATGCGAATATTGCGCTTGGCGGCCTCAATCGATACCCCACGTCCCATATTGATGTGGGATTGAAAATGCACGACGTCGGGCCGAAAAGAATCGAGGATGCGCCGGCTCTCTCCCCGAATCAACCACGGCAGGGCATAGCGCAGCCAGTCATGCGGGTACCAACGCCAACTCTGCAGACGATGCACGACCATGGGCTGGCCCTCGTGCATTTCGGTCCAGCTGCCGTGTTTGCGAGATGGTGCCGGCGCCATAACTTGAACTTCGTGCCCTCGAGCCACGAGGCCGGCAGCGAGTCGCTCGGCGAAACGCGCGGCGCCATTCACGTCTGGTGCAAAGGTGTCGGCGGCAATAAGCACGCGAATTGGTGGCTTTTCGGTGGGCACACTGTCGGGCATGTTGCCCGGGGCCGGGCTGCTCAGCAAGTCGGTCGAATCTGACAAGTGGAGTGGTCCCTACGTTGGTTGGCCGGGGATCATCGTCCGGCAAGAAATCTCTGGTTCACGGTAAGTACTAACAGTGCATACTCGCACCCTATTCTAAACCGTGTTCGAATTGCGGTGTCCCGCACCGTGGCGATCGAAAATATTTGGGCTTTAGCGCTCGAATTCAGGGTGATATCTCGCCAGCAGAAAAACGCCCCAAATAGCGATAGCACCGGCCACCACAAACGCTATGGCGGCCAGGGGCGGGGCCCTGCTGGCCTCGCCAAGAACGACAATTCCGATGCCCACCGCTACTAGGGGGTCCACGACAGTCAGACCGGCGATCACCAGATCGGGGGGTCCGGAGGCGTAGGCGTTTTGAACGAAATAGGCCCCTAGTGCTGCGGCGAGCAACAAGCCAAGCACGCAGATTATCGTGAGCCAATCGAAATTGCCGTGCTGGATGCGGTTGATGACAACTTTGGCCAACGTTGCCACGAAACCGTAGAGCACGCCGGCACCGAGAATGTAGAAGATAGCTTGAGAATGGCGGCGGAGAAACCCAAAAGCGAGCGCGAAGGCCACCAGAACCACCGCAAGAACGATGAGGATGGTCAGGAGGTTTTGGTCAGTGACGGGTTTATCGACGGCAGTGAACGCCGCCACGGTAACAAAAAGTCCAACCCCGCCGACACACATCGAAATAGCAATGATGCTTGCCCGATTAAGTTTTATCTTGCTCACTCGTGCGTTCAAGACGGCCGTAATAACGAGGGCGACAGCGCCGAGGGGTTGCACAACGATGAGGGGTGCAAAAGCCAGGCTCGTAAGCTGAAAAACGATGGCGAGGCCCAACATGAGCGATCCGAACACCCACGAGGGACGAGCCAGCAGAAGGGTCAATTGACGAAAGTTCAGACCACTGAACTCTGTATCGGAGGCCGCCTCAACTTTCGACACGCCGCGGTGCTGAAATTGAGCACCGAGGGAGAGAAAGATCGCTCCCACCAGGGCAAGGGGAATTCCGATAGCCTGCCGCGGATCAATGGCAATTTCTGTTGCCAGATCGGTTAGGTCAGAGATCACCTAATGACCTTATCGACAAGCATGCCGATATTCTGGTGAAATGGCCGTCCGCGCAATTGTAATTTCAGGTAACCCCGTTCTTCACTCCCCCGCCGCTCCCGTCGTTGATTTCGACGACGACCTGCGGGAACTTATTAGAGACATGTTTGAGACCATGGATGCCGCCCCTGGCGTGGGACTGGCCGCCACCCAGGTTGGAGTCGGGCTTCGCATCTTTACTTACAGCTACCAGGACGACGACGAGGTGACATGGCGCGGTGTAGCGATCAATCCGGAGCTGTGGATCACGCCGGTTTCTGCCGCACCCGTCGACGACGAAGATGTCGATGAAGACGAAGGCTGTCTCTCTTTTCCGGGCGAACGTTTTCCCCTTAAGCGTGCCGATTCCGCACTTCTGCGGGCCGTCGATGCCGATCAGCAACCTTTTGAAATTCGCGCCGATGGTTGGCTCGCGCGCATCTTCCAGCACGAGTATGACCACCTTGAAGGAACCCTGTACGTCGATCGTCTGGAGCACATCTACGCGAAGATGGCCGCCAAAGTTGAGCGCAAGAAGAGCTGGGGGGTACCGGGGCTCAGCTGGACGCCCGGTATCGAGAACTTAGAGGGGTAGCGGGTCTTGTGGCGTCGCGCCGCTAGGCAAGGGCGCGCACCCCAGCGGCCACGAGCGCCGCTACGATCACCACGACAATGAACGGTGTTTTGATCGCGAAGAGGCCCGCCGCGACAATGACGGCCGGAACGCGCGCATCCACGGTGAGAGCCTGACCGTTACCTAACGTTTGCACGGCAATGAGCGCCGCCAATAATGCAACGGTCAAAAGATCGGCGATGCGAGCGGGTGTGGGCTTCTGCAACACAGACGGAGGCACGAGGTATCCGGCCAGTTTGAGTGCGAGCACTGCAATCGATGCCCCAATAATGATCTGCCACAGTGTCATGATCGTGCCCGCGTGTGAGTGGATGCCGCACCCGAGGCTGCCGGAGCACCCCACCAGTTGAACACTCCGACTACAACGGCCACGAGCGCGGCAACCAGCACGGGTACTCCCGGCATGAACACGGGCGTCAGAGTCGCGGCGACGACCATAGCGGCGATCGCGACGGCGATGGCCTGCATCCGCTTCAATCGCGGCCAGAGTAAGCCCACGAAGGCTGCGGCGGCGGCAGCATCGAGCCCGTAGGCCCGGATGTCGCCGAGGGCATCTCCGATGAGCGCCCCCACCAATGTGGTGATGTTCCAACCTATGAAAACGGCCAGGCCGGTCACCCAAAACCCAATTCGTCGAGTTCGCGGTGTGGGCTGAGCCAGCGCAACCGCGGTGGATTCGTCAATGGTGATCCACCCGGCAGCGAGCCGTTTCCACAGACCCGCACCAACAATTGGAGCGGTGCGGATGCCGTAGATGCCGTTACGAACCCCGAGCAACGCCGCGCTGGCGATGGCGGCCGGTCCGGCGGCCGCGCCACCGGCGGCCAGCACGCCAATAAGGGCGAATTGCGAACCGCCGGAGAACATGACGATGCTGATGAAGCTGGTCTGCCAGATATCAAGCCCGGCAGCGACCGACAATGCGCCGAAGGACACGCCGTACGCGGCCGTGGCAAGACCGACGAACACGCCCTCGCGCACGGCCAGCCGTTGCTGGCGCTGTTCGTCGGGATCGACCGGAGAGGTCGCCTTCGTACCTGCCGACGTCACCGCGCGAGATCGACGCCGTGAACGCCGTTATGAAAACGCAGCGACGGAAATACGGCCGACACGGAGAATCCCAGACCGGGCACCGTTCCGGCGTTGAATACCCCGCCAAAAAGCTGGGCGCGTTCACGCATCTGTGTTATGCCCGGGCCGGCGATGCTTTCGCTGAGAGCCTTAAGGTCGTCTTCGATCGTGTACGGGGTGCGCTCGGCCTGCTCGCCAGCACCCTTGCCGTCGCGGCGGGCTGCGGCACGGATGCCGTCGTCGTCAACGAGCAGTTGTAAGCCGTCGCGGGTCCAGGTGAACGACACCCGGGCCTCGGTGCCGACTCCACCGTGTTTAATGGCATTCGACAGGGCGCTCTGTAGAATTCGGAAAATAGCCAGCTCAGCTCCCGGTTTCAGGGCAAAACGGTCACCCGATTCAATAAAACTCACGACAAGTCCGGCGTCACGCATAACGCGAAAGAGATCTCGGGTTGACTGCGGCCCCGGCTGCAGGGCACCAACAGTTTCGCCCTCACGCACAATCGTTAAAACCCGACGCATGTCGGCGAGGGCCACCCGTCCATCGTCGACCAGAGCGGTGGCGGCGCGGACAGCCGTGGAGGGGTCGCTCTCGGCCGCGTAGCGTGCACCTTCCGCACGAGTAATGAGACGGGAGATAGTGAGAACTGCGCCATCTTGAAGTTCGCGGATGATAGCCAGGCGCCCCTGCTGCTCAGCGAGGGAGAGCTCAAGCTCGATGCGCACGCGCTCGGCCGCATTGCGGTCGAAGATGATTCTGCGCGAGCGAACCTGCGATATTACCCAGAGCACGAGAAGCGCCCCGGCAAGCACGCCCAATGCCGGCACCAAAAGTTCGGAGAAATCCATTCGGACCACCATCTCGTGTGCCCCGGCACACGTGAAAATTGAGAAGAAAAAAGGCCACCCGGGGTGGAGCCCTGAGTGGCCTTTCGCTCCCCGACTTGGACTCGAACCAAGAACCTGCGCATTAACAGTGCGCTGCTCTGCCAATTGAGCTATCGGGGAATACTTGAACAGCGTAGTTAGGCTATCAAGGTTTCTGGCTGCGCCAAAACCAGGACAACCCCCAACCGACTGTTACCGAATACTTTCTTGTCGAAAAAACGGATGCAGCGCGAAAACACGGGAGTGGTCAACATGTGCGCAGTTTTCTGGGCCGCTCACCGGTCGGGCGTGTCGCTTTGGAGGCGAGCTCGTCCTGAGCCGAGGTCGCTCGCCACGAAGTACATTAACTTTCGGCAGCTGCGGTCTGTGTCGTTACATCATCCCCGTCATCCTGTGGCTGCAGGGCCTCTGCAAGTCCCCGCACATACGGATGCCATGGGTCGCGGAAAACTTCGTCGAGAGTGCCGAGGCCCACGAGCACGCCTTGGTGCATAACGCCGATGCGGTTGGCGACTCTCTGAATCACGGCCAGGTCGTGACTGATCACCAGCGCAGAGAACGACCGCTCCTGCTGTAATTCGCGTATCAGGTCGATCACAGCGTCGCGCGCCAACACGTCAACACCGGCTGTGGGCTCGTCAGCGATCAGGAGTGTCGGGCCGAGAACGAGCGCGCGGGCCAGCGCAACGCGCTGTCGTTGACCGCTGGAGAGCTCGTAGGGGTATTGCGCCAGCACAGCCAGTGGAAGGCGCACCGAATCGATCATGGTCGCCACCCGGGCGCCGAGGGCGCGCCGGTTGTAGCGTCGATCCCGCTCCAGTACGGGTTGAGCCACGATTTCTGCCACTGTCATGGTGGATTCTAAAGTGACGGCCGCGTCCTGAGCCAGAAGGCCGACACCAAATCGCAGCTGGGTCAGAGAGCGCTTTTTGACACGACGTAAGCCAAACCCGAGTACGGTCGCTTCTCCCCCGGTGATTTGGGGCCGGATACCGTTGGCGTCAGCAGTAAAGGCGTCACCGGACAGCACTCGGGCGAGAGTGCTCTTCCCCGATCCACTCTCCCCAAGAAGACCCACGACCTCACCAGGATTGATGCGCAACGTAAAGCCATGCACAGCCACAAACGCCGGGCTGGCCCCGTGGGGAGGATATTCAATCGTTAGGTCGCTCGTACGAATGGCAAGAACTGGCTTCGCCTCACGCGTCATCCGGGTTATCCGTTCACCCGCAGCAGGCGGAGTTTGTCCCGCCGGTTTGCCTGCTCAATGGGATCGGGAACCGGAAGGGAAGCCAGTAGGCGCTTGGTGTAGGCATCTTTCGGGTCTCCGAGCACCTCGGCACCGGTTCCCTCCTCCACCAGTTTGCCCTTGTAGAGCACAGCCAAGCGGTCGGCCAGAATATCAACGACGGCGAGGTCGTGGCTGATGAACAACGCTGCAAAGCCGAATTCCTTTTGCAACTGCGCAAACAGCTCCAACACCTTGGCCTGCACCGACACGTCGAGCGCGCTGGTTGGCTCATCGGCAATGAGCAGGCTGGGTTTGAGGGCGAGTCCGCGGGCCAGGCTGGCCCGCTGACGCTGGCCACCGCTGAGTTCATGCGGAAAACGATCGCCATAGGCACGTGGCAATTGCACCGCCTCGAGCAATTCATCCACGCGTTTCCGCGCGGCACCGGCGTTGGCAGCGCGCCCGTGCACGATAAGTGGTTCGGCGACACATTCCGCGATGGTCAGGAGCGGGTTAAAGCTTGATGCTGGATCCTGAAACACAAACCCAATGTCGCTGCGCACCTTTTTGAAGGCGCGTTCCTTATATCCACGCATCTCGTGCCCGAGCACACTAAGCGAACCACCCGTCACGCGGGTCAGTCCTGCCATCGCGCGGCCAATGGTGGTTTTACCGGAACCGCTCTCGCCGACCAGCCCGAGAACTTCGCCGGAGCGGATGTTGAAGCTCACCCCGTCGACAGCCGTAAACCCGGGCTTGCCCAGCCGGCCCGGGTATTGAATTCGAAGGTTCTCGGCGATAACGACCGGGGTTCCTTCAGCCCAGGCCCGGTCGCGGGCGAGAGCGCGCTCGGTGGCCCGGATGGTGCCTTGTCCAACATGCGGCACCGAACCGAGCAACCGCTTGGTGTAATCATGCTGGGGGTTGGCAAATAGCTCTTTCACCGGCGCTTCTTCTACCACTTTGCCTTCATACATCACGGCGACGCGATCGGCGAGGTCGGCAACAACACCCATGTTGTGGGTGATGAGCACAATGGCCGTGCCAAATTCTTCTCGGCATCGACGCAACAGGTCGAGAATCTCAGCCTGCACCGTAACGTCGAGGGCGGTGGTGGGTTCGTCGGCCACAATCAGTCCGGGGTCAAGCACGAGTGCCATGGCAATAACGACGCGTTGTTTCTGGCCACCGGAAAACTGGTGCGGGTAGTAGTCGACCCGGGTTTTCGGGTCGGGAATGCCAACTCGGCCGAGGATATCGATCGCTTTGGCGCGTGCTTCTTTGCGACTGAACTCGCCGTGCGCCCGAATTCCTTCGGCGATTTGCCAGCCCACAGTGAAAACAGGGTTGAGCGCCGTGGATGGCTCCTGAAACACCATCGACACATCCGTACCCCGGAGCTGTCGAAGCTTCTGTTTACTGACGGAAAGAACATCATTCGAGTCGGTGCCGTCTTTGCTGCTGAGAATAACCGTGCCCTGGGCAGTGGCGGTCTCGGGGAGAAGGCCCAGGATGGTGCGGGCCGTCACGGTTTTGCCGCTCCCGCTCTCACCGACAATTGCCAGTACTTCGCCGGGAGCAACGTGCAGCGACACACCATCAACGGCTTTCACCGCCCCGCCGTCCGTGGCGAAGGTCACATTGAGGTTTTCGATGCGTACAACATCGGATGGGGAATCAGCGCTCATTATTTGGCCTCGAAAGGATCATCGTTGGGGTGTTGAATGGGCGACGACGGGCTGGTCTCCAGCCCGTCCAGTCCGCCGGGGCCTGCGGAAAGAGTTCCACCGGCCACGACACTGGTAGCGGCGACAACGCCGGCGTTTTTACCCGGAGTGCGCCGACTACGAAGACGCGGGTCTGCAAGGTCATTGAGGCTTTCTCCTACCAGGGTGATTCCCAAAACCACCAGCACGATGGCCAGGCCCGGGAACAGGCTGGTCCACCAGATTCCACTGGTCACGTCGGAGAGCGACTTATTGAGATCGTAGCCCCACTCGGCGGCCGATGATGGCTCGATGCCGAAGCCGATGAAGCCAAGTCCCGCGAGGGTCAACAGCGCCTCAGAGGCGTTGAGCGTGAAGATGAGGGGCAGCGTGCGGGTGGCATTGCGCAGAACATGCCGAAACATAATGCGTCCGCTACTGGCGCCGAGCACTCGCGCCGACTCCACATAGGCCTCGGCCTTGATCCGCACGGTCTCCGCCCGGATGACGCGAAAGTATTGCGGAATGAACACGACGGTAATAGAGATCGCTGCCGCCAGGATGCCACCGAAGAGGTCTGAGCGCCCGCCAGAAATAACGATTCCCATGACGATGGCCAGCAGCAGCGCCGGAAAGGCGTAGACGGCGTCGCTGACCACGACGAGAATGCGGTCAAGCCAGCCGCCGAAGTAGCCCGACACGAGGCCGAGCGCCACCCCGGCGAAAATCGACAGTAATACGGCCACGATCATGACCGTGATCGCCGTCTGCGAACCCCAAATCACGCGGGAAAGCACGTCATAACCGCCGACAGTGGTGCCCAGCAGATGATCCCCTCCCGGCGGCTGCTGAGCGCCGAAGGTGCCGTTGCCATCGCGTAACTGGCTGAACCCGTAGGGAGCTAGCAACGGAGCGAAAATGGCGGTGAGAACGAAGATTCCCGTGATGACCAGGCCAACGACAAGCATGCCGCGTTGAAGCCCGACGCTCTGGCGCACCTGGCGCACAATGGGCAGTCGTGTCCACAGCGGAGCCTTCGGAGCGCGGGTGGTTTCAGAGTTCAGTGTTGTTGTCATGATTAGTACCGCACTCTCGGGTCGATAAGGGCGGCAATAATGTCCACAATGAAGTTCGATAGCGCAACGATCACGGCCAGAAGAGCCACGATGCCTTGCACGGCCACGAAGTCGCGAGCTTTAATAAATTCGATGAGCATAAATCCCAGGCCCTTCCACTCGAAAGTGGTTTCGGTAAGCACTGCGCCACCGAGCAGTAATGCAACCTGCAAACCGATAACCGTGATGATGGGAATCAAGGCGGGACGATAGGCGTGCTTTCGAACCAGGCGAAATTCATTGACGCCACGAGAACGGGCAGCGTTGACGTAATCCGTGCCGAGGGTGCCAATGACATTGGTACGCACTAGTCGAAGGAAGACGCCAGCGGTGAGAAGTCCCAGTGCCAAAGCGGGAAGAACGGCGTGCATCAACACATCGCCCAAAATGGCAGGATCGCCGGTTTTCACCGCGTCGATGAGGTAAATACCAGTTTTATCGGGTAGAAACTGCATGTCCAGTTCCGAACCGATGCTGGCCCGTCCGGAAACCGGCAAAACCTTGAGCCAGACAGCAAAAACAAGCTTGAGCAGCAGTCCGGCGAAGAACACTGGAGTGGCATAAAAGAGGATGGCCAGCACCCGGAGAAAAGCATCCGGCGCCTTGTCGCGCCAGTACGCAGCAATCATGCCGAGCGGAATGCCCACAATGAAGGCCACGATGAGGGAGTAGAAGACGAGCTCAGCGGTCGCGGATCCGTAGGTGAATAGCACCTCAGACACCGGGCGATTGGTACTGATCGTCGTTCCGAAGTTGCCGGTAAACACCTGGCCTAGGTACTCAATGTATTGAATGAAAATAGGACGGTCGTAACCGGCCTTACTAATGAGTTCCGCGAGCTGATCAGGACCTAGTTTTCCGCCTAAGGCAGCAGTGATCGGGTCTCCCGTTGTGCGCATAAGCCAGAACACCATAGACACCAAAATGAAGATGGTGGGAAAGATGAGTAGAAAACGAATGATGAGGTAGCGGACGATTCCCCCGCCCGGGCTAGTTTTCTTCTTTGGCTTACGCCCCGTTGCTTGAACGGGCGGCTTCGTCGCCACAGTGGTCATTACTACCTCACAATTGCAAAAAGAATCGGGGGCATCCAGCGAATGTTTCGCTGAACACCCCCGGTGATCAAACTAGAGAAAACTCTAGCCTGAGTACGGTCTAGCCTTTGGCCAACGCGCCATAACGGAACTTGAATGAGGCATCGAGCGTGTCCTGGGTTCCGGTGATATCGGTTCCGGTGATAGCTACCTGGGCGCCCTGAAGCAGCGGCACGGTGGAGAGCTGGGAAGCGACGCGGTCCTGAATTGCCTCGATGAGCGCGGTGCGCTCCTTGGGATCGTTGGTCACAGCCTGCTTCTTGATCATGGCCGTGGTCTCTGCGTCGTCGTAGTGATTCTTCAGAAAGTTTCCTTCAGCGAAGAAGGGAGCCAGATAGTTGTCAGCGTCGGAGTAGTCCGGGAACCAGCCGAGCTGATAGGCGGGATACAGGTCGGCCGTACGATCCTTGGCGTACTGAACCCATTCCGTGGACTGCAAGCTGACCTTGAACAGTCCGGAAGCATCCAGCTGATCCTTAATCAGCGCATATTCATCGCTCGACCCGGGACCGTAGTGATCAGCGTTGTACTGCAGGTTGAGGGCGATAGGTGTTGGAACGCCGGCGGCGGCAAGATCAGCCGCTGCCTTATCAACATCGGGCCCACCCTTACCATCGCCGTAGAGTCCCTTGAGGGATTCTGTAGCGCCGGTCAATCCCGCAGGAACGTAAGAATACAGAGGAGTATATGTGCCCTTGTAGACCTGGCTTGCGAGCTCGTCGCGGTTGACCACATCAGCAACGGCCGCACGAACAGCGAGGGCCTTTGCCGGATCGGCCTCAGCCGTCGTCGCCCCGTAGGGCTGCGTGTTGAAGTTGAACGTAATGTAGCGAATCTCGCCACCGGGACCGTCAACGACCTTGACCTTGTCGTTGCCGCGCAGATCATCGATGTCGGTTGCCGACAGGCTGCGCCAGGCAACATCGATGGCACCTTCCTGAACCTCGAGCTTGAGGTTGGAGGCATCCGTGTAGTACTTCACTCGAATTTCATCGGTTTTCGGTGCGCCCAGCAGACCCTGGTAGCCCTCGTAAGCCTTATAGGACAACAGGTTATTGAAGTCATAGCTGGTCAGAACGTACTGACCAGCAAAAGCGTTGGCGGCAAAGATATCGTCGTCGGGCGTGACTTCGGTGGCCGAGAAAGTTTCTTCATCTACGAGAACGCCAGCGGGGCTCGAGAGAATCTGCGGAAAGATCTGGTCGTTTCCGGCCTTGAGAGTGAACACAACCGTGGTGTCATCAACGACGTCGGTGCTGTCGAGGTTGTAGAGCAGCGACGAGGGACCGTTATCGGCCGCGATAGCAAGCTGGCGGTCGAAGCTGAACTTCACGTCCGAAGCGGTGAGGTCGTTACCATTAGCCCATTTCAGGTCGGGCTTCAAGACCACTGTGTACTCGGTCGGCGCCGTGAATTCGGCGCTCACTGCAATGTCGGGCTCGACATCTGCTGTGCCGAACTTGCTGTTCATTAGAAAGGGAAAAACCTGCGTCTGTACCGAAAAGGAGCCATTGTCGTAGGAGCCAGCCGGGTCCAACGTGGTGACCTTGTCGGTGGTGCCGATGGTAATCGGACCGCCCGACTTACCGGGAGTGGTTTCGCCGCCGGCCGCGCAGCCGGAAAGCACCAGCGCCGCGAGGGCGACGCCGGTTGTGGCAACGAGGGCACGTTTGCCGTTAGTGAATGCGGATGTCATATCCGTAGTCCTCTTCCTCTAGAAGTCTCATGATCTAAGGCGCCCTAAATGGGCGCAGATGATCAATGCTGTTAGGCAAGATTTAGCACAGAATTCGCGTCTTGCCACCCTAAGTCGCAGTTTCTTTACAGACCTGCAACAAAGATGGGTTCCTGGGTTGCCGTTTGGCTTTATTTGCTCACCTGTTGCCCGCCCGCAGAGAGTGTGTGAGCAAGGCAACGGCGTTCTCTGCGTGGCCTCCTTGGCGCGTCATTCCTCACGCAGGGCACGGCGCTCAGCTTCGACCCGCACGAGCTCGCGTTGAAGGGTGCGGTACATCTCGGCGTCGCTGGCATCGGCTCGTTGCAGGCGACCGAGCAACTCTGCCTTCAACCGGAGCAAATCTTTATCAATGAGCACGATCGTGATGTCGCGCACGTACCGGGCAACGTCTTTCTCGGTGCGCTCGGGCAGGTTGGCCATCGCCAGTTCCTGCACCAGGTTTTTCAAGGTGCCCGGCACCTCGGAGATCACCCGCTCCAGCCAATCGACGGCTTCGAAGTGCACCAAACTCGCAGCAATCGCGTCGCGCACCACTGCGAGCGAAGTGTTGGAAAAAGCTGTCTGCACTGCACTATCGAGAATATCCCGGCCGATCAGAGTGGGTCGCTGCAGCATAGCCATGAGGCCGTCGCGCTCCAGCCGGGTGACCGGGTCACCGGGCAGTTCGATCAGCGAGAAGGGGCGCTCCGGAACTTGTTCGATCACGCCAGCATGCCGGGGCGCATTGGGTGCGCCGCTGGCGGATGCTCGTGCGTCCGACTGCGCGTTGGTGACGGCCTGTGCGACCTCTCCCATGTCCACGCCGAGCATGCGGGCCAGCTCACGGGTATAGCCGGGGCGCAGCACCGGATCGCGAATATCGCCCACAACGGGGGCTGCCGCTCGCAGGGCGGCCGTTCGACCTTCGACCGTGTCGAGGTTGTACTGGGAGAGAATCTGACGGATCATGAATTCGAACATGGGCTTCTTCGAGTCGACCAGTCTTCGCACCGCATCGTCGCCGCGCTGCAGGCGCAGGTCGCAGGGGTCAAGGCCCTCAGGCCCCACGGCCACATAGGTCTGGGCGGAGAAGCGCTGTTCTTCGCTGAAAGCGCGCATGGCAGCCTTCTGGCCGGCGGCATCGGGGTCGAAGGTGAACACCACTTCGCCGACACCGGAGTCATCACCGAGCACCCTCCGGAGCACCTTGATGTGGTCGACCCCGAAGGAGGTGCCGCAGGTGGCTACGGCCGTCGTGATGCCGGCCAGGTGGCAGGCCATGACATCCGTGTAGCCCTCGACCACAACTACCTGATGACTCCGCGAAATATCACGCTTGGCCAGGTCGAGACCGTAGAGAACCTGGGCCTTGTGGTACACGGGCGACTCGGGGGTGTTCAGGTATTTCGGGCCCTTGTCGTCGTCGAGCAGCTTGCGCGCACCAAAACCAATTGTCTGCCCGGTGATGTCCCGGATAGGCCACACCAGGCGCCCCCGAAAACGGTCGTAGACGCCGCGATCACCGCTGGAAACCAGGCCAGAGAGGGTGAGCTCTTCGGTCGTAAAACCGCGTCCGCGCAGGTGGTTGGTCAGTTCGTCCCAACTCTTCGGTGCGAAACCCACGCCAAACCGCGTCGCGGCTGCGGCATCGAAACCTCGCTGGCCGAGAAAAGCGCGACCCACTTCAGCGCCCGCACTGCTTAATTGGTCGATAAAAAAGTCGGATGCGGCCTGGTTGGCAGAGAGCAGTCGGGCACGATTGCCGTGGTCGGGCGCGGCCCCGGAACCATCTTCGTAGTGCAGATCGAGGCCCACTCGGCCGGCTAGGCGTTCGACGGCCTCGCTAAAACTGACATGGTCCATCTTCTGGAGAAATGAATAGACATCCCCACTCTCGCCGCAACCAAAGCAGTGGTAAAACCCAACCTGGGGTCGCACGTGAAAGCTGGGGCTGCGCTCATCATGAAAGGGGCACAGGCCCTTCATGGAACCGACCCCAGCGGACTTCAACGTGACATAGTCAGCGATGATGTCGCCGATGTTGGTGCGAGCTTTGACCTCTTCGATGTCACTTTGTCGAATCAGTCCGGCCATGGATGAATTCTATCCGCTCGGCACGAGAGACAGCGCCCCCCTCCGACCGGGCCCATGCCCGGAAACGGGGCCCATGATCTATCGTGGGCCCCGTTTCCGGGCATGGGCCCGGTCAAGGGGGCTGGGGCGGGAGAAGGAGGGAAGAAGGAGGAAAGAAGGAGGGAGAGAGAGGGAAGAAGGAGGGAAGGGGGCAGGAGAGGGACGGAATGGGACGGGGGCGTCAGCCTTGCACCAGGCGCTCGTACCAGGCCAGGGCGGATTGGTCGGTGAGGCTTGCGACCTGGTCAACGATGACACGCTTACGTGCAGCGTCGTCGGTGGCGGCCTGCCAGTCCTCGCGAAAACCGGGATCGAGGTGCTCGTCGCCGCCGTCGTGCAGGGTCTCGGCCAGCAGGGTGAGAACCTGACGCTGTTGAACGTAGATGGGTTTGCGAGTGTTTCGGGTCATCACAAAAGCAGCCACAATGCCTTTGAGTACAGATATCTCGGCCTGAATCTCACGGGGAACAATAACGTTCGCCCCGAACCGCAGCATCTTGGCCCCGGGGTGCGCTTCTTTGGTGGCGTGCACGGCGGAGCTGCTGAAGCGGCCGATGAGTTGGCTGGTGAGATTCTTCAGGTGACCCTGATCGCGGCGCCCGGCAGTCCAGGACTCCAGCCACACATCGAGGGCAGCGAGCCGATCGAAGGCACTCGCCAGGTCTTCGGCGCTGGTGTCGTCGCCGACCCACTCCGACATGGTCGACAGCAATTCATCGTGATTGGTGCGGCTACTAAGCGCCGCCACGTCGACATATCCGTTGACAATGGCGTCTTCGAAGTCGTGCACGCTGTAGGCGATGTCATCGGAGAGATCCATGACCTGGGCTTCGATACAGAGCTGGCGATCGGGCGCGCCGTCCCGCAGCCAGTCGAACGCTGCCATGTCGTCGAGGTAGAACCCAAACTTGGCCCGACCGCTCGGGTCGTACACTGACGAGCCCTCCGGCCACGGATACTTGCAGCTGGCGTCGAGACTGGCCCGGGTGAGGTTCAGTCCGTAGCTGTGTCCATCGGGCCCGAAGACCTTGGGCTCCAGCCGCGTGAGCAGGCGCAACGTCTGAGCGTTTCCCTCGAAACCGCCGATGTCCTCCGACCACAGGCTGAGCGCCTTCTCGCCGTTATGGCCAAACGGTGGATGCCCGATGTCATGCGCGAGGCAGGCGGTGTCCACTATGTCGGGATCAACGTTTAGGCGCGACGCAATCTCCCGACCAACCTGGGCGACCTCCAGGGAATGCGTGAGACGGTTGCGGGCGAAGTCCAGTCCCGCGGTGGGGCTGAGCACCTGCGTTTTGGCCGCCAGACGGCGAAGAGCACTGGAGTGAAGAAGGCGCGCCCGGTCGCGGGCAAAGTCACTGCGCCTGGACGAGTGCTCTTCGGGAAGCCAGCGCGCCTCGTCTATTTCGCTATAGCCGGTTTTATTAGCCACCGCTGGTGTCCCCTTCGCCCTCGGTCAAATTGAGTCGTTGAACGCCCTCAAGATCCTGCGATTCAAGCCAATGCTCTGGCAACGCGGGCTTTTTCGGCGTTCCCGCCCGCCCGCGCGGACCTTCAACGTCGGCGCCCGGGTAAGGCAGCGAGGAGTCGAGGGTGCCCAGCAGGTCATCAAGCTGCGCAAGGGATTGCACCATAGCAAGGCTCGCTCGTAGGTCGCCCCCCACGGGGTAGCCCTTGAAGTACCACGCCACGTGCTTACGGATATCACGGCAGGCACGGTCTTCGCTGTCGAAGTACTCGGTGAGCAACTCGGCGTGACGACGAAACGCGTTGATGACCTCGCCAAGGCCCGGTTCGGCTTTGTGCTCCTGGCCACGAAATGCCGCATCAAGGTCGCCAAACAACCACGGGCGGCCCAAGCATCCACGTCCCACCACAACGCCGTCGCATCCGGTTTCGGAAACCATGCGCAGTGCGTCGTCGGCCGACCAAATGTCGCCGTTACCCAGCACCGGTACGTCACTTACAGCATTTTTAAGCTTTTCAATTGCGGACCAGTCGGCTTGGCCGGAATAAAATTCCGCCGCTGTACGGCCGTGCAGAGCGATGGATGCCACACCCGCCCCCGCCGCAGCCTTGCCCGCTTCTATGTAGGTGAGGTGGTCAGCGTCGATACCTTTGCGCATCTTAACGGTGAGCGGTACCGAGCCAGCGGCGATGACAGCGGCCTCTACGATCTGACGAAACAGGCCGATCTTCCACGGCAGTGCTGCTCCCCCACCCTTGCGCGTGACCTTGGGTACCGGACAGCCAAAGTTCAGGTCTATATGGTCAGCGCGGTCCTCGGCCACAAGCATCGTGACAGCCTCAGAGACAGTTTTGGGGTCAACACCATAGAGCTGAATGGAGCGAGTGGTTTCGCTCTCGTGGTGCGTGATGAGTCGCATTGTCTCGGTGTTACGCTCCACGAGCGCGCGCGAGGTGATCATTTCGCTCACAAACAGGCCCGCGCCATATTCCCGACAGAGCCGACGGAATGCCGTATTGGTGATGCCGGCCATTGGCGCCAGAACGACGGGCACGTCGAGCTTGAGAGGTCCGATCGAGAGTTCTCGAACGGGAGCAGTCGGCCGAGCGACGTGAAGGGGTGAAGTCATAGTGGTTCAATTCTCCCAGAAACGACAGGTCGCCAAATTCATGCCAGGGTGCTCTCCCAAACGACACTGAAATGCGCAGCTGTTCACCAGGTCATACCCCTGGGACAGCTGCGCATTTGTGGATGGACGACCTAGCTGCAGCAGCCACCACCGCAGCAGGAACCTGCCGCTTCGTCGGTTGCTGCGTCAGCACCCAACAGTTCGATAGTGGGCCGGCCGGCCGCATCGGTGAAGACGGGCGGGGTAACGGTGGTGTCGCTCATGGGCATTCTCCTGATCATTGTGTGAAGCGGATGCCGGCGATTGTGGTCGCCAACAATCCACTTTCTTGAGGTTACGCGAGATTGCTGGGTGAGTAGCTAGGCGGAAGCCTCTGCAGCGGGGGCATCATCGGACGTACCAGCTGAACGTTCGGCAGTGACCTGGCTGAGCGCATCGGCAAACGTGGTGGCATCCTGCGCTCCCGAGATGCCGTAGCGGCCGTCGATGACGAAGAATGGGACGCCCTGAATGCCGTAGGCACCGGCTTGCTCGACGTCGGCTTTGACGGCCGGCAGATGTTCGTGTGAGGTCAGCGATCGCACCACGTCGCTGCGATCGAGGCCAATTTCGGCGGCAAGGTCGGCGAGATCCTCAATGCGCCCAACGTGGCGGCCATCAATGAAATAGGCCTTGAGCAGGCGCTCCATCATGTCCAGCTGACGGTTCTTGGCCTTGGCGTAGTGCAGCAACTCGTGAGAAATAACGGTGTTGGTCTGGTGCACCGAATCGTAGTCATAATCGAGGCCGACGCTCGCGGCGATCTCGGTGACATTGGCCAGCATCTTCTTCACGTCGTCAATGGGCATCCCCTTGCGTTCGCTGAGGTAGTCCACGGCATTACCAACAAAGTCCACCGGGGTATCGGGGGATAGCTCAAAGCTGTGGTACTCCACCTCGACGGTGCCGTCAAAGAGTTCGACACCGGCTTCAAACTTGCGTTTACCGATGTAACACCACGGGCATTGCACGTCAGACCAGATATCCACCTTGATCGGGTTGTTTGGGGTGAGGGTCGAAGCTGTAGTCGTTGTTGTATCAGTCACCCTCAGTCGAACAGGATCAGGGACGCGGATATTCCCCGATCACGGTGTTCAACCGGTGGGAGCATCGATTGCGCCACCGTAGCGCCGGTTACGTGACGCATAAAGTTCAATCGCATGCCAGAGATCAACCCGGGTAAAGTCCGGCCAGAGAGTGTCAAGAAAGACCATCTCCGCGTAGGCGCTCTGCCAGAGCAAAAAGTTGCTCGTGCGCTGCTCCCCCGAACTTCGCACAAACAAATCTACGTCGGGCAGATCCGCTACATATAGGTGCCTGGCGATGGACTTTTCTGAAATCCCCGACGGCTTCAACCTGCCAGCGGCTACGTCTTCGGCCAGCGCGCGCACGGCATCCGCTATTTCAGTGCGGCCGCCATAGTTGACGCACATGGTGAGGGTGAGCACGTCGTTATCGGCAGTGAGACGTTCAGCAAATTGCAATTCATTAATAACGGATGCCCATAGCCGGGGCCTTCGTCCCGCCCACCGCACGCGCACGCCCCACTCGTTAAGTTGATCGCGACGACGGTGCAACACATCGCGATTAAACCCCATAAGAAAGCGCACCTCATCGGGCGAACGCTTCCAGTTCTCGGTGGAGAAAGCGTAGACGCTGAGGTGTTTGACCCCCATCTGGATGGCACCGGCAACGACGTCGAGCAAAGCGGCTTCGCCAGCCTTATGCCCCTCAACCCGGGTAAGACCCTTGCTATTGGCCCAACGACCGTTTCCGTCCATAACGACGGCGACGTGCCGCGGAATGGTCTTGGAGGGTAAAGCGGGTGGGTAGACCCCGGTCCAGTCGAGGGGTTGGAAGGCAACGGCGTCTTTGTGGGTAGACCCTTTGTGCCCAAATAGACCGGCCATTATCGAGCCACGTGTTCGAGCGAGCGAAGCCCGCGGCCGAGGTGCCATTGGGTGTAAGCGGCGACCACACCAGCCGCTTGGCTCTGGGTGCGATCGGGTGTGGACTCCGCGTGTTCCCAGTCGCCGGTGAGCAGTGCGCTGAGAAGAGCAATGGTGGCGGAATCGAGGCGCGGCGACCCAGATGGCGCGCAGGAATCGCAGACGATGCCGCCCATTTGCACAACCATGGCGCTGTGTTGTTCCACGGGCTGATCACCGTCTGGCTGTTCAGTTGCAGATTGTTCAGTTGCAGATTGTTCACTGGCGAATTGTTCACCGGTGGTGTGGTCGCCGGAGATGTGCTCGCCGGAATACCCCACCGCTCCGCACCGGGCACAATCATGAAAGCTCGGTGCCCAGCCAGCCATCGATACGGCCCGCAAAAGGTAAGAGTTGAGGGTGAGGTGTGACCCATGTTCCGCGCGGGACAGCGATCGTAACGCCCCCACCAACAGCAGGTACTGCTGCAGGGAGCCTTCGGCTTCGGTGAGCTTGTCGGCGGTTTCGACCATGACGCTTGCGGCGGTATAGCTGGGGTAGTCGGCAGTGATCAGAGCGCCGTAGGAGCCAAGCGACTCCGCCTGGGTAATGATATCGAGGCTGCGGCCCTCGTAGAGCTGCACGTCGGCGACCATAAACGGTTCCAGTCGCGCACCGAACTTGGATCCCGTGCGCCGCACACCTTTGGCAACTGCGCGCACCTTGCCGTGGTTTCGGGTGAGCAGTGTGACGATGCGGTCTGCTTCACCCAGCTTGTGGGTACGCAGCACAACGGCTTCATCTCGATAGACAGGCACATTCAATTATCTCACCCCGCTGGAACGTCGCCGCCGCGACGGGCCCCACCCCCCGCGTCGAAATCACATTAGTTCCTGAATTTTTGTCGTTAGCCCCCTCCTTCCTCTGGTTTTTCCGTCACGACAGGGGGACACTTAAGATAATTCAGTTTTGCGTTACGGAGGTTGTCATGAAACCAGTCCAGGGCACTCTGCCCGACATCATGCCCGTGCTCTCACGTGGCAAACACCGAACGCCCAAGGGCGGCGGATGTTTTATGGAATTCGCCTCTTATCTTGCAGGAGAGTCGTGGAGCGACCACCCCGCTTGCACCCATCCCGTACTCGCCTCACTGGCACGCATGGTCAACGATTGCAGTTCGGACCAAGCCAGGTCCAAGCTCGCCCTTTTAATTCCGTCGGTTATTGGCCTGACCGGTTTTGACAAACGCATTGAGTTGGCCATCGCCGTGCGCGCGGGTTGCGAGGCGCTACCGGTAGCTAGCGTGGAACGCCAGCGTGCCCTCGCTGTGGGCATTTTGACCTGCGAACGAAACGCGTCCATTCTTGACCCAGATCTAGCCGAGCAGGTTCGCCCGCTCGTTCAAGGCGCCCTAGATCTAACTCCCGATGCTGAGGCGTGGGCCCGGCGCTTTATCGGCAGCGTACGCCCGCTGGCGCACACCAAATTTTCGCCACGCACCGTTGACACAATCGTTCGGGTGGCAGTGCAAGGCATCGCCGAGGCATGCATCCCTGACCCAGACACCCGCCTGTATGCGTTGCTCGAACACGCGATCAGCGATTGTCAGGCACTGCTCACCGTGCCCGCTGCTCGGCCAACGATTCTACCGGCGGCCGACCCAGTACCCCGGTCGGCGGCGTTGGTCTAACCAGCGCACCTGCCCACCGCTCCCCCAAGCAATGCGACCGCACCCGGATGGTGCCACGAAAGCTCAGGCCCTTCACGGTTCTGAGCTTTCGTGATTGGTGGCTGCGCGCCCACGAGCTTGAGATTCTGCGAAGCCAGTGGGCCTGACCTGCGGGATGCCTGCGAAACCTCTGGCTTGGCACGCCGCCGCCTCTGCGGCAGCGGCAGCGGCAGCGACTAGACGGCTAGACGGCTAGACGGCTAGACGGCGGACAATTCCAAATCGCCAACCTCGGCACGGATGCCCCGGTTGACCGCCGAGACAACAGCCTTCAGCGATGCCGTCGAGATGTCCGCGTCGATGCCAACGCCCCAGTAACGTTTGCCATTGACATCAAGTTCTACGTAGGCCGCCGCCTGCGCGTCACCGCCAGCAGAGAGGGCGTGCTCCACGTAGTCGTACAGGGTGATGGCGATACCGCGTTCAGCCATTACGCCGAGGAAGGCGTTGATGGGACCGTTTCCCGAACCGGTAGCC
>Ga0307486_1001106_pt1 | contig 21671 bp, 19 predicted proteins | sample CBIW02metaG_FD_203663 | JGI IMG/M metagenome (GOLD analysis project Ga0307486, IMG submission 203663) | Sea-ice brine microbial communities from Beaufort Sea near Barrow, Alaska, United States - CBIW 0.2 | ecosystem: Environmental > Aquatic > Marine > Coastal | place: USA: Alaska | collected...
CATGCGGTAATGCAAAACTTACAAAAAGCCACCCACGTGCAAAGTGACTCTATAAGTTCAGTCATTAAGGTTATGCAAGCTATGAGTCAAGGAGATTTCAATCAACGTATCATGATTGATCTACCTGGCGAATACTTTCAGTTGAAGCAGTATTTGAATAGCTCATTGGACAGCTTAGAGTTTGCGATTAATACCAATATCGAAATTCTGGAAAATTACAAAGGCGGTAATTTTGCCTTTACAACGGAAGCGACATTCAGTGGAAAGCTGCATGATTTAAAATCCAATCTGGACAGCATGGCAAGCAGTATGAGCCACATGCTACAAATGGTGCAAAATGCCACCAAAGATACGGTGAGAGGCGTCGAAGAGATTGGCACGGGTAACCTAGACCTAAATCAACGCGTTCAAAACCAAGCCGCGTCACTGCAACATACGGCACAAAATATGGAGGTCATGGCTCAAAGTGTCTCTCAGACGCTTGAACAAGCAACGGAGATGAACCTGGTAAGCCACAATGTTAAGCAAACGATTCGTGAAGGTCGACAAGTCGTTGACGAAATGAATCAAGCGATACAAGACCTTGCCATTGCCAGCAGTGAAATATCCAATATGACAAGTCTTATTGATGGCATTGCTTTTCAAACAAATCTATTAGCCCTTAATGCGGCCGTAGAAGCGGCGAGAGCAGGTGAAGCTGGCCGTGGATTTGCTGTGGTTGCGGGTGAAGTTCGTTCATTAGCGCAAAAATCAGCTGAGGCTGCAAAAGATATTCGCATCGTATCAGACTCAAGTATTGAGAAAGTAAATACCGGATTGCGTTTAAGCGACTTGACCACCCAAGCCTTTGTTAAAAATAGTGAAGCGATTGAACGAGTCAGCGATATGATTGACAGTATGCAGATAAGTCTTGAAAAACAAACACAAGGCATTCAAAAAGTCAGTGTAGCACTGAATGAAATTGATGATTCCACCCAACAAAATGCGGCGCTGGTAGAAGAAATATCAACCACCTCCAGCTCCATTATTGAACAGGTTAGATATTTAGAATCCTCCACTAAAACGTTTAAAACATTAACGGCGATTCAAAACACAGGGCTGTTAGCCTAAAATTATTGATCACAAAAAAATCGGCTAAACGACCTTTTCTAGTCGTTTAGCCGATTTTGGTTTACGGGGAATTAAAATTTCTTGTTTAAGAAATAACGTTAACTCTTAAAAGAATAAGACATTAAAGCCGTTCTGATTTCATTAATCGTACTGGATGGAATCATCAACTCTTCAATGCCATCGACTTCATAAAGACGCATTTCTTCGCCTCGATAAGCACCTAATGAGATTTCTGCGACCATGGCATTGGCAATTTTAATCATGGCAACCATTGCTCTGACACGGTCATTTTTAATCTGCGAACATGCGGCGTTATGGTGCAACATAATCGCGCTTAACATATCGATTGGTAGGCACCACTTTTTAGCCATTAATACACCAATCATGGAATGATCTGAACCAAATTTCTGCTGTTCTTTTTGTAGAATTGAGAGGGGTAACGACATTGAACTTCTGAATAAAGGCTCGTAAGTAGACACACTTTTGGCCGCCAGCATTAAAGCTCCTGAATTGTGAAAAAGTCCTAACATATAAGCTTCATCACGGGTAACGCCTTCCACCCACTCGGCCAAATCGGCCATACAGAAAGCCACATCGACACTGTTATCCATAATATCTTTAAACAAGCCTTTACTGCCAAAAATATTTTTTAATGCTGCGGAAACCACCAAATTATAGATTTGATCCATTCCCATAGCATTGACGGCATCACGAATAGAAGAGACAGGGGATCGGAGTTTAACGATTGGTGAATTAGCAATACGCATCACTTCTCCGGATAAAGTCGTATTCATTTCAATAATTTCTGCAACCTTTGCACTACTGCAAAATTTACTTTTTATTTCCTTTTCCAGAAGCAAAACTTCATTAGGCAGTTCAGGAATTTTATGTCCACGTATCGCAGCCACTGCATTGCGTAATTTTTGTTCCATAACTTGGTTCCAGAGTTTAAATTAAGCCACATTTTAAATAAATGTTAAAGCCAACTCGCAATTATACCGTTTATATTGGAAGGCTAACTTAAATTTCCAGTTAGAACGGTTAAACGGAACCTGTAGACGGAAAGGATCATAATCGACATGCACCTCGGCATCACGGTCTCTTGTTTACCCACTCAAAACGATCGAATGATTAAAACCCAAGCGTATTCTTTTGCTCCTTAGTTTGGAGGATATTTAACAGGGATAAATACTCTATTGATGACATGGAACCGCATTAACTTATTTATCAAGCGCCATTTCGGTCCATTCCATAATGCTTATTTTAATCCTACAGAGAATGAACATTTCGTTCGTAGTCCCTCATTTGTTTTGAAAGCTCTGACTAAAGCATTATTTCACTTGGCTCCCTAGTCCCTTCTCTTTTGTCATCCCCATCTTTAATCTGAGTTTTAATTGAGCCATTGATTATTCCATTCCTACCCGGTTCGGTTCAAGCAAAGGCCAAACTCTTTGCAAAATCAGTGGTTGCGCGGCTGCATTCGGGTGTAAGCCATCCCACTGCATTAAACCGGGGTCCTCTACGACGGTTTCTAAAAAAAATGCATCAAACAAAACCCGGTTATTGTCGGCCAGATCCTGATACATCGCTTGAAACATGCCATCATAAGCAGGTCCGTAATTCGTAGGTAAACGTACCCCTAATAAAACCACCTGGCAGTCTTTATTGTATTGAACACATGCGGAAATCATCGCCTGCAAATTTTGTTGTGTACTATGAAGATCCTGACCGCGCAGAGCGTCATTCGCGCCTAATTCAAGAACCAAACGCTGCGGATGGTATTGTTGCAACAAAGCGGGTAATCGCTGTTTACCGCCACTGGTGGTTTCACCACTGATACTGGCATTAACGACTTGCACATGCGCTCCTGTTTTCTGCAGTTCTTGCTGTAAAAGGGCCACCCAACCTTGCTGTTTATCCATGCCATAAGCGGCGCTTAAACTGTCGCCAAACACTAACCACGTTGATTGTGCTATTTGTATCGGATTGTCTTGCGCATTGGCCTGGCTTTGACTAGGATAAATACATGTTAATACAAATCCTAAAAGCCAACCAAAATGCATAACACTCAGCCACCTAAACCGATTATTACTCTGAAAAATGTTCATTATCAAATTCCTTTAGAGGAGATTGTCCTGGATATATTAAAAGCTTGCCAGCTCACTGTCCAGCCAGAAGAGACTCTAGCGATTGTAGGACGATCAGGTTCAGGTAAGTCTACTCTATTAGCCTTGATGGCAGGACTAGACGTGCCGACGTCGGGCTGCATAGAGCTATTTGGTCAAGCAATTGAATCACTTTCTGAAGATGCGCGAGCAAAAATGCGTGCGCAACAAGTGGGCTTTATTTTCCAGAACTTCCAATTAATGCCCAGCATGAGTGCACTCGAAAACGTATTAATGCCATTAGAGTTGTTTCAAATTCCGAATGCAAAACAACTGGCTTTAGAGGCTTTACAACAAGTTGGCTTATCCCATCGCGCTCAACATCGTCCTGCCGAACTCTCCGGTGGTGAGCAACAACGTGTTGCCATTGCCCGAGCGTTTGTTACAAAACCTAAAATTTTATTTGCTGATGAACCCACTGGGAATTTAGATGAAGAGACCGCCAAGCAGATTCAAAACCTGCTTTTTGAGCTCAATCAGCAGCAGAAAACGACGCTCATTCTGGTCACCCATGACCATGAGTTTGCCCAACAGTGCAACCGAATGCTGCAATTGGTGCATGGTCAACTGCAAACCTTTACCCCCCTTCCAAGTCCATCAGTGGATAAACCATAATGCTAGCTTTTTGGCGAGATGCACTCACAGCCTCTAAATGGTTTGGCAGGAGTCTGAAACGGGGTGATTGGTTATGGCTCATGATTGCCGTCATCTTAGCCAGCAGCACCGTAACATTAGTCAAACAGCTCGGCGATACGGTCCAACAAAGCATGCTACGCAAAGCATCAGAATCGTTGAAGGCAGACTTCGTGATCCGAAGCAGCCGTCCCATCGAGCAAAAATGGTCACAAATGGCGATGGATGCCGGTTTAAAAACCGCACACAGTACGACGCTTACCACAATGGCTTTAAGCAATAAGCAGTTTCAACTGGTGCAGCTTAAAGGCATCAGTGCAACGTATCCATTAAGGGGTACGCTTCGTCAAACCAACGACTTGACCTTTAAACCTCTGCAAACTCTTCAAACTGATGAGGCCTGGGTCGAGCCCAAACTAATTAGCCTATTGCAACTCACTCAAGAGAGCCGTTTAACCTTAGGACATTTGGAGCTCGGTTTAGCGGGTAGCATCCAACCCAGCACGTTTATTAATCCCATGTCGAGCTTTGCGCCACAGGTTTTTATCACTTTAGCGACGTTAAACAGAACTCAGTTGATTGGCCCAGGAAGTCGCGTAACCTATGAATTGAGTCTCGCCGGCAGTGAAAAACAGATTACCGATTTTTCTGAAAAGATCGCGCAACAACACAATCCACACTGGCAAACCTTATCGGCGCAAGCGCCTTCAGAAGATTTGGGGAATTCCTTGAAGACGGCTTGGTTATTTTTGGACTTGTCGGCTTTATCCGCGGTATTGATTGCAGGCATGTCGATTTTAATCGCCAGCCGTTTTTACTTGACCCGTTGGGAAAACAGTATGGCATTAAAGCGTGCGTTTGGTGCTCATAATGCAAAGATGCAACGTCTGTTTGCTCTACAACTCACGTGGATCGCCCTATTTAGCAGTCTCATTGGAATCCTAATAGGGTATAGCCTTTCGGTGCTACTCCAACCTGTATTGGCGGACTACTTTCAACCCTTAATCATCACGCCGCCTTGGTCTGCTCTGCTCACTGGGTTTTTAAGTGGTATTTTAGTACTGTGGAGTTTTGCTTGGCAGGCTTTTCAAGCCGCATTACACACCTCCCCAATGCAAGTTTTAAAATCAGTACCGCGTAACCCCAAAAGCATTCACTGGTTAATGAGTTTTGCTCTATTGCTTGGCTTAATCAGTTTGATGTTTGATCTAGAGTCGCTGTTATGGATCCTACCAGGCCTGGTCATAATCAGTTTAATCCTTCTACTGGCTGCCAGTTTACTGCTCAAAGGTATCCACCGACTCCAACGTTACAGTCGCGGCTGGTTTCATATTGCACTCTCTAATCTACTCAAAGAACCTGGCCTAGTGAAAATACAATTAGTCTCCGTAGGTTTAGTGTTGTTTGTGTTAATGCTTATGAGTTTTGTTCGCCAAGATCTTTTGCAAAACTGGCAAGCCTCGTTGCCAGCCAATACACCGAACACTTTTATTATGAATATTCAGCCAGATCAAGAATCAGAAGTGGTGAAGATACTGGCCAAGCAACACCTGACACCACCCCTTGTACCGATGGTACGCGGTCGTTTAATCGCCATTAATCAACAGCCACTCATCGCCAGTGAACAAGTGAGCGATCGAGCCCGTAGAATGCTCGAGCGCGAAGCGAATATCGCCTTGCTAGCCGAATTACCAAAATACAATGTGATCACAGCCAAGATCAGTAGAGATACATTAACCCTGCCTAGCGTATCAGTAGAGGCCAGTATTGCAGAACTATTTGGTATTCAACTCGGTGATACCTTACGTTTTAACTTTGCCGGACAAAACTACGATTATCAGGTGAGCAGTTTACGTAAAGTCGAATGGCAGAGCTTTCGGTTAAATTTCTTTTTTATACTCGAACCCGTTGCAGAACGCCCGATAGCATTTTCCTATATCAGCAATTTTCATCTACCTAAGCTTGCTGATAGGAATGAAGGAAGTGACCGTCAGAAGCAAAATCATTCCGAACGTGCAACCGAACTAACCCAAGCATTCGCCAAGAGAACCCCTGGTGTGCTTTTAATCGATGTTCGTCAAATCATGCAGCAGATTCAAGATATCATGCGCCAAGCTAGCTGGGCCGTCTCTGGACTTTATCTGTTTACCCTATTGGCCAGCATTGGGGTATTGTTTACGGCCACATTAGCAAGCCAGCAGAGCCGGATACAAAGCTGGATACTCTTAAGAACCTTAGGTGCGCAAAACAAGGAGATCATTAAAATTGGTTTAACAGAATTTGCATTATTAGGCGCTGTCGCAGGTATTTTAGCCGCAACTTTTGCGCAAATTGCCAGTGGTCTGATGAGTCACTATTTACTCAAGATAGAGGTTAGCTTAGATTTCAATTTATGGATAATCAGCCTACTCAGCGGCATTAGTCTGCTTCTGTTTACCGGGCTGATCACTCAATATGGTTTCTTAAGAAAAAGCGCCCGAGAACTGCGTTTATATTTAAGTGGACAATAGTGGGAGCTTATCCAAAACGTTTTGATAAACACCACAGTTAGTGGTCAGTCCAAGTAAAGTGTAACGGCCTATTTTTTTGCTTAAACCCATTCATACTGGGCGTTGTACTGGTCACGATTAATTAAACAGTTGATTTTAATGAGTAAAAGTAATAAAATATTACTATTATCAACATTTAATGGAGTTTAGTTATGAATAATTCTGAGCTGGAGAAGCAATTACAAAAGACATGGAAAGAACTCATTCAGGCGAGCATACATCATGATGAAGCCCTGGCGGGTTCACGATTAAGAGAAATTATTCTTTTAGAAATACAACAGAAAAATCGTCGCTAATAACCTGACTTTACGTTAAGTAACAGTCAGCAATAGCTTTTATTATGGTTAATTTGATCAGACGTAATATTAGAAAATAAGTAGAAGAAGATTTCTGAGTGAAACTCAAATAATAGTGGTCGGAGTGACAGGATTTGAACCTGCGACCACTTGACCCCCAGTCAAGTGCGCTACCAAGCTGCGCTACACCCCGAATAGATTTTGTTGGCTCACTTTGAAAATGAGTAACGGCGCTTATTATAGCGACGTTATGACTTCAAATAAACTGTTTTTTAAGACCTAGAAACGACTCTTAATGTATTGTCTAAACTGTAACAACTCACTTTGCATCGTCTGCAACAGTTCCATGGCTGTTTTTTGTTCTTTTGACAGCGCACTATTCGTCAGATCCACAGCCCCTTTAGAAAGCCTGGCTTTGGCACCTGGAATCGTAAAACCTTGATCATGCAATAAAGACTTTATTTCTAATACTAACTCGACATCTATTCGCTGGTAGTAACGACGGCCACTACGTTTGCTGGGTTCAAGCTGAGGAAACACCTGTTCCCAATAGCGTAATACATGTGACTTCAACTGGCAAAGTTCTGCCACCTCACCAATGGTGAAGTACTTTTTGTCAGGCAACTCTATTTCAAGTTGCGCTGAGGTGTTTGATTGATTCTTAGGCTTTGCCATAATTATCTATTTGCGCACGTAATTTTTGTCCAGGTTTAAATGTTACCACTCTTCTTGCTGAAATGGGAACATCTTCTCCTGTTCTAGGATTACGTCCAGGACGTGAGGCTTTATCACGCAGTTCAAAGTTGCCAAATCCAGATAATTTAATTTGTTCTCCGGCTACTAGAACTTCACTCAATTCGTCGAAGAATTGTTCAACAAGCTCTTTAGACTCTCTTTTATTGAAACCAAAAGTGTCTGATAAGTTCTGAGCAATGTCTGCTTTTGTTAAAGTCATTTGTATTTTTATTCCTATTTCTATATATCTAGTCTGTAATGTTGTTTTTTATCTTAGTTCTGCATTCACCGCTTGCTTTGCCGCTTTTAAAATATTGGCGACCAAGGCTTCAACTTCTTCATCCTGAAGCGTTCTTTCAGCGTGTTGAATTTTTAATGTTAAAGCGATGCTTTTCTGGGTCGGATCCACTCCTTGTCCACGGTAGATATCAAACAACTCAACCGCTTTGAAGATCTCCGACTTCACCGATACAACAGCATCAATCAAAGCTTGAGCTGAGAGATTCTCAGCAACAACAAAAGCCAAGTCACGCTGTACTTCTGGGTACTTTGAGACGGCTTGTGCAGCAGGTATTTGCATGTGCATTAATGCATCTTGGCGGATTTGGAACATATAAACATGGCCGCTTACGCCCATAGCTTTCACCAAGCTAGGGTGTAACTGCCCCATGATTCCGACCTCTTTGCCATCTTTAAGAATGCTCGCAGATTGCCCTGGGTGCAATGCGGGATGCTGACAGGCTTCAAAACGAATATGGGCAAGTTGATGACTCATACGAACCAGGGTTTCTACATCACCTTTAAGGTCGTAGAAGTCTACATGACGTTCTGCTTCATCCCAACCCGATGCAGCAACTTGGCCCGCAATGACACCGCCCATCATTGGCACTTGCGTTGCCCCTGTTGGATCAGAATCATTTTTATAGAAGACCAAGCCTGTTTCAAAGATTCGAACGCGTGGTTGTTGACGATTTTGGTTGTAAGCGACCGTTTGTAATAAACCAGGGAACAAACTGGTACGCATGGCTTTCATATCATCTGAAATGGGATTTTGTAACAAGACATAAGGTAGATCAGGTTCTAGCAACTTCTGCTTAACCTCTTCAACAAAGCTATAGGTAACGACTTCATTAAAGCCTCGCTGCACAAGTGCTATTTTCAACGACATTAAAGACTGAATATCTTCTGGTAATTCATTCAAAACCATCGGTGCCAAAACAGGTGTTTCTGGAAGGTTATTGTAGCCGAAGATACGCCCGACTTCTTCAATTAAATCCATCTCAATCGACATATCAAAACGGTAGCTCGGAGCCGTCATCATCCAGCCAGCATCCGTAGCCACCATTTCAAAATCTAACCGCTTAAAAATCTCTAGGATTTTAGCGTCTTCAATTTCAACCCCTAAGCGACTGCCAATCGTAGCACGACGTAATTCGATCGTAACTGGTTTGGGTAAATCGGCTTCTGAGATAATACGATTAAAGACACTAACCGTTCCGCCGGCAATGTCCGTGAACAACTGTAATGCTCGATTTAAAGCTTTTTCTGGCAGCATTGGATCGACACCACGCTCAAAACGCATGGACGAATCTGTATGCAGACCGTATTTACGTGCTTTACCAGTGATCGCTAAACGTGAAAAATGTGCACATTCAAAGAATATCGCATCTGTTGCAGCGGTAACCGAAGTGGATACTCCCCCCATAATTCCAGCTAACGCAATGGCCCCTGAATCATCTGCAATGACTAAAGTATCTTCTTTAAGAGTTAATTCTTTGTCATCTAAAGTGGTGAGTTTTTCATCTGCTTTGGCTAAACGGATCTCGATTGACCCTTGAATTTTAGCAAGATCAAAAGCGTGCATCGGTTGACCCAACTCCATCAAGACATAGTTGGTGATATCAACCACAAGGCTCAATGGACGAAGTCCTGAACGTTCAAGTTTTTGAACCATCCACCGTGGTGTTTTAGCTTGAGTATTAAAATCTGTAACGACACAGCCTAGATATTTTGGACAGGCCTGGCTTTCAGAAACGGTAACCGTTTGTGTACAAGCACGATCACCCGACATGTCTTTAATGTCGAACGGCTGGGTCAAAGCTACGCCACTAATCGCACGTACATCACGCGCGATTCCCTGCACACTGAAACAGTCAGCACGGTTAGGGGTTAAATCCACCTCAATGCTCATATCGTTTAAATCTAGATATTTACGAATATCTTGACCAACTGGAGCCTCGGAATCAAGTACTAATAGACCATCAACACCGTCATCCGCGAGACCAATCTCAGTGGCACCACATAACATGCCATTGGATGGCACACCGCGTAATTTAGCTTTCTTAATCTTAAAATCACCTGGCAAGACGGCACCGACTTTAGCGCAACAAGCTTTCATGCCAACGAAGACATTTTTGGCGCCACACACAATCTGTACAGGCTCTGCTTCACCGATATCAACTTGAGTTACATTTAATTTATCAGCATCAGGATGTTTTTCAACGGATAAGACATGACCCACGACAACATTGGTAAATTGACCTGCAACAGCTTCTGCGCCGTCGACTTCTAGACCGGCTAAACTTAATTTTTCAGATAATGTGTTTGTATCCCACTGAGGATTTGTCCACTCTCTTAACCAATTTTCACTAAATTTCATAATTCTTTGTCTCGTAAGCGTATTTCAGCAGGCCGGGTTTATTTAAACTGTTGTAAAAAACGTAAATCGTTTTCAAAGAACTGGCGTAAGTCTTTCACGTTGTAGCGCAACATTGCTAGACGTTCGACACCCAACCCAAAGGCTAGTCCAGTATATTCATCTGGGTCAATGCCTACATTTCTCAATACATTTGGATGCACCATGCCACAACCCAGCACTTCTATCCAACGACCATCTCCAAATAAATCCGTCGCAATATCCACTTCTGCGGAAGGTTCTGTAAAAGGAAAATAGGAGGGTCTAAAACGTGTTTCAAGGTTTTCATCTTCAAAGAACTGGCGTAAGAATTCAATTAGCAATGTACGCAATTGCGCAAAGCTGGCATTCTTTTCAATAATCAAACCTTCGATTTGGTGAAACATAGGCGTATGTGTCTGATCAGAGTCACAACGATACACACGCCCTGGAGCAATGATACGTAATGGAGGTTTTTTATTTTCCATGGTACGAATCTGCACACCCGAAGTGTGGGTTCTTAAAACCGTACTCTCATTGATATAGAAGGTATCATGCATGGCACGTGCAGGATGGGTTTCTGGAATATTTAAGGCTTCAAAGTTATGCCAATCATCTTCAATTTCCGGGCCGGTTTCAATATCAAAGCCCGCTTTTGAAAACAGGGTTTCAATTCGATTTAGGGTACGTGTTACCGGATGCAAACTTCCGACATCGACATCGCGTCCAGGTAGGGTTACATCAATGGTCTCTTCCGAGAGTTGTTTCGCTAACTTAGCATCGTCCAACTCTCTTTTCTTAGCATTCAAAATGCTTTGAACCATTTGTTTGGCTTCGTTAATGATTTGCCCCGCTTTCGGACGCTCTTCATTTGACAATTTACCCAACATTTTCATCATATCGGTCAGTTCACCTTTTTTACCAAGGTATTGAACACGAATGTCATCTAATTTTGCTAACTCAGTGACACCGGAAACGGCCTCTTGTGCCTTTGAAATGATTGTTTGGAGTTGTTCTTGCATGTTTTAAATGTCCCAAAAAGGATTTAATAAAGATTAAACATTTCACTACAGTGTAAAAAATCAGCAGGTGCGATTCATCAATGAAATCTTTAATCGTTATTTAAGCTAAGAAGATTGTTTTGAATAAAACAGGAATCTATAAAAAAATAGGGGACCGAAGCCCCCTAAAGAAGAAATGGCCTAGGCTAGCCTAGTCCAATTTCTTTACACTAATGCTGCTTTGGCTTTTTCAGCGAAAACAGTAAAAGCGGCTGCATCATGTACAGCGATATCTGCAAGAACCTTACGGTCAACAGCAATCTGAGCTAGGTTCAGACCGTTGATAAAACGACTATACGTCATTCCATTCATACGTGCTGCAGCGTTGATACGTGCAATCCAAAGACGTCTAAATTGACGTTTCTTAGTGCGACGATCGCGGTATGCATACTGACCAGCTTTGATAACTGCTTGCTTAGCAACACGGAAAACTTTACTACGAGCTCCGTAATAACCTTTCGCTTGCTTTAATACTTTGTTGTGTCTACGGCGTGCTACGACACCTCTTTTAACTCTTGCCATGTCTTAAATCTCCAATTAAGCGAACGGTAACATGCGGCGAACCATCGCTACATCGTGATCGTGAATCATACTTCCAGAACGAAGTTGACGTTTACGCTTAGTCGATTTCTTAGTCAAAATATGACGAAGATGAGATTGTTTACACTTGAAACGACCTGAGCCAGTTTTAGAGAAGCGCTTTTTAGCACTACTGTTTGTTTTCAACTTTGGCATTTAATTGAAACTCCGCATTGAAGTGATCCCTTTTAAAAGGTCACTTGGTTTTTTAATAAGACTGTAAAAACACAGTCTATTTCGGAACAACGAACAGCACTGAAGGAGCTGCACCAGTAACCCCTACTTATTTACATAAGCAGGCGTCCCGACTGTTGTATTAAGCAAGGTTTAAAATCAAACCTTACTTTTTCTTTGTTGGGGCAACCATCATTTGCATTTGACGGCCTTCCATTTTCGGCATTTGTTCAACGGTCGCAACCTCTTGAATATCATCCCGAATACGTTCCAACATCTTCAATCCCAGTTCCTTATGAGTGATCTCGCGGCCACGGAACCATATAGTTACCTTGACACGATCTCCATTATTTAGGAATTTTACCAGGTTGCGTAGTTTTACCTGATAATCTCCCTCTTCAGTTCCTGGGCGAAACTTAACTTCTTTTAGCTGCACTTGCTTTTGATTTTTCTTAGCATCGTGCTGCTTTTTTTGCTGCTGGTAAAGGTACTTACCATAATCCATGATTTTACAAACCGGTGGATTTGCTTTCGCGGTAATTTCTACCAAATCAAATCCAGCTTCCTGAGCTGCATCAAAAGCTTCTTGAATGGTGACGACGCCCAAAGGCTCTCCGTCTGATGCTACTAGGCGTACTTCAGGCGAAGTAATCGCACTATTAATTCTATCTTTTGGTGCTTCAGGTTGTTGTGGTCTTCCACGGCCTCTTCGAATTGCGATAGCAATATCCTCCAATTATTAAAAAATTTTGTTTTGCCTGTTCGTTAACGATTGGTTTAGGCGCTTACTCTGCCTAAATTACCAATATCTGTCGTAAACAAATCAACTAGCTCTGAAAATGTAAAGCTTCCTAGGTTTTCACCCCCACGAGCACGAACATTAACCGTACCGTTTTCCATCTCTTGATCACCAACGACTAAGATATATGGAACACGTTGCATAGTATGCTCGCGAATTTTAAACCCAACCTTCTCATTTCTCAAGTCCGATTCGACTCTAAAGCCATGTTTTTTCAAATTTTTACTCATTTCGGCCACATATTCGGTGTGGACTTCCGAAATTGAGGCAATTACACATTGAGTTGGTGCTAACCAAGTTGGGAACTTACCTTCGTAATGTTCAATCAAAATTCCCACAAAGCGTTCAAGTGAACCCAAAATGGCTCGGTGAATCATAACAGGATGATGCTTCTCATTATCTTTACCGATATAGACTGCATTTAAGCGTTCTGCTTGTGTCATTGAGAAGTCTAATTGAATTGTTCCACACTGCCAAACTCGTCCAATACAGTCTTTCAACTGAAATTCAATCTTAGGGCCGTAGAAGGCACCTTCACCAGGTTGCAACACATAATCTAGGTTAGCATCCTGTAAAGTCTCCTCTAACGCAGCCTCAGCCATATCCCAGACCTCATCCGCGCCAACACGTTGCTCCGGACGAGTTGAGAATTTAATGGCAATATTATCGAAGCCAAAATCTGCATAGGTTTCGAAAACTAAATCGATACAAGCTTGAACCTCGGCTTTAATCTGCTCTTCTGTACAGAAGATATGTGCATCATCCTGAGTAAATGAACGCACTCGCATCAAACCGTGCAAGGTACCAGACGGTTCATTACGATGAACCAAACCAAACTCTGCAATACGGACCGGCAAATCACGGTAGCTGTGTAGGTGGCGATTAAAAACTTGAATATGTCCAGGACAGTTCATCGGCTTAACGGCATAATCTCGGTTATCCGTTTCTGTGGTGAACATATTGTCTTTAAATTTATCCCAGTGACCTGATTTCTCCCATAAAGAGCGATCCATAATCAAAGGGGTACGAATCTCTTCATAGTCATTCTGTAGTAACTGACCACGCATATACTCTTCTACCACACGGTACAAAGTAGTGCCTTTTGGATGCCAGAAAGCCATACCAGGAGAAACGTCTTGAAGATGAAATAGATCTAGCGTCTTACCTAATTTACGGTGATCACGCTTCTCAGCTTCTTCCATCATCAACAAGTAGTCTTTAAGCGCTTGCTTATCAGAGAAGGCAACACCGTAGATGCGTTGCAACATAGTGTTGTCAGAATTACCACGCCAGTAAGCTCCCGCAATATGCGTTAACTTAAGAGCCTTTACAAAACCCATGTGCGGTAGATGTGGGCCAACACACATATCGACATATTCTTCATGGAAGTAAAAACCAAATTCAGTCTCGTTTGGCAGATCACGAATAAGTTCTAACTTATAATCTTCACCACGCGCTTCAAAAGTGGCCACGGCTTCTTCACGTGACAACATCTTTTTAATAACGGGATACTTAGTTTTAGCCAAGGCTAACATACGTTTTTCGATTTGTTTTAAATCGTCCGGCGTAATCTTATGTTCCATTTCGATATCATAATAAAAACCATTCTCTACAACGGGTCCAATCGCCATTTTGACATCAGGATACATCTGCTTCAGTGCATGCCCCAGCAAGTGCGCACATGAATGACGCATAATATTCACGCCATCTTCATCTCGCATCGTGACAAGCTCCAAAGATGAATCGGCCGTGATGAGATCACATGCATCGACTAGGCTGCCATTCACTCGTCCAGCAACCGTCGCTCTTGCAAGCCCCTCTCCAATGCTTTCTGCAACTTGCATAACAGAAACAGCTTCGTCGAATTGCTTGGTTGAACCGTCGGGTAACATAATGATTGGCATAGATTTTTTCTCTTGGAATGTATATTTAAAATACAAAGTTACAATTTAGCCCAGCATTCTAGCATTTTCTGATTTAAAGCTGAAATGATTAATGAAGATATTCAAGATTTAATACAAAATGGAGTCAAAAACTTCTGACCAGGCCTGGTCAGAACGAAAATAGAGATGGAAAAACCTTAAACCCGCTATTACCCACATCACTAAAGACGATAAAGAATGGATTAATTATGCAAACCGACCTTTTCTGCCGCCTCATACGCTTTATGAATCAACTCATCATAGACTTCCAGCGTCAACCCAACATAATCAAGAGCCCCCATAAGGGCCAATGATGGCGTATCCTGATCATCCGTAGATAAATCTGCAATACCATTATCAATATTTAATCTAAAGACCGCTTGCTCCGCCAAATACGTTAAGTAGGCATAAGGCTGAAATTGTGGGGCGGCCTTATCTGGCGAATGGTGATGAGCAATCCCGAGAATAATCTCTTGCGGAAACCCCCACTGCTGCAATAATCTTGCACTCATCATAGCGTGCTGAGTACCAAAGACAGTGACTTCAGAGCGTGTTAGTTTTGAGATATCATAATCGGCTAATTTAATGACCTTTAAATAACCTTCTCGATCCTCTATCGCCAATAAGTAAATTCCGATGTCTCTCATTAGACCACAGAGAAATGCATCCCCCGAATTCAACTTTAAAACCTTAGCTAGACCTTGTGCAATAAACGCAGAAAGCAATGCATGATTGATAAAACGGATTTCACTAAAAGGCGGCTTTCGCTTAAAGGAAGACTTATAGTTTATCGCGTGCGCCATAAGGCGTACATCTGTTAACCCAACTCTTATCACAGCGTCGTTCAAATCGGTGGTTTTGGTACCCGTCGTATACTTCGGAGTATTCACCACCCCAATCAACCCTGCGACTAAGCGAGAGTCCTGAGCAATGAGCTGAACAACTTCAGAGACCTTAACACTGTCATCTGTCGCTAGAATTCGTTCTAATTTGATAAGCGCATCCGGAAAGTGCGGTAAATCTTCCAGAGATTGTAAACGCTCTAAAATCGCCTTACTCACATTAGGCTTACCAGCCACCATTTCAGACATATCGATTTCTCTTGCTATTAACTCGTAAACCCACGCACTCTCCAACCAATGTTTAATTCTAAATTACTCTAATTTTGACACAAAAATACGGTAAAATCCTTCCGTTTTTCATTATAATCATAAAATAAAAAACAATTGCCTAGGGGCGGCTTTAATTTAGCCTGAGATTTCAATACGTTGAAAACCCTATGAACCTGATCCAGATAATACTGGCGTAGGGACAGGCTAAATACATTGTGTTACATTTTTACCTGGCGTTTGATTCAAAACAGATACTCGCCACACTTTAATGCACTAGCTTTCTGTATTCCTGTCCTTTTAAAACTTTTAAAAGGAACAAATCCATGCGATTTAAGTTTAACCCCATTCAAGCAGCGATATTGGCCTGCTTAATCCCCGCTACCAGTTATGCAGACACTTCTACTGAAAATTTAGCACCCGTTATCGTCACCGCAGATCTGCGTGAAACTTCTGAACAAGACATTCCTGCATCGGTCAGTGTACAGACACAAGCGGACTTGCAAGACCAAGGTGCCACACATTTTGACGACATTCTTCTAAAGACGCCTAATGTAAACTTCTCAGGTCAAAGCTCTCGTGCTCGTCACATTCAAATCCGGGGCATGGGTGAACGTGATGAATACACTGGAGCACCAAATTCAAGCGTCGGCTTTGCCATTGACGATATCGATTTTAGTGGCATTGGCATGGTTAGTAACTTGTTTGACGTTAAACAAGTTGAAGTACTTCGTGGCCCACAAAATACTCGTTATGGCCAAAGTGCGATTGCTGGATTAATAAACATTCAAACCAATGACCCTACCGCCTATCGTGAAAGCATGGTTGAAGCGAGTACTGGTCAAGACAATCTCAAAGAACTGGGCATTATGACCAGTGGCCCATTCAGTTCTAAAGAAAACGCACCTCAATATAGAATTTCTCTATTCAAACACACTAGCGATGGCTTTCGCACCAATGACACCTTAAACCGTACCGACACCAATGGTCGTGATGAATTGAATCTGCGTGCTAAATTCCGCTTTACACCAAACAAAGACACACAAGTAGATGTTTCTCTTATTCATGCCGATTTAAATAATGGATATGATGCTTGGTCACGTGATAATAGCTTCACAACGCTTTCAGACCAACCAGGCAAAGACACTCAGTTATCAAATGCCGGCTCGATTAAAGTAGTTTCTAAAGCCAACCCTAATTATGTGTTAACTAGTAAAACCAGCTTAGCTAATTCTGACATGGATTATAACTACGATATTGATTGGCTAGCAGATTCGGCCAATGAAATATCGTCCTATAATAGTCAAAAACACCGCCGTAATTATGCACAAGAATTACGCTGGACATCCACAGATAAGTCTACAATCTTCAACCATTCAACAGACTGGGTATTAGGCCTCTATGCATCTCATCTAGAAGAGACGAATCACTCAATAGAAAGTTATGACTATCCAAGCTATTCAGAAATCTATAACACTGAAGCCAAGAGTAACTTTTCTAATAACAAATTGGCCGCTTACACTCAACTTGATCAACATATTAATAGTAAAACCACTTTAAGCTATAGCTTGCGCATCGAAAACAACGACAAGCGGTTTAATGAAACTCGAAATATGACGGGTAACTATTTAGATCATCTTTCAGATGAATTTAGCCCTAATGAAACTTTATGGGGTGCAGCAATACAATACAGCTATCGCTATAATGACAAACATACTGCTTTTGCCGGTGTAACAAAAGGCTTTAAAGCAGGAGGATTCAATACAGGTATCGCGACAAGTACCAACAAAGATTATGTTGCTGAATCCCTTTTAAACTATGAGGTTGGACTAAAGTCTAACTATGCACAATATGGTTTAAAAACAGCAACCACATTCTTTTATATGGACCGAAAAAACCCGCAATTTGACGGTTATTTATTTGAAAATGGTTATTATGCATTCTTCACAGAAAACTTTGATTCAGCAACCAACTATGGTTTAGAAACAGAATTTAATTGGCAAGCTTCTGCAAACTTCAACTTATATGGTTCAGCAGGACTTCTTCAAACAGATGTTACAGGGACCCCACTAAACTCCACATTTGAGATCAGTGACCGTGAACAAGCGCACGCACCAAACTATCAATTCAATTTAGGTGCAAAATACCGAGGTGCTAATGGCGTTTACGCTCAAGCAGATATCACTGCCCTCGATAAATTCTACTTTGACAATGTCAACAGTGCCGAATCCAATGCATACCACATTATTAATGCGCGCATTGGATATGAAAATAAAGATTATGAAATCTATCTATGGGGTAAAAATCTAACGGATGAAACTTATGCTACACGTGGTTACTATTTTGATTTTAACCCCCCTTATGACAACCCTTCTAAATATGAACGTTTAGGTGACCCACGTCAATTAGGTGTTACCGCTAGAGTTTATTTCTAAACTTCTGATAAACTAAGGGCTCTTATTGAGCCCTTTTTATAGTTAAATATAAAGGAACCAAACGATGAAAGTCTCTGTTGATATCAGCATGTACCCTTTACGTGAAAAGTACTGCCAACCGATTATTGATTTTATTGAACGTCTAGCACAAAACCCGAGCGTAACGATTCAGCGCAATAGTATGTCGACCCATCTCTATGGTAACTATCGCGATGTAATGGACACTTTGGATTCGGAAATGCTCAAGGTCTTGGAACAGATTCCAGAGACGGTTTTTGTGATCAAGTTGATTGGCACAGACCGAGAGAAGGCGAATATTCATGCTTGCTGAAGAAAACCTAATATCCACGGTTTTTAATGCACTATTGGCACAATCCGGATGGGAGTGGTTGGCGGCAAGTCTAGGGATTCTTTATGTGATTCTAGCCGCCAAAGAGTCTATTTGGTGTTGGCCTTCAGCTCTTGTGAGCACAGTCATCTACACAGTCTTGTTCTGGGAAGGCCAGCTGCCTATGCAAGCGATTTTGAACGCTTACTATATGGGCATGGCCGTTTATGGCTTTTTCCTCTGGCAAAAACATGCAACCAATGAAGACAACCTCAGAATATCGAGCCGTCCACTTAAATTTCATATACTCTTTATCTGCACAGGAATCGTTTTAACAGGTCTCATTGGCCTCTATTTATCTAGCATTCCGGAAAATCGTCTACCCTATTTAGATGCGGCTGTTACCGTGTTTTCTGTAATGAATACAGTCTTAATGGTTCGAAAAGTATTAGAAAGTTGGCTTTATTGGATTGTCATTAATGTAGCTGCAATTACACTCTACTTTCAAACAGGCTTTTACGTCACGATTATTATGTTTATGGTTTATTTTGCGTTAGCGATTTATGGCTATAAAAGTTGGCGAGCTCTGCAAATCCAGACTCATATTGTGTAATACAAGCAACACTACTCCCTGCAAAATAACTCATCAATTTGATGAGTTATTAAAAACTGACAGAGCGCCCCATCCATTTCTCTAAATCTGATTCACCCAGAACATTCATAACAAACAACAACAATCGATAAACACCCCGCACCGAGTCCAAATCGGGCATAGCGTGTGACTGCGTGTAAACAGCCTTAAACCGACTCAACTGCGACGGGTCTAATAGATATTCAATTAACACCAGCTCAAGCTCTCTTGGCCCCCAAACCAGCGCATCTAAATCAATTAAACTCAACTCGCCACTGTCCGTCACTAAAAACTGATCCCAACGTAAATCCGGCATAATTGGATGAAAAGCTTCAATCCTTATATTAGGTACCTGCATAAGAACTTTATCTAAAATAACTGAGTCAATGTTTTGCGCCCTACCAAAAACCGTCAAGGTTTCTGACAAGGCGTCACCCCACAAATCTATAGGCAACTGCGGTGCGTATAAAGGCCCAAAATAATTTTGAGTTTGTTGGTGTAAAGCAGCAAGGTGGTGGGCTAGTTGTTCAATATGGTGTATATCAACTTTACTTGACTCGATGACACTGCCATCCACAAACTCGGTTAACAAAAAACCGCTTTGCGTAACTGTACTTCCTGAGCCGGCCGCAATTAATCGTGGAATTTTTAAAGGTGTGACACCCTTAATCTGCTGATACACAGTGTCATAACGACCAATATTGGCGACAAAGTCGAAAGCAAATAACTGTTGCATCACTTGCCAAAACGGCGAATTCTCTACATCCTCAACAGAACAGATTTTAAGCACGCAATTTATCTCTGCATAATCAACTCCATAAGAACATGACCAGGCCTGGTGTGTACTATCGGCAAACAGACGCGGCAGCAGAGTCACGGTATGGCACTCTGTTAGAACGGCATGATGTTCTATTGCAATTCGACTCTGTAAACTAGCAGGTAGTGATCTATTCATAGACATAGATATTAACATGAATTTTTGGGCCTTTATTAACAAGAAAGCGCTTTCATAGTGAATTAACATCCATAAAAGGGCTTTTTTTGGATATAATCCTTTGGTTAAAATATCAAGCCACATAATAGAAAACCGAATTAAATAGAGTCGTGGCCGACATAGCTGAGACTCAAAACAAATAACGAAATCGCTTAAAAAGACAGACAAAGGACAATCATATGAATTTAGATCAAGCTCGATTTTTCATGGTAGAACAACAAATTCGCCCATGGGATGTCCTTGACCCAAAGATACTTGACCTATTCATGGACGTACCCCGTCACCTTTTTGTGGAAGCAGGCAATGAAGGCCTTGCGTATAGCGATATTGAACTGCCTATTGGCCAAGATCAAACGATGATGTTTCCAAAAGTTGAAGCTCGACTACTACAAGCTTTAGACATTGATTCAGAAGATAGCGTCTTGGAAATTGGTACTGGTAGTGGATTTTTGACGGCGCTTATCGCCGATCTTGCTAAAAACGTGACTAGCGTTGAGCTGTATGAAGAGATTCAGGCGACAGCAAAAACCCGCTTAACCAACTTTGATAATATTAACTTCGAAACAGGTGATGCCAATTCTGACTGGAAAGATGGTCAAGAGTATGATGTTATTGTATTAACGGGTTCGGTGGCTAAAATCCCACAATCCTACAAAGAAAAGTTAAAACTGGGCGGTCGTCTTGGTGTGATTGCTGGACGCTCTCCAGCGATGACAGCACAAGTACTGACCCGCATTAGCAACCAGGAATGGGAAGTTGAAACCTTATTTGAAACAGACAGAGCCCCCTTAGTCAATTCAGAAGCCAAGGCTCGTTTCACGCTTTAAAGCAACGATCAAAAAACCTTACCCCTCAAAAACCGGCCAATATAGCCGGTTTTTTTATGTTTATGATTTCGTAATTAAGTTGTTCCGATAAGAAACACCCCCCACGGGCGTGGGGAAGACTGATAAAAACCACCAGAATCAACATATCGAACAGAAACACCCCCACGGGCGTGGGGAAGACATCTTTGCCGCTCTAGCTTTAGCCTAGGGGTCAGAAACACCCCCACAGGCGTGGGGAAGACTCATCTTTAATGATTTGCTCTGCTTGCTTTTCAGAAACACCCCCACGGGCGTGGGGAAGACTTTGCAAGCATAGAGTCTAAATTAACTAACCTAGGAAACACCCCCACGGGCGTGGGGAAGACGATCAGCTTGCTGAACGTAAAGCACAAAGATTGGAAACACCCCCACGGGCGTGGGGAAGACTTGATCGCTCGATTCAAACTGCGACTGAAGACGGAAACACCCCCACGGGCGTGGGGAAGACGACTTACACCGCGGCATGCATGCATCTGGTATGGAAACACCCCCACGGGCGTGGGGAAGACTCTTCCTGTACCGAATCAAAACCGTTTAGATCGGAAACACCCCCACGGGCGTGGGGAAGACTAGAGCTGAGTCATAGTGGTACTGAATAGTACAGAAACACA
>Ga0307486_1001109_pt1 | contig 21612 bp, 11 predicted proteins | sample CBIW02metaG_FD_203663 | JGI IMG/M metagenome (GOLD analysis project Ga0307486, IMG submission 203663) | Sea-ice brine microbial communities from Beaufort Sea near Barrow, Alaska, United States - CBIW 0.2 | ecosystem: Environmental > Aquatic > Marine > Coastal | place: USA: Alaska | collected...
ACATAGGTATTCTTTTAAATTAATATTCTCCAAATAAGCAACAATATGAACTTTAAGTTGAGCCCATACACCTCCATCATTGTTCTAATATTTCTTTTTTTTTCCTGCAATCAATCTATTGATAAACAAACAGGCGGTGAAAGAACTATTTCTTTTAATAACGATTGGAAGTTTCATTTAGAAGATTCTTTGGTAACAAACCCATCCGAATTTTCCTGGAAAAAATTAACCCTTCCACATGATTGGAGTATTGAAGGTGATTTTAATGAAAATAATCCAGCCGGCGTAGGTGGCGGAGCTTTACCTGGTGGAATTGGATGGTATAAAAAAATCTTTAAAGTAGCTCCGGCTGATAGCACCAAAATTAATTCGATTGTTTTTGATGGGGTTTATAACAATAGCGAGGTTTGGATCAATGAGCATTATCTTGGAAAACGCCCAAATGGATACATCGGTTTTCAATATAACCTGACCCCTTATCTAAATTTCGGGGAAAAAGAAAATGAAATCCTGGTTAAGGTCGATAATTCTCAACAACCTAATTCAAGGTGGTATTCCGGATCAGGAATTTACAGGAACGTTTGGATGCAAACGACGGACAAATTACACGTAGATCAATGGGGAACGTTTGTTACAACCCAGGATTTAAACAAAGACATTGCGGAGGTCCAGATTGATATTAATCTAAAAAATGAATATAGCGAGGCTAAAAACGCGACCATTACAACCACTTTATATTTTGGAGAAGAGCAAGTAAATTCAGTTTCTGAGGAAATAGGTATCGATGCATCTGGAATCAAGAATCTAACACAAATAGCAAGGGTCGATAATCCAAGGTTTTGGTCAATTGAAGAACCACAACTTTATTCGGCCGTTACAGAAATTAAAGTGAATGATGAGGTTATTGATCAATATAAAACACCCTTTGGAATTCGAAACTTCAACTTTGATTTGAAAAAGGGTTTTATTTTAAACGGAAAACAAGTAAAAATAAAAGGAGTATGCCTCCATCACGATTTAGGGGCTCTTGGGAGTGCTGTGAATAAAAGCGCGATCAAAAGACAACTTCAGATATTGAAAGATATGGGGGTTAACGGGATAAGAACTTCTCACAACCCACCAGCACCTGAATTACTTGAACTGTGCGATGAAATGGGTTTTATAGTCATGGATGAGGCTTTTGATATGTGGGAAAAGAGCAAGACTGAATACGATTATAGCAATAATTGGGAGGAATGGCACAAGAAAGATCTTCAGGATTTTATAAAAAGGGACAGGAATCATCCAAGTGTTTTTATATGGAGTATTGGGAATGAAATTCCTGAGCAGTGGGAGGAAAGAGGTGCAGAAATTGGCGAAGAATTATCTCAAATTGTAAAAAAATTGGATTCAACCCGTCCCATCACCGCGGGAATGAACCCAGCTAACAAGGAAAATAAACTTGCCAATTCCAATGCATTAGATATCATAGGCTATAATTATGCGCAAGAGACCTATGCTGATCATCCAAAAAATTTTCCAAATAAACCTTTTATAGCAACCGAAACAACTTCGGCATTGGCAACAAGGGGATATTATGATATGCCTTCAGATTCAATTAAGATTTGGCCTGTTCGATGGGATATTCCTTTTGATGGAGGAAATCCAGGGAATACTGTTTCTGCTTATGACCATGTGAGAGCACCTTGGGGATCAACTCATGAAGAAACCTGGAAAATAATCAAGAAGCACGATTTTTTATCGGGAATGTTTATATGGACGGGTTTTGATTATATTGGGGAACCTACCCCATATACGTGGCCTTCCAGAAGTTCTTATTTTGGAATCATAGACCTTGCCGGTTTCCCAAAAGATGTGTTTTACATGTATCAAAGTGAATGGACGGACAAACCAGTGTTGCACATTTTTCCACACTGGAATTGGGAAAAAGGACAAGAAGTTGATATTTGGGCATACTACAACAATGCAGATGAAGTCGAACTATTCCTTAATGGAAAATCATTGGGTTCCAAACATAAAAAAGGAGACGATTTACACGTAATGTGGCGATTGCCTTTTGAACCTGGCACCTTAAAAGCAATTTCCAGAAGAAATGGTAAAACCGTTTTGGAAAAAGAAATAAAAACAGCGGAAGAAGCATCTCAAATTAGTTTAAATGCAGATAGAAATATCATAAAAGGAGATGGGGTAGATCTATCCTTTATTACAGTTTCAGTTTTGGATGAAAAAGGCACAATAGTGCCAAATGCAACAAATAACATTGAGTTTAAAATTGAAGGTCCTGGAAAAATTGTTGGTGTAAATAATGGAGACCCAACAAGCCACGCTTCTTTTAAAGCCTCTAATAGAAATGCCTTTAATGGAAAATGTTTAGTTATTGTTCAATCATTAAATAAGGAGGGGATAATTAAACTTACAGCAAATTCTCCGGGATTAACTGACTCAACAATTAATATTAGTTTAAAATAATTATTAAAATACACCTTCAAAATGAAAAATAAATTTAATAAACAAATCCTGTTGACCTTTTTAATAATAGGTAGTTTTATTAGTGCCGCTTCGGCTCAAATTCAAAACACCAATCTTTTAAATGAACCACCAGATATAAGTAAAGATTTTCAAGATTTTAGGAATACCTATTATTTAGCGGATGAATTAGCTTCTTTCAATCCTGAAACCGGGGAAGGTACCGTGAAATATTTACGTCATAATTTTGCAACAAGACAGGCTTTTAACAATATGCTAAGCAGACTTGTGCCGGCCCCTGCGAATGAGTTTCCAACAACTGAATATGCAGATTCGCCAGAATTACCATTTTCAATTGAATTTATTTCTGACAGGACCATTAGAATAAAAGCCTCGTCCGGACCACAATTTAAAAAACAAGAAGCATCATTAATGTTAGTTAATGGAGAGGCTAAAGATGCTAGGAATTTATGGACATATTCTAAAATTGCAGAAGGTCATAAATACACCAGTAGCAAAGGATCAGTTGTAATTACGGTAAAACCTTGGCATGTTTATATTTATGATTCAGAAGGTAAATTACTTACAAGCACATTGCATTTAGACGATGTTAAAAGCACCTATACACCTGTAACTCCATTTTCTTTTGTGCGTCGTGCAAGTGATTATTCAAGAAGTATGGATGCTGTTTTTTCAATGTCCCCTGAAGAAAAAATATTTGGTTGTGGTGAATCTTTCACGCAGTTCAATAAACGTGGGCAAAAAGTAATTTTATGGGCAGATGATGCTAATGGTGTACAAAATGAAACCATGTACAAACCAATTCCTTTTTACATGAGTAGCCGTGGTTACGGTGTTTTTATGCATCACTCAACACCAATAACAGTTGATTTTGGAAAGTATTTTAATGGAGCAAATTCTATGATGATCGGTGATGATGAAGCAGATATATTCATATTTATTGGTGAGCCAAAAGATATTTTAGATGAATATACAGACCTTACAGGAAAGGCAGAAATGCCACCTCTTTGGTCTTTTGGTTTTTGGATGAGCCGTATTTCTTATTTTTCTGAAAAAGAAGGAAGAGAAATAGCAAAAAATTTAAGAAAGTATAAGATTCCAAGTGATGTTATCCATTTTGATACAGGTTGGTTTGAAACAGATTGGAGATGCAATTATGAATTCTCCAAAAACAGATTTGATGATCCAGTAAAAATGATTGCCGATATGAAAGAGGACGGATTTAATGTCAGTTTATGGCAATTGCCTTATTTCACACCTAAAAATACGCTGTTCAACGAAATTATAGAAAAAGGATTGGCAGTAAAAGACAGAAAAGGAAATATTCCTTATGAGGATGCTACATTGGATTTTACAAACCCTGAAACGGTAACCTGGTACCAAAATAAAATAGCATCCCTTTTAAAACAAGGTGTTGGTGTAATAAAAGTTGATTTTGGGGAAGCAGGACCTGCTACTGGTATTTACAGCAATGGAAAAACCGGATTTTATGAACATAATTTATACCCTTTAAGGTATAATAAAGCTGTTTCTGAAATTACAAAAGAAGTTACGGGAAACTCTATTATTTGGGCTAGAAGTGCTTGGGCTGGAAGTCAGAGATATCCTTTACATTGGGGTGGAGATGCAGCTACCACAAATACGGCAATGGCTGCAACCTTAAGAGGAGGCTTATCATTTGGTTTATCTGGATTTAGTTTTTGGAGTCACGATGTAGGTGGGTTTGTCACAAAATCCCCGGAAGATTTGTATAGAAGATGGACTCCTTTTGGAATGCTAACTTCACACGTTCGTAGTCATGGAGAACCACCAACTGAACCTTGGGAATATAGCAAAGAATTTTTAGTGGATTTTAGAAATGCCGATAATTTGCGTTATCAATTAATGCCTTACATTTTTGGTCAGGCCAAGCATTCATCAGAGAATGGGTTACCAATGTTAAGAGCCCTGTTTGTTGAATTTCCAAATGATCCAGGTTCTTGGTTAGTAGACGATCAATACTTATTTGGTTCTGATATTTTAGTTGCTCCATTATTTGAAAATGTTACTGAAAGGAATGTGTATTTACCAAAAGGAAAATGGATAGACTACCAAACCAATAAAGTTTATGAAGGTGGTTGGCATACTATTAAAGCTGGTGATATTCCAATTGTTATGTTGGTTAAAGACGGAACTATTTTACCTCACATTAAACTGGCGCAATCAACAAAAGATATGGATTGGAGCTCGTTAGAATTAAAAGTATTTGCTGCTGATGCAACTAAAGCCAGTTGTAAACTTTACGTTCCAAATGATCCTAACTTATATGATTTAGAAGTTGTAAAAAAAGGAAATTCGTTTGAATTGGTTAATAATCCACTTGAAGGCAAAACTAAATTTAAAATTTCAACAATTAAATAATTTTTATTTTGATCAAAATTTTAAAACAATTTTCAACTGCATTTTTGCTGTTAGTTATAATCTCTTGTAACCAACAACCTAAAAAGGTTTCACAAGAATTAAACTCACCAAATTCAAAAAATAAAATCTCTTTTGAATTAATTGATGGTGTAGCCTTTTATTCAGTTTCACATGGGGATAAGCCTGTTCTTTCACCTTCAAAATTAGGATTTGTTTTTAAAAACAATGATTCTCTAAGTTCAAACTTTGAAGTTGTTAAAATGGAAAATACATCCTTTGATGAAACTTGGGAACCAATTTGGGGAGAGAAAACTCACATAAAAAACAACTACAATCAATTATCTGTTTTTTTAAAAGAAAAATCTGATAGCAAACGAAATTTAGAAGTCCAATTTAGGGCTTTTGATGATGGAATTGCCTTTAGGTACATTTTCCCGGAACAAGGAAAAGACAGCATTTTTATAATGGATGAGTTAACTCAATTCAATTTAAAAGATGACGGGGATGCCTGGTGGATTGGAGCATATCAAGACAATAGATATGAATATTTAACAACAAAATCACCCGTAAGTACTTTAGATACTGTACATACTCCACTAACCATAAAAAGTAATAATGGATTGTCTTTAAGTTTTCACGAAGCAAATTTGAAAAATTTTGCGAGTATGACTTTAGCCAGAACCAGCGGAACACATTTGAAATGTGATTTAGTGCCTTGGGCAGATGGTGATAAAGTAAAAACAAATGGAAGTTTTACAACTCCTTGGAGAACCTTGCAAATTGCTGAAACACCAGCAGATTTAATTACTTCTTCACTAATTTTAAACTTAAACGACCCAAATAAAATTGAAGATACAAGTTGGATCAAACCACATAAATATTTAGGTATTTGGTGGGGAATGCATATAGGTAAATATTCTTTTTGGGAAAGTCCAATACAAGGTGCAACAACCAAACACGCTTTTGAATATATCGATTATTGCAAAAAATTTGGGATCGATCACCTTTTAATTGAAGGGTGGAATAAAGGATGGACACCTGCCTGGTATGAAAATGCGATGCATCAATTCAGCTTTACAAAAGAAGCGGATAATTTCGACTTAAAAAAAGTGACTGATTATGCTAAGGAAAATGGAGTTAGCATTATTGGTTATCACGAAACAGGCTCAAATATCATCAATTATTTAGATCAAATTGATGAAGGAATGGGATTGTATGAAAAAGTTGGAATTCACGATGTAAAAATTGGTCAGGTGGGTTCTAGGTTAAATATGAAAGAATGGCATCACGGACAATTTGGAGTTAACTATTACCGATCTGTTTTAGAAAAGGCGGCAAAACACCATTTAACCGTAAATTTCCACGAACCTATAAAAGATACTGGAGAACGAAGAACATATCCAAATATGATGGCCCGCGAAGGTGCACGCGGACAAGAATACAATGCCTGGAGTGATGGGAATCCGCCAAGTCATACAGCGACGTTACCATTTACAAGATTACTTGCTGGCCCAATGGATTTTACACCTGGAGTTTTAGATGTTGAAATTAAACAAGGTTACGAAGGTAGAGATGTTCATACAACAGCTGCAAAGCAATTAGCTCTATATGTAGTTTTCTACTCTCCAATTCAAATGTTGGCAGATTTACCTGAAAATTATGATGGAAATCCTGCTTTCAAATTTTTACAGGATGTTCCTGTAGATTGGCAGGACACCAAAGTATTAAATGCTGAAATTGCTGAATACATTACTACTGTACGTAAAGATAAATACAGTGAAGATTGGTATTTAGGCAGTTTAACAAATGAAGAAAGTAGATCTTTTGATATTGATTTATCGTTCTTGGATGCCGATGCAACCTATGAAGCTCAAATTTATGCCGATGAAGTTGGAACAACCTGGAATAAAAATGCAACGAAAGTAGCCATTTCAACAAAAGAAGTGAAATCTACAGATATGCTACAACTTAACCTTGGCGAAGGTGGTGGAACTGCAATTCGTTTTGAAAAAAAATAGCTGACAAAGTAACTTATGAGAACCCTATTTAGTTATATATTAATTTTAATTACAGTTGTAAAACTTTCTGCTCAAAATGTTGAATATCCATTTCAAAATACAGAATTACCTGTAGAAGAACGTATCTCAAATTTACTTTCTTTAATGACTTTGGACGAAAAAGTGAATGCACTAAGCACAAATCCTAGTGTACCCCGTTTAGGACTTAAAGGTACAAATCATGTTGAAGGATTGCATGGATTGGCATTAGGTGGTCCAGCCGAGTGGGGAGGAAAAAATAAAGAACCAATTCCTACAACCACATTTCCTCAAGCGTATGGTTTGGGAGAAACTTGGGATACTGAACTTTTGCAAAAAGTGGCAGAAGTTGAAGGATATGAAACTCGATATGCTTTTCAAAAATATGGAAGAGGCGGATTGGTTGTTAGAGCCCCAAATGCAGATTTAGCAAGAGATCCCAGGTGGGGACGCACTGAAGAAAGTTATGGAGAAGATGCTTTTTTAACAGGTAGTTTAACTATTGCATTTATAAAGGGATTACAAGGTAATGATCCCAATTATTGGCAAACAGCTTCGTTAATGAAACATTTTCTGGCAAATAGTAATGAAGATGGCAGGACCTATACTTCTTCAAATTTCAATGAACGTCTTTGGAGGGAATATTATTCTATGCCTTTTAAAATGGGAGTTGTAGATGGTGGTTCAAGAGCCTATATGGCTGCTTACAATAAAGTAAATGGAATTCCGGCGATGGTTCATCCAATGTTAAAAGAGATCACTCAAAATGAATGGGGACAAAATGGAATTATTTGTACCGATGGTGGCGCATATAAATTATTGATGAGCGACCATAAATTTTATGCAGATAAATATTTGGCAGCTGCTGCAACTATTAAAGCTGGAATAAATCAGTTTTTAGATGATCATAAAGAAGGAGTTTATGGAGCATTGGCAAATGGATATTTAATGGAATCTGATATAGACTCAGAATTGCGCGGTGTTTACAGGGTTATGATAAAATTGGGGATGTTGGATTCAAATGAAAATAATCCATATAGCCAAATTGGAAAAAATGAATCTATAGATCCTTGGCTAAATCAAGAACATAAGGATCTTGCGCTTTTGGCAACCCAAAAGTCTATTGTTTTATTAAAAAATAAATCGAAATTATTACCTCTTCAAAAAGAAAAATTAAAAACAATTGCTGTTATAGGGAACAATGCAAATGATGTTTTTTTAGACTGGTATAGCGGAACGCCTCCTTATTCTATTTCTGCATTGGAAGGAATTAAAAATAAAGTTGGTAAGAATACTGAAATATTATTTACCAAAAATAATACCGATGGAAAAGCAGCTGAATATGCAAAAAAAGCCGATGTAGTAATTGTTTTGGTAGGTAACCACCCTACTTGTGATGCTGGTTGGGCAAAATGCCCAAAACCTAGTAATGGAAAAGAATCTGTTGACAGGCAATCTTTGACTTTGGAAGAAGAAGATTTAATAAAATTGGTGTATCAAGCAAACCCAAATACGATCGTTGGTTTAATAAGTAGTTTTCCTTATGCCATAAATTGGACACAAGAAAATGTTCCTGCAATTGTCCATATGACTCATAATAGTCAGGAATTGGGAAATGCTTTGGCTGATGTTTTATTTGGAGATTACAACCCAGCAGGAAGATTAACACAAACATGGGTGAAATCTATTACCGATTTACCAGATTTTTTAGATTATGATATTACAAAGGGCAGAACGTATATGTATGCTAAAAAAGAACCTTTATATGCTTTTGGTTATGGATTAAGTTATACAACTTTTGAATATTCAAATTTAAGAACAATTAAAAATTCAATTTCAGCTAATAATACAATACTTGTTAGCGTAGATATTAAAAATACAGGAAAAACGAATGGAGATGAAGTTGTACAATTATATGTGAAACATCCATTTTCTAAAATACAAAGACCTCTAAAAGAATTGAAAGGGTTTAAACGCGTTTCTATTGAAGCTGGTGAAAAAGTTACTGTTCAAATTCCTTTAAAAGCATCAAATTTAAAATACTGGAACAGTACCAAACAACAATTTGAACTTGAAAAAGAGCAAATAGAGTTGCAAGTAGGAAGTTCTTCAGACCAAATCTTGCTGACAAAAGAAATAACTGTAAAATAATAGTATTATGAAAAGAAATTTTTTATTACTAATGGTTGTATTAATTCTAACCAGTGTTAGGTTGTTTGGGCAAAATACAAATTCTGAAACAACGACTTCTACTGATAGAATTATAAAAGTGGATTATAACAAAACACAAGGGTTATTGAATACCATGTTTAAAGAGTGCATAGGAGCTGGAAGGGCAAATGAAGGATTGCGTGCAGACTGGCAACAACAATTAGCCTTGGTAAAGAAAGAATGCGATTTTAAATACATTCGAATGCATGGTTTACTGTCTGATGACATGGCGGTTTATAAAGAAGATGATAAAGGAAATCCGGTATACAATTACCAATATATTGATGTTTTATATGATTTTATTTTGAGTATTGGAATGAAACCTTTTGTAGAACTAGGGTTTATGCCATCGGCACTTGCGAGTGGTGACCAAACCATTTTTTGGTGGAGGGGAAATGTTACACCTCCAAAAGATTATAATAAATGGGCGGACTTAATTAGCAACTTGACCCTTCATTTTACCGAACGTTATGGTCCAGAAGAAGTTAAAACCTGGTATTTTGAGGTTTGGAATGAACCCAACCTCTCGCCTGGCTTTTGGACAGGCACTCAGGAGGAATATTTTAAATTGTATGAGTACAGCGCTCGAGCAATAAAAAATGTAAATCCAGAATACAAAGTAGGTGGTCCCGCAACAGCTGGAGCTGCCTGGGTTCCTGAAACAATCGAATTTTGTGAGAAAAACTCAGTTCCATTGGACTTTATTTCCACACATACTTATGGAGTAAAGCAAGGATTTTTAGATGAATTTGGAAGAAGTGGAACTGTATTAAATAAGGAGCAATCAAGTGTAAGTGGTGATGTAATTAATTCCAGAAAGCAAATTTCAAATTCGGCCAAACCTAATCTGGAATTGCATTATACGGAATGGAGTTCATCATATACACCATCAGATCCTTTTCATGATAGTTACCATTCGGCTGCTTACATTCTTCAAAAATTAAAGCAAGTGGGAAATGCTGCAAACTCAATGTCTTATTGGGTTTTTACGGATATTTTTGAAGAAGCAGGCCCTCGTTTTACCCCATTTCACGGTGGTTTTGGATTATTGAATACCCAAGGAATTAAGAAGCCAGCTTATTTTTCGTACGCCTTTTTAAATAAATTAGGGACCACCGAAATTCAAAATTCAGACGCTGCTTCATGGGCAACCAAAAATGATAATGGTGATTTACAAATTTTATTTTGGGATTATACCTACACACTACCGGATAATTCCATCAATAATCAGCAATATTATAATCAAGATTTGCCGTCAAAAGCCAAAGGAAAAATTAAAATTGAAGCCAAAGGTATTGCCAAAGGAGAATATAAATTAGAAATATATAAGGTGGGTTATAGAGTCAATGATTCTTATTCAGCGTATTTGTCTTTAAACAAACCCAATCAACTTACAAAAGAACAAGTTAACCTTCTCAAGAAAAACAACAATGGAGCTCCTATTTCTTCTGAAATAGTAACGATAAAATCGGATGGAATTTTCAATAAGAATTTCGATTTAAACGAAAACGATGTGTTCCTGATTAATTTGGTAAAAAAATAGAAGTAATATAAAGTCATTAAACACAACTAGTAATAATATAAAATCGCATGTCGATTGTTTAGAAAAACAATTAAATAGAGACGACTTTTTGAGCGATAAAAACAACAAATTAATACCTATGAAAAACAAAACAATCTTTCTAATGACCGCTTTCATTTTTATAGCTGTTTGTTCCTGCAAAAAAGATACTAGCAGTTCCAATACAGAAACAGAACTAATACAGGCACACCAAGCTAAAGAATTTGACAGCTCTAAATTTGATGTAAAAATTGATTCTTTGGTAGCTCAATTGACGCTGGAAGAAAAAATTGGAATGTTACACGGCAATTCTATGTTTTCTACCGGTGGGGTTAAACGATTGGGCATTCCAGAATTAAAAATGGCCGATGGACCCCTTGGAGTACGAGAAGAAATATCCCGCGACTCCTGGGCAACAGCAGGTTGGGACAACGATTTTGCCACTTATTATCCTGCCAGCGGAGCTTTGGCGGCTACCTGGAATACAGAAATGGCTTATACTTTTGGGAATAGTGTCGGGCAAGAATTGAGAGCCAGGGATAAGGATATGTTGCTTTCGCCAGCAATCAATATTGTAAGGACCCCACTTGGAGGAAGAACTTATGAATACATGACGGAAGATCCTTTTTTGAACAAAAAAATTGCAGTTCCATTGGTTGTTGGTTTACAGGACAATGATGTGATGGCCTGTGTAAAACATTTCGCAGCCAATAATCAAGAAACCAATCGTGATATTTACGATGTTCAAATGGATGAACGCACCCTTCGCGAAATCTATTTGCCTGCTTTCAAAGCTACGGTAACAGAAGCTCACGCTTATGCCATTATGGGAGCTTACAATAAATTTAGAGGAGAGTATTTATGTGAGAATGATTATATGCTCAACAAAGTCTTGCGCGACGAATGGGGGTTTAAAGGAGTTGTTGTGTCAGATTGGGCTGCGGTTCATTCTACTGTAAAATCATTAGAGAACGGATTGGATATTGAAATGGGAACGCCAAAACCTTTTAACGAATTTTTCCTGGCAGACAAACTGATACTTGCCGCTAAAGAAGGTGAAATTTCAGAGACCGAAATTGACACGCATGTAAAACGGATTTTAAGAGTTTTGTTTCAAGTAAAAGCAATGGGAGGTCAAGACCGTGTTAAAGGAAGCATTGCTACTGAAGCTCATTATCAAGATGCCTATAAAATTGCTGCCGAAGCCATTGTTTTGTTGAAAAACGATAATAACGCTTTGCCTTTACAATTGGATGGAGTTAAATCCATTGCAGTAATAGGGAACAATGCGACCAAGAAAAATGCTTTGGGTGGTTTTGGAGCAGGGGTGAAAACCAAAAGAGAGGTAACTCCTTTGGAAGGTTTAAAAAACAGATTGCCTGAATCCATTAAAATAAATTATGCCGAAGGGTATTTGGAGCGTTACGATGACAAGAAAAAAGGAAAATTAGGTGATATTACCTTGAACGGGCCTTTAACCATCGACCAATTGGATCCAGCTAAATTGCAAGAAGCCATCGAGGCAGCCAAAAATTCAGATATGGCAATCGTTTTTGCGGGATCCAATCGAGATTATGAAACAGAAGCTTCAGACCGAAGAAACTTAAAATTACCTTTCGGACAAGAAGAATTAATCAAAAGAGTATTAGAAGTTAACCCAAGAACGATTGTGGTTATAATTGCTGGGGCTCCTTTTGATATTCAAGATATTGGTAAAAAGACAGATGCTTTGGTTTGGAGTTGGTTCAATGGGTCTGAAGGCGGAAATGCTTTAGCAGATGTATTATTGGGAACAGTAAATCCATCAGGGAAATTACCTTGGACGATGCCTAAAAAGCTAGAAGATTCACCAGCGCATGCCACTCATAGTTTTCCTGGTGATGAATCGGTTACTTATTCCGAAGGTATTTTGGTAGGATATCGTTGGTTCGATACTAAAAACATAGAACCTTTATACCCTTTTGGATATGGACTATCCTATACGAATTTTGAGTTTTCAGATTTAAAAACTGATAAAGAAGCCTATAATGCAACCGATGTTATTGAAGTAACATTTACCTTAAAAAATAGCGGAGCGATGGATGGTAAAGAAGTCACTCAATTATATATTTCCGACCCAGAATCTCATGTGGAAAAAGCAGCGCAAGAATTAAAGGGGTTCAAAAAAGTATTTGTAAAAAGTGGTGCTTCAGAAAATGTAACCATTCTTTTACCTGCAAAGGAGTTGGCGTATTATAATGAGGTTAATAAAGAATGGCTAGTTGAGCCTGGAACTTATAATATTAAAATAGGAAACTCTTCCAGGGCTATTAAAGCAGAAGTTTCGATCACAATAAATTAAATTATTGAAGAATATGGAAAGAGTAAAGAGTAAAATAGTAAATGGCGTTTTGGCCAGCCTTATCCTAATTGGATTTTTGGCTTGCAGCAAAGACTCTTCTTCTGAAGAGCCAATAATTGATCCAATAGTTACCTATACCCTTACCGCAAGCACGGACAAAATAGAATTTCCAAAAGAAGAAAGCGGCCATGAAGTAACCATTACCACCAATGTAGATACTTGGGTCATTAGTAGTTCCGGTACAAGTTGGATAACGCTAAATCAAACCTCTGGTAGTACTGGCACAAGTGCCGTAACTATAACGGCTTTGGAGAATACGGGCAGTACCGAACGTACAGCTACCATCACCGTAAATGCCAATGCAGTTACACCAGTAAAAATAACGGTAACCCAGGCTGGGGTTGTTATACCTGCAGGTGAATTATACCCAAACTATAACACAAGCCCAATTCCGGCTGATGCTATGGGTATGAGTAGTACTGCAGCTGAAATTGCCGCAAAAATAAATTTGGGCTGGAATATTGGAAATAGTTTAGAAGCTACTGGCAGTGAAACAGCCTGGGGAAACCCAAAAGTAACCAAGGCACTTATTGATTTGGTGAAGCAAAGTGGCTTTAATGCCGTTAGAATTCCTTCTTCCTGGAATCAATACTTATTAAATTCGGCTACAGCACAAATAAAAACTGAATGGCTTGATCGTGTAAAAGAAGTGATTCAATATTGCGTTGATAATGACATGTATGTAATAGTTAACATTCACTGGGACGGCGGCTGGCTGGAAAATAATGTTACGGAAGCTAAACAGGTTGAAAACAATGCCAAACAAAAAGCGTTTTGGGAGCAAATAGCGACCCAGTTTAGAGATTTTGATGAACATCTTCTTTTTGCCAGTGCTAACGAGCCGAATGTTGAAGATGCAGCTCAAATGGCTGTTTTAACATCATATCATCAAACTTTTATTGATGCGGTTCGTGCTACAGGAGGTAAAAATGCCTACCGTACTTTAGTAATTCAAGGGCCTTCAACAGATATTGAAAAAACAAACTCCTTAATGACAACATTACCTACCGATATGACTTCTAATCGGATGATGGTTGAAGTACACTATTATACCCCATGGCAGTTTTGCGGTCTGGAAGCAGATGAAAGTTGGGGAAAAATGGCTTATTATTGGGGGGCAGATTACCATTCTACAACAGATACTACACGAAATGCTACTTGGGGTGAAGAAGATGCTTTAGATGCGTTCTTTCTATTAATGAAAAATCAATTTGTAAACCAGGGTATCCCAGTAATTTTAGGAGAATTTGGTGCCATAAGACGAACAACATTAACAGGAGATAACTTATCATTACATTTAAACTCCAGGGCTTATTATTTAAAATATGTTGTAAAACGTGCAAAAGCAAATGGTATCCTTCCATTTTATTGGGATGAAGGAAATATTGGGAACGGTGGTTTTGGGATCTTCAACAGAACTAACAATACTGTTTTTGATACGCAAGCATTAACAGCTTTACAAGAAGGTTTAAATTAATAATCCCTAATTAGTCAAAGCACAATGTTATGCTGAACTTTAAAGATTCTTGTTTTGAAAGCTCAAACAAGAATCTTCCATAAAATCAAACGATGGAATGAAAAAATATTTTCCAATAACATGCTTATTTGTCCTTATATCAACTTCTATTAATGCTCAAAATGCTTCTAATTTTTTTCAAAAAGAAGATTTAATGTCTATTGGTATTTACTATTATCCTGAACATTGGAATAAAAGTGAATGGGAACGAGATATTAAAAATATTTCTGAAATTGGTTTTGAGTTTATCCATATTGCGGAATTTGCTTGGATAGATATGGAACCTCAAGAAGGTGTTTATACATTTGAATGGTTAGATGAAGTCATAAATATTGCAACCAAGTACAAATTAAAAGTCATTCTTGGTACACCTACAGCCATTTCGCCAGTTTGGATGGGTATTAAATATCCTGAAATTTATTTGATGGGGGCAGATTACCAACGCGCAGAACACGGTACTAGAGCACAACAATCATTAAGTAACCCAGTTTGGAGACGTTTTTCTGAAAAAATAGTACAGAAAATGGGGGAGCGTTATGGTCATAACCCAACCATAATCGGCTGGCAATTAGATAACGAGCCGGAAGCTAAGGAAGATTATAGTGTTTCTTCACAAGAGGCTTTTAAAAAATGGTTAGAGAATAAGTACAAGACAATTGATACTTTAAATAATGCTTGGGGAACTGCATTTTGGAGTCAAACCTATAACGATTTTAGTCAGCTAAAAATTCACAATGCAAACCATGTAGGTTGGTGGGGAACAAATCCACATGCACTGTTGGATTTCAAACGTTTTTCGGCAGATTCTCAAGCGCAATTCTTGGATTTTCAAGCTGCAATATTACGGCCTTTAATTTCAAAAAATCAATACATCACCACAAATTATACGGCAACAACTTCAACAGCTGATCCGCGAAGAACAAAAAATTTAGATTTTAATTCATTTACTTCTTACCCAAATAAAGGGAATGCCAATATAGGAGACTTAGGATTTAGATTGGGAGACCCTAAAGAACTTTCATTTGCGTTAAGTTTTTTTAAACTAAAGCATAATGTTTCTGGAATTATGGAATTGCAACCGGGATATGTTAATTGGGGAAGTATAAACCCGTTGTTACTTCCAGACACTTTACGTATGTGGTTGTATCATTGTTTTGGCGGCAATTTATCTTTTGCTTGTTCATATCGTTATCGTCAAATCAATTACGGAGCAGAACAATACCACAGCGGTATTGTAAAATTAGATGGGGTTACACTTTCTCAAGGCGGCAAAGATTATAAGCAAACCATAAGCGAAATGAAAATTTTGCGTAAGGCTTATAATCCGAAAGCTAAAATTCCATCTGAACTAATAAAACGCAGAACAGCTCTTTTATGGAATCACGACAATGCTTGGAGTATGGGACGACAAGGACAAACGAATCAATGGAATACGTTACGGTTTTTTCAAAAATACCTGGAAATAGTAAAATCATTTGGAGCACCTGCAGATATTGTACAAGAAAATGCTGATTTGAATACTTATAACGTAGTAATTGCTCCTGCTTTTGAATTGGTTGATAAGGCACTTATTAGCAAATGGACAGATTATGTAAAACAAGGAGGGAACTTAATTTTAACAGTTAGAACTGGAGTGAAAGACCGTAATGGGCATATTTTTAGTTCGGGTTGGGGAGAAATAATATATCCACTAATAGATGCTGAAATTGAAAATTTTGATCATTTATTACCAAATGCTAAAGGAACTATCGAAGGATTTGATAAAGAGTACTATTGGAATAATTGGGCGGATTTAGTAAATGCGAATAATCCCGAAAATGTGTTGGCAACTTATACAAATCAGTTTTATGCAGGAAAAGCTGCTGTGGTTACAAACAAAATAGGAAAAGGAACGGTCACTTATATTGGTGTTGATACCGATGATGCACAACTAGAAAAAGATGTTTTACGAAAAGTTTATACTCAAGTAAATATAACTACAGAAAATTATCCAGAAGGCGTTTATGTGCAATGGCGCGATGGTTTTTGGGTTGCTGTTAATTATTCATCGAAAGATTATGAATTGAAAATTCCAACCAAGGCCAATTTTATTATTGGAGATATTGTGGTAAAACCGGGAGGTGTAAGTGTTTGGACAGAATAATTTTATAGAATGAAAAAATTAAATAACCTATTGATGTTACTGTTTTTGAGCGGTTTTTTTATTAGTTGCTCAGAACATAAAGAAGTAACAAAATACAAAGAAACCTGGGAGTCTCTATCAACATATGATGAAACTGCCGAATGGTTTAAGGATGCTAAATTTGGAATTTATGCACATTGGGGCGTTTTATCCGTTCCTGCGTATGCCAACGATTGGTATCCAAGAAATATGCATATTGAGGGAACTGATGAAAACAAACATCAAGTTGAAACGTATGGCGAACTCTCAAAATTTGGTTATCACGATTTTGTTCCTATGTTCAAGGCTGAAAAATTTGACGCCAACGCTTGGGCTGAACTTTTTGAAAAATCGGGAGCTAAATTTGCTGGTATTGTAGCCGAACATCATGACGGTTGGTCTAATTGGGGAAGTAAAATTAATCCTTGGAATTCTGTTGATATGGGGCCTCATCGTGATATTTTGGGTGAATTGAGTAAAGCTGTTCATGAAAAAAACATGAAATTTGTTGCTTCATTTCACATTGCCAGAAATCTTCAAATATTCAAAGAGGAGCCTAGAGAATGGTTAAATGACACTTCCTATTTTCCATACAATCCTAAAATGGCGACATCATCTGAAGATCCACTTTTGGCTAAAATGTATGGCAATATTTCAAAAGAAAAATTTAGCGAAGATTGGTTTGGGCAACTTAAAGAAGTGATTGATAATTATAGTCCGGATTTGATTTATTTTGATAGTCAAACACAAAAAATCCCTGATTCTATAAAAAGGCAATTTGTAGCCTATTATTTTAACGATGCTGTAGCTAAAAATAAACAAGTAGTTTTTACTCATAAAGAAGGCGAATTTCCAAAATCGGTTAGTCTTGAAGATTTTGAAAAGGGACGAATGAACAAAATAACCGAAGAATTTTGGTTGACAGACGAAACAGTATCAATTGGTAGTTGGAGTTATACCAACCCTTTAGGCTTAAAAAAAGCCGATGAAATCATTCATATTTTAGCTGATGTAGTTAGCAAAAATGGTGCTTTAATGCTCAACGTTTCACCAATGGCAAATGGCATTATTCCTGAAAATCAACAAGAAGTATTGTTAGCTATAGGTGAATGGTTAAAAACTAACGGAGAAGCTATTTATGGTAGCCGTACTTGGGAAGTGTTTGGAGAAGGCCCAACCATACAAGAAAAGTCAGGGATGTTTTTAGATAAAATTAACTACACACCTCAAGATATTCGATATACCAGAAAAGGAAATACCATTTATGCAATAGTTTTAGGATGGCCAGGAAACAACAGCCCAATTACATTAACAGCTTTTACTAAAGCTGTTTTAGGAGAAAATATACCCAAGGTAAATGAGATTTCTTTTTTGGGATATGATAACAATGTCTCTTTTACTCAAAACAAAGAAGGATTACATTTTAAAACACCAAATCAACAAATTGATGATAAAGCTTTTGTAGTTAAAATAGATATGAAATAATAAATAAGGTGAGAAAATATTTTGTGATCCTCATTTTTGCGTTCAGCTTCTTCTCTCATGCCAATGTTCAATTACCTTCATTATTTTCCGACGGAATGGTTTTAAAACGCAATAAGCCTATTCCTGTATGGGGTTGGGCAGATGCCAATGAAAAAATTGAAGTTCATTTCAATAAACAAATATTAAAAAAGAGCTAAAACCTGGTTTTCAGAGGCTTGAGTAGAAGTATCCAATAACAAAAAAATTTCCATTGGTCAGTGGAAAAAGGAACCAGATAAAAAACAGTTCCACATCTTTTGCACCATAACAATGGAACTTCTGCTCAAAAATACAGAAAAAATTTGAAGACTTTGTGGGTGGGTCACTGGTGACCCACTTTCAACCTATAGGAGAGAAGGGTGTCAATATAAGTATGGACGATAATAAAAGACAAGTAAGGCTTTACCCCTGGAGGGGCTTAACCAGGGTGTCCTGGTCAGTTTTAGTAGATGACTGATTATAGGTTTATAGCAGTTCAAAAACCCAAGGGAGTATTTTCTAAGGTTACATTCACTACACCTTCATCGGTAACGGTATGATGTTGGAAGTTCTCACTAAAATTCATCGTTTTGAAGGTCAGCCACTGCCACTGCCACTACCCTAAAAAAAACGCTATCTTACCCTGAAATCAACAATTTAAAACAATGAAAAGCATATTTAAGTTACTATTTATTCTGGGATTACTGTCGGGATGTTCTTCAATAGATGAAGGCGAAGGCGTTCTTTGTGACCCAGGTCCCGTGGGATTTACTTTTGAAGTCGTGGACGAAGCTACAGGGGAGAATTTGTTTGTGAACGGGTTCTATGAAGAAAATCAGCTCCATATAAAAAATCTTGAAGGGGAAGCTGTAGAGTTTATATAGTCTATATAGTCTACAATAGATACTTGCCCCTGCACCAACTTTCCTTTATATATTTCAAGTATGTTTTTTTGTTTTTGTAACTGATTGTCCAGCAATTGTATATTCTCGTCAAGATCCACAATTTGTTGTTTGATACTTTCAACCTTATTTTTCAGTTGTATTTTGGAATTTTCACGATAGTATTCAAGACTCTCCTTTTTCAAATTGTTCTGCAATTCATTATACTTTCGCTGTCTGCCATCATATATAGGAATAATCAAACGCAGTCCGGCGCTTGCACCTATTCTATGTTCAATATTTTGCAATTCTACCGCATTCAATCCTGTGTTTGCATACACAGATATCTGGGGTTTGTATCGATTGTTAAATACTCGCTGATCTGAGGCAACCTGTAAGCTATCATTTTCAAATTTTTTGTTGTAAAAAAATTCAGTTGGATTATCAATTGATGATATATCAGGTTGCGCTATCTTGTTTATGGATTCCAAAGGAATACCACTCAAACTATATAACTGGCCTAGGGAAGTTTTAAAGTTATTCTGAATTTGTTTCAGTTCAAGTTTTTTGCTTTCAATGTCAAGTTGAAGTAGCAAATAATCGCTTACCATTAATACCGCGCGATTCACCAAAAGTTCAACAACCTGCAACCTGTTTTCCAAATCACTTAAAATTTCCTTCGTGAATTCCGTCTGCAGTTGAAGTTGATAGGTCGTGATATATAGGTCGGTAATATTCTTTTTTAGATTGTTGGTAATCTCTTCGGAAGAAAGCTGAATTGCTTCATTTTTTATTTTATTCTGAAACAATAAATTATCAATTGCCGATTGGTTAAAAAGGTTCTTGGTAACATTTAATTGTGCGGAATATAAACCTCCATTGGTAATACCAACGTCATAACCAAAAGCATTCGGTGATGGAGTTGTTGTAATATCTATTGGTTTGCCATTATTGTCAAAATAAGGAGCAATCAAAATTTCTGAAGTTGCATTAATTTGAAAAGCCCTATTTTGGGCAATTATCAAATTATTTTGAAGTTCCCCTATTTGCTCAAGATTTCTATTTTCAAGCAAGACCGGTGTATTATTTTTTGCTTGAATCAAATAAAAATCAAGTCCCTTAACCTCCTGGGCAGAAACATTTAGGAATACCAAAAATAGAAAGATAAGTATAAGCTGAGTTTGTTTCATTATTAGTTTGTCCAATTTCTATTTTAAATCTACGATAAAGAACTGGAAGTCATTTGAAGACAATAGTGCCTAACCGGGGAAGAGGTAGTTCTAAACCAAAATATTAATCCAACTTCCCTATCAGGGCTTACACTTAGTCACGATATCCTTAAATGTGGCTAATTCAAATAAACGATGTCCATAACCTAAAAGGTGATTTTGCCTATACGCCCTGAATATTTATTTTTTTATGTGAGGTAAAAGTAGAAATGAAATCTAAAGACAAATTAAAGAAGGGTATTAAAGGAGGGTTGTTGTTTTTTATTGGAAAAATTATATCAAAGGATAGATAAGTCTCTGAATTAGGTTATTCTATAATAATTGTGGCCAATTCAGCCTTTACCAATAATCTCCAGTAGATAGGAAATGGCTGGCCGCTACAATGACGACTAGCAATGTGACCAACAATATCAAATCCTGTCTTGAATGTGCTCTTTTCTTCATTCTGGAAGATTTTTTCAATCAAACCATAAAAATGAGACAAATCATAATCCGGTAAGTCAATAAAGGCCAATGTTTTTCTTAAATTGGATTGATGTTCCCTCTACATTGATAAAAAATACTTAATTTGGAAGTAATAAATGTTCTATGATAGTGGAACACCGGCAGTATTTGAATTATATTTCCTTTCAAAAACCAAAATAGGGATGGAAAAAGCTGAAGATATTTCGCAAGGCCTGAATTTCATCAGGTTACCAATAAGCATAGCTTATAGCGTTGTAGGGACTTACCTGCGAAAAAAAATGATAGGTGAGACCATTTCTTCTGAAGACGAAGATGGAAAAGTATCCACATATGCCGAAATCCTCGATCTGTCCCTGGAAAAAAGCCAGGATGAAGCTTACGATTTGGCATTGGAACTGAAATTTAAAACCCTGACTACTTTTTTCAGAAATAAGGAAGGAAAAATCCTTCTGCATTTATCACTTGATTTTGACAAGGAAGAACAGCTGGTGAGCGTAAATAATTTCAAGTTGGAAGGGAATACCAAAAACTGGTTATTAAATAGATTCCTGGAAACTATTGGTAATACTTTTATGCACGGGAAAATAAAAAATAAAATGAAATTTGATTTCAGGCCTGAAATTGAAAAACACCTGCGATCTATGAATGAAAAATTGGGCAATAGGTTAGAAGTTGCTGAAGGTATATTTTTATTCGGCCGGCTGAACACTTTTAAAATTAGTGAGATAATACCTCAGGCTTCCCGGTTTTTGGTTTTGGTC
>Ga0307486_1001111_pt1 | contig 21595 bp, 16 predicted proteins | sample CBIW02metaG_FD_203663 | JGI IMG/M metagenome (GOLD analysis project Ga0307486, IMG submission 203663) | Sea-ice brine microbial communities from Beaufort Sea near Barrow, Alaska, United States - CBIW 0.2 | ecosystem: Environmental > Aquatic > Marine > Coastal | place: USA: Alaska | collected...
GAGCGCAGCGCGAAGACGCGGTCGGCGCCTCTGGCCCAGTTCACTTCGACCGCGTCACGATCGTCGAGGGCGTGTTCCGGCTGCACGCTCGCCGTCACACCGAGGAGCGCGAAGCGAGCGAAGTCCCCGGCTTGCAAAAACTGAGCGTGCTCAATACGCCCGATACCGCGCCCCTGATAGGTCGCAGGTTCCCCGTCGCCGGCGCGCTGAGAGCCTGGTGGCAGCATCGTGCGACCCTGCGCGCGGGCCCTGTTCACGCGAAGATCGACACCGGCACCGCGGCCATGGACTTGCTCGAAGGCGTTCAGCGCCACAGTGTTGGCTGCATCGCCAATCGCGTGCACGGCCGGCAACAGCCCGGCCTGCTGGGCGCTGCGCAGAATATCAACCAGTTCATCTTCGGTGACGGTCAGCACGCCGTGGCCACCAACCGGGTATTCATCAACGCAGAATGCCGTGCGGGTGTTCAGGGAGCCGTCGATCAGCAGCTTGAGCGGACCTACTGTGAGCAATTCGCGGGTGTCTTCGATTACATTGCCGGTGTGCATGCGCTCGGCAACGGCCCGGTCCAAATCAGCTAGATAAATACTCGCTTCGACTCTAAGGGCATCAAAGCCGTTGGCAACGCGGCGTTGCCAAACGTCTTTGTTCCAGGTCATTTCAAAGTCCACAATGCCCACGACGCCGCGGGCCGCAGCCCGGGCGCCCGCAAGGAGGGCAAGCTCATCCACTTCGGCATCGGGCCGTTGCCCGAGTGCAATAGTCAGAGCGAAGGCAGCCTGCTCACGCAGCAACCCGGTCTCGTCGATCGAGACGCCGAAGCGCTCGGCCGCCGCGCTGTTCAGCCAGACACAGTGCAGGTCATGACTGATCAGGGCGGTCGGATGCCCCTGGGTCACCGCATCGAGACCGCGTAACGAGGGAGCATCGTTCCAGATCGCATCACGAAACCGCACGCCGATAAGCGGTGTCGGCATCTCACGTCCCGCGACCCCTGCCGCAGCGATCTCGGCGTGCACGCGTTCAAGCGCTTCGCGCGCGGAGGTGGCGGCGGAAAGATCGAACCGGCCACCAGCGAGCGCCCATTGCGTGTGGTGCACGTGTTCATCCCACAATCCGGGGATGACGGTGCGGCCGTCCAAATCGACGGTGGGGGCATCCGTATTGGTGCTCGTGGGACGAATCTGCGAGATCGTCCCAGCCGTAATTTCGACGTCCACGGGCGTGCTCTCGCCGGGCTGAACGACGGAGCGAAGAATAAGATCGGGCATGGTTCGTCCGTTCGATTGGGGCAGGCGCGCATAATCGCCGCCTCAGTCAGACTAAGCGGCAGAAGGTGCCGTGGCCAGTTTGCCGCGGCTCGCTGCACTAGTTCCAGCTGAGGGCACGTGCAGGAACCAGTGCCGCCAGGGGTAACGCCGGCCGCGAGTTCGCGGTTGCACCACGGGCAGGTTAGGGGGCGCTGGGCGGCCAGATGCCGTCGCATCCATCTTGCTGGCAGGAAAATTGCCAGGTGCGCCCCTCGGACACGATGTGCATCGGCACAAGGCACCGGGGGCAATTGGGTGGACCAAGCACAACTTCTCTGTCATTGGAGAGTTCGGCCTCGGTATACGGCGGACCAACGTAAAACAACGTGCAGGCGTAGTTGTCACAACCGTAGTCATAGCGCTCGCCATGCCAGGACACGTGCAAAATTTCGCCACACTGCGAACAGAGGCGCGGCTGCTGCACGTCTTTGTTCTGAAAGACCCACGAGAGGTTGTCGTCCATGGGGGTGAGAATAGTCCCGCGAGCGGCGCCCCGCCGCGTTCTCGGCAATCTGTGGAGAAGTCAGCGTTTCAACTGGGAATTCATTGATACGCGATGATGTCCCTACCGGTCCACAGCCTGTTCCCGATGCAGGTGCGTGCTGTCGCCGATGGCGGGCAGAGCAGCCGCAGCCCACAGCGCCGTCGCAATCATCGTCACCGATTCGTTGACCGTGCTGGCGACTTTGGAATACACCGCCGCAGACCTGCGGTACGGATCTTCAATGTCGTCGCGGTCCGGCGGCGTTGGCGAGGGGTGCCACCCCCGCGTTGCGGCGATCGACGCCACGAAAGCTGAGAAAGTGGATGCCTCACTTTCATTGGCTGAGGCGGGAGTCGAGCCGAATAGGTTTTCTCCATTTACACCGTGTGTTGGTTCGAAGGATGCGCCACGGGCGGCGTCCGTGACCGTACGGTGCCCAAAAACGGCCCGCCCTTCAGCGCCAGCTGCGGCACTGACCAGGCGAGCGAACTGGTTAAGGGTAAACACATAGCCGGTTGCCTTCGGGAACATCCTGACGACGTCCCGGCGGTGGGTGCGCGTTGCCGTGAGAATAAGATCAGCGTCTCGCACGAGCTGATTCGTGAGCTGTTGAGCATCGTGTTTGGTGGATTCTGCGCCATACTTCAGCGACAGCGCGGCGGCCTCTGCCGTCATTTCACCTGCGACCACCGCTTGGGTGCCAGCGCTCTGCACGTCGGCGTGCAGGCCGAGAGCAAGCAATCGAGCACGCAACAACTGTTCGGCCATCGGAGACCGGCAAATGTTGCCGGTGCAGACCACCAGAATGCGAGGAACGCTCATGCTGACTCTCACGATCGACGGCAGTTAGATTTTCTGATCCGATTCGACTAAAACGGAGCCGTATGGGCGACTTTAGCCGCAGTATGACTACCAAGCGAATGCACCCAATGCGAGGGCCCCGATTTGGGTGTCAAACAAGCTAACTTAGTGAGCGACTTGTCAGATGCATTGACTAGGATCAGCACGGCGCGATTCTTCAGACGCATAACAATGATCAAAGTAGTACCAGAGGACTTTTTTGATTCGGCCCCGTGCCGTCGAGGTTCCTTTCGAGCGAAAAGGCGCACCATGGGCAAACTGACCTACGACTCCGGACTGACGGCTGACTTCGACGACCGTGTTCTGGCCCACATTCAAATCGTTATCGGGGCCAAACTACGCCGCGGCGAGTCGTTCTATTTTTCCTGGCGAGATGATCCTCTCACTGGCGGCGGTCGGAGTACCATCTGGCTGCATCCCAGCATCTCCCTGAGCTACAAGTATTTTGGCAGCAATATGCCCTCGCTGAATCGAGGTTGGGTGGAGGCTCTCTCGCTCTCGGCAAATTCCACTGCGGGCTTACATCTTGTCACCGAACCATCCGCCTCGGTCTAGGGCGGCCGACCAGCCCCGGATGTTCTGAGCGTGCGCGCAATCGTGTTCAGACTTGTCGTATGGCACTGTTGCGCGAAATAAGAATTATGCAACCGTCCGAGACATCGTCGGCTGCGGCATGGTCAATGAGTGAAATCGATAAGAACAGCCCGGAAGACCGCGATCGATGATATTTTCGCCGTTGACAGTAGCCAAGTGATCACTGGTACGAGACATTCCCCCAAATGGACACGATTATGCGGCCATAATCACGCCGCGGGCCGACTCCGGTTGTTCAGTACGCCACCGCTTTCGTCGAGGTAACAGCTGCCGCAGAGCGACTCGTACGTCACCTCTTCACCATCGATGGCAACTTGGTCGCCATCAAAGACGTAGACACCATCAATTTGGCGGCCATTGAACACTGCCTTGCGTCCGCAGCGACAGATGGTCTTGAGTTCTTCGAGGCTATGGGCCACTTCGAGCAGGCGCCGACTTCCGGGAAAGGCGACGGTTTGAAAATCGGTGCGGATGCCATAAGCGAGCACGGGAACGTTCTGCAATATCGCGATGCGCAGCAGATCGTCGACCTGGGTTTCCGTTAAAAACTGCCCCTCATCAAGAAGGAGTGCGCTCACGTCGCGACCGGTACGGTGCTTCACCTCGGTGCGGTGCTGCTGGAACAGGGCATAGGCATCTGCGTCGGGGGTGAGCAAATAATCAACGGCACGGGCGACACCGAGGCGGGAAAGAATTCCACGGTCACCCTTGGTGTCCACCGAGGGTTTGGCGAGAAGTACCTGGTGGCCGCGCTCTTCATAGTTGTAAGCCGCTTGCAGCATAGATGTGCTCTTGCCGCTATTCATTGCTCCATATCGAAAGTACAGTTTTGCCATTATCGGGTGCCTTTAGTCGGGTGTGCCGGGCCGCGTTCGACCTCAAATTCTAACGTGAGCAGCGGATGTCGACTGCTTACGCGCACGCGTGTGAACACGGCCCGCAGCACGCTGAGGTAGGGGCGAAGAATTCGCCGACGCTGGAATGGCGGTAGGGAGATACCGGCCTGAATAGTAATGGTGTCTACCGCGCGGCCCTCCGAACCGACGGTTCGTCGAGGCAATGTTGCGGCCAGTACCCCCGCCCGAACGCGAGCCTGCGTCTCCTTCTGCGCTGCCGCGTGCGCCTCCGCCGCGCTGACGATGGCCAGGGTGGTCGTGTCGGTGGCCGGCGTGGGTCGAGCGCCACGGCGACCGAAAGCCTGGGTGACCTGGTCGGTATCTTCCGGGGCCTCTCCGGATCCGTCGATCTGGACGACCAGACTGGTCGGATCGAAGCCCTTGAGTCGACACAGCGCCACGATCAATGCGCCTGCCGCCGCGCGCTGATCGGAATCGAATCCGGTCGCTCGACGCTCCGGATCGGCCACGACGCACAACGGATCGAGCCCGCGCTCGGTAAGACCGATGCGCTCCCGGTCGATAAGGTCGTCAAGCCAGGTGTGATCAACCTCGGCCACGAGCACTCGGCGCACCTGGAACGCGAGCGAACGAGCCCGCTTGATGTCGGCGATGGTCAGCACATTGCGTTCTAAGACGTCGGCAAGAAAAGGCAATACATCCGCACCCAGGTTGGCCAGACGATCTTCCACCACAGCCTGTGCGAGCCCAATACGACCTTCTTCGGTTCGCTCGCGGATGGCGCGACGGGCATCCGTTTGCCAGCGGTGAATGGAATTGACTACTTGGCGCGAGTAGGCCGCTGATGCCAGCGTGGGCGCCAACACCTGAGTCATTGCGATGATCACAAACAGCCCTGAGGGCGTGCGGATCCCCAGAAAAGGCGACTCCAGGAGGGCGGTGATGGCGACAATCGTGGCGGCAGAAACCCCGAGGAGGAGAATCTCTTTCCAGGGCCGAAATGGCGCCAGGGCGAGCAACAATAGCCCTAAAGCAATGGGTGCAAAATCGTCTTGAATCATTTCGTTGAGCTGCCAGGTACTAGCCGCGGCGAGCAAATGAGCGAGGATCCCTAGGGCGATAATCACGATGGCGCGGCGTCGAGTAAACGGTGCCAGATCGGGGCGGGCAGACCAGACCAACACCGCTGTCGCCACTATAAGGGTGGCGATACCGGCCACGGAGAGCTCTATGATCTGAATCTCATGCGGCTTCGACGCTGTTGCAACGATTGCGTAGGTCACGATGATGAGCGCAACCACGGGAGCAAGGGGCCAAGCCGCGAGGCCGCCTATTGGGTCGAGCCGCTGCTGTGAAGCTGATGCTGGCGCCCGTAGCCGCCGTGGCGTGGGCGTCGCACGGGTCACTGGGGCTTCCCCGGCGTCGGCTGATTGGTAACAATTGATCGCTCGGCACGCGCAGAGGGAGCCTGCAGCACCGAGGCCCGGACGGGCACTGTGAGGCTCACGCTGGTGCCGGCCCCCGGACGGCTCCAGACCACGACTGACCCGCCGATCTGCTCCATGCGCCGCCGCACGGACTGCCGGAGGCCGAGACGATCAGACGCAGAGTTCGATTCGGTGAAGCCACGGCCACCATCTGTGATGCGCAGGGAAACGGTGGACTCGTCGCTGTCGATGGAAACTTCGGCCGATGCGACCCCCGAATGAAGAATAACGTTCACCAGGCACTGCTGCACCGCCAGGCCGACATCGCGTTCGCTATCCATGTCGATGCGCGCCAAGGCATCCAGATCCCCGGTTACCTCAACGGTCAGTCCGCGGTCACGGCACCGTTCGATCGCGACGGAGGTAGCACTGTGGGTCCAGTCGTATTTCCGGGGAGCTTCGGGTTTTGTGGGATGTGTGTGCTTTTCCGGCGCAGCGAGCTGAGGAGTGGTGATGAGCTGCGGAGGAATGTTGGTGTGGGTGCCGCTGTCAGTGAGCCAATTGGTGTTGTGCAGCGTAGTCAGGGTGTAGTTCAAGCTCGTACGTAAAGCCGGAGTGAGGGCGCCGGGTTCCGCTAGGGAGAGTGCGACGAGTTGGGCAACGGTGGTGTCATTCAGCAGGGCGATGGCCCGAGTGTCTAGGGCATCGCGCAATTGGCGGTTGGCGCCATCTTGAACGGCTCGGTGAACAGCGGGCTGGGCCGCGTTGCTGGAGCGACGATCGATTCCCGCGAGCACCATCGCGCCAACGAGCACCAGATAGGTTGACAGGGTGAACAGGTCAGCCCGGTAGGGAACGGCACTGCCTAAAATGGCTGCCAGCGCCGCAGATTCGGCCAGAACGAAAGCAGTTGTACTCCAAATTACCCCGGCAAAAGCCGTCGAGCCAGCGCCACCCACCATAACCAGAGCCATTTTTGGCAGGGCTACGAGAAACATATTCGATGCCGGGAATACGTCGGGAACCCCGAGCACAGATTGCGTAAAAACGTACACGCCGAGGGTTCCTACGAACAAGTAGGCGACCGCGAACGAGATGCGGCGGTGCCGCGTAAATAGCACCAGAAGGGCCCCCATCGCGATGACGACGAAAACAGTCGCCCAGAGTTGCGGACTGCGATTCAGACTGAGGATAGTTACCGACACGGCCGCGGCCGTCAGACAGGTGAGAGCGAACCAGTGGGCGGCGCGCGCGAGAGCGCGCGCAAGCGTACGCTGCACCAGGTGACCGGGTAATCCTAGAGACATATTTTCCCCTCGGTTCAGTATGCCACCGTGGTGGGGCGGGGAGGGCTACCGACGGTTATGCCTGCTTTCTACCGCCGCGCGGGTTCAAAGCAGCCGTATGGTGCACGCGGAACGCCCCTGGGTGCCCGGTAGCGCCGCTGAGCTTAGCTCCATGATCGCTGAAAGGCAGCATCCGTTCTGATGCATTCAGACGCAAGTCGCGGTACGGTTCGGGCATGAATTTACCTTTTGCACAAGCATGACCCGGCTACGACGCAGCGACCCCACCAAGCCCGGATACACTCGGCGGCGATCGGGCACAGGCTTTAGCTACCGAACCGCGGGCGGCGATCGAGTCACCGACACCGTGGTGCGGCAGCGGCTAAGCGCCCTGGCCATTCCGCCAGCCTGGACTGATGTATGGATCGCGCCCCACTCCAATGGGCATATTCAGGCCCTCGGCCAGGATGCGGCCGGTCGACGCCAATACATTTACCATATGGCGTGGCGCGAGCAGAAGGATCGCCTCAAGTTCGAACGTGCTCTGCAACTGGCCGCGTCGCTACCCCGGGTGCGCGGCCAGGTCACGCGAGAGCTGCGCGGCGACGGCCCGCCCCGCGCGCGCGCCCTCGCGGCCGCCTTTCGCATGCTCGACCTCGCCTCACTGCGAATAGGTAGTGAGCGCTATGCCGATACCTACGGAAGCCACGGGTTGTCGACACTACTGTGCTCGCACGTTTCAGTGCACGAGAACGAGGTTCGGCTCAACTTTCCGGCCAAGAGTGGGCAACAATTCCAAGGCGCGGTAACGGATGCCGACCTCGCAACTTACCTGCGCGCCCGACTGCGCGATCGTCCCGACGCCCCACTGCTGTCCTGGTTGGAAGACGGTACTGAAGGCTCTGTCTCCGCAACCGATATCAACGACTTCATTCGGGAGCGCACCGGCGGGGAGTTCACTGCGAAGGACTTTCGAACCCTGCGGGGCACGATAGCGGCCGCGCACAGCCTGGCCCAAAGCCTGGCACAGAGTTTGGCAGCAGAGTCCCTGCCGCTGGCAGCACCCGCCGTTCTCGGCAAAAACGTCGCCGATGGCCGCGCCGCGCCCGCAACTTCCGCGCACTTAGCAACGGCTGCCCGGCCACCGCGTGCCGCTACGCGCAGCCGTCGTGCCGACGACCGCGCGGTGGCCGACGCCATGCGGCAGGCGGCCGCAGCACTCGGCAATACGCCAGCCATAGCTCGCGCGAGTTACGTTGACCCCCGAGTCGTCGACCTGTTTCGCGCGGGGGAAACCGTTGACCCGGCGGGACGTGTGTCGAGCGAATCGGCTCTGCGTACTCTGCTACTCGGTGACGATGAGTAATTTCTACGTAGCGCTCACCCGTTCGGGGTATAACTTGAGTGTCGCCTCGCCGGGGCGTTTCTATTGCCGTTCAGAGAGGTAAATATATGAATCACGACTCTGCCCCCATTCAAGAACCCCCACTCGACGCTCCGGATACCGAGGCGTCCCCCGGCGTGCCGGGCACTCCCTCCAATCCTGACGAGCTGGTCGGTCCCGATGGCCCTAATGGCCCCACCGAAGAAAGCGCTGGTGCCCAAGGACCAGACAAGGCAGACGAGGGCAACAGCGCCGGGTCGGGGGTGCTGGCCCCCAGCGCTGACACTGGTCCCGATGGCCCCGCTCCCAGTGAGAACGGAGCCGCTGGCGAAGCCGCTGCCGCGATGACGACCGACTCCGATACTGATTCAGAAGCCGGGGACGAAAGCATCAAGGACCAGGCGCGCCAGACGGATATCGATCCTGCTGACAATCCGTCAAACCCGGATCTGGTCGGTCACGATAGGTCCGAAGAAGATCCCACTCTCGCTGAACCCACAGCGTAGACCGAGAAAATTTTAGGAGTTTTCAATGAAAGGCAAATTTTTGTTCCTCGCCGGCACCGCCACAGGCTTTGTGCTCGGTTCCAAAGCCGGCCGTCAGGCCTACGACCGGCTCAGTGCTAAGGCACACGAAATGTGGGGTGACCCAACCACCCAGAAGGTCGTCTCGCAGGCGGAATCCATCGCTCGCGAAGCGGCCTCTGTCGCTCAGAACAAGGTGTCCGACTTGCTCGATCGCACCGAGGAATCCGTGAAAAAAGAGGGGCAGAAGACCGACCACCAGAAAAATTCCGACAACCCTGAAAGCTAAAGAAATCGTCTGTTGCGGATGCCCCGGCTACCCGTGCTGGCCGGGGCATCCGCTCGTAGCCAGCCCCTTCGACCGGACGTACCTGTGACCTAGCGAATGACGCTGCTTGCCTCTAATTTGTGAGGTGCAAAACCTTAGCGGTCGCGGCGAGAGATGCCGCCGCCGCAATGGGATCGTCAGAGAGCTTGGTACCAAAACTGGGAATCATCTGCCGAATACGCGGCTTCCAACCCTCGATACGATCAGGAAAGCAGCGGGCCAGCAGCTCAACCATAATGGGCGCGGCCGTTGATGCCCCGGGCGAGGCCCCGAGTAGCCCGGCGATCGAGCCGTCTTCTGAAGTGATCACCTCGGTGCCAAACTGCAGTACTCCACCGAGCGTGGCGTCTTTCTTCATAACCTGTACTCGCTGACCGGCTGTGATGAGCTCCCAGTCCTTGGATACCGCGGCGGGAATGAATTCACGCAGGGCATCCAGCTTGGCGTTACGCGAGGCGAAGACCTCACCGAGAAGATACTTCATCAGATCAAAGTTGTGGCGGGCGACGGAGAGCATCGGACCAAGGTTGTGAGTTCGAATAGAGAACGGCAGGTCAAACCACGTGCTGGTCTTCAAGAATTTGGGGCTAAAACCGGCATAGGGACCAAATAGAAGCGACATCTCACCGTCAACGACCCTGGTGTCCAGGTGTGGCACCGACATGGGCGGAGCACCCTTTGCGGCTTTGCCGTACACCTTGGCCTGGTGCTGGGCAACAAGTGTGGGGTTCGTCGTTCGCAAAAATTGGCCGCTGATCGGAAACCCGCCGAAACCCTTGATTTCGGGGATTCCACTCTGTTGCAGTAGCGCCAGGGCGCCCCCACCCGCACCGACAAATACGAAACGTGCGTTGATGGTGCTTCGGGTTTGTCCAACCTGCCGCAGCAATTTGAGGTTCCACGTGCCGTCCGCTTTGTGTTTCAGGCCAACAACCTGTTCGTTCATGTGCATCGTGACCCCGTGCTTCTCGAGGTTTTCAAACATGAAACGGGTCAGGGCGCCGAAGTCCACGTCGGTGCCGCTCACGATGCGAGTGGCGGCAATTTTCTGCCCGGCCGGCCTCTTGCGGGTAAGAAGAGGAGTCCATGAACCGATCTTCTCAACGTTGTCGCTAAATTCCATTCCCGCAAAAAGGGGCTCGCCGGCCAGGACGGCGTGCCTTTTGCGCAGGTACTCCACGTTTGCCTTGCCGTGGACGAAGGTCATATGCGGAGTGGAGTTGATAAACTTGTCGGGCTCGGGCAGGGCGCCAACGCTCACCAGGTGCGCCCACAGCTGCCGACTGATTTGAAACTGTTCGTTGATAACGACGGCTTTGTCGGCGGTGACCGAACCATCTTTTTCCTGCGGCATGTAATTGAGTTCGCACAGTCCAGCGTGGCCCGTGCCGGCGTTGTTCCACGGGTTTGAACTTTCTTGGGCCAACTCACCCAGTCGCTCGTATACCTCAATGCGCCAATCCGGCTGCAACTCCTTCAGAAGCGTGCCAAGGGTGGCACTCATGATGCCGCCACCAATGAGGACTATGTCAACGGTTCCCTGAGAATTCACACTATCGAGTGTATCGCTGCGAGCCGATACCCCGAACGATGCTTCCGGCGCGACACCCTCAGATGGGGGATACTGAGGTATGGACTCCGAAAGCAACGGGCGACGTGTTGCCGTCATCATCGAGGATGACGCCGACATTAGAAATTTGCTGGAGGCCGTTCTTATCCAGGCTGGGTTTGAGACCGTTGCCGCGGGAAACGGACGGGACGGTATCGCGGCGGTCCGGGCACACAACCCCATCGTCACGACACTCGACGTGAGCATGCCCGGAATGGACGGCTTCGAAACGGCTCGTCGCATCCGCGATTTCAGTTCCACATATCTCGTTATGCTCACAGCGAGAGACGACGAAATCGACACTCTGCAGGGTTTAGACGCTGGCGCCGACGACTACCTCACCAAGCCGTTTCGTCCCCGGGAACTTCGCGCCCGCATCGAAGCGATGTTGCGACGGCCACGCCAGTCCTTCACAGCAGATTCCTCCTCCACCTCAGACACGGAGGCATCGGCGCTTCCCCCCAGTACCGACGAAAATTTGCCGGGAACCCCAATTTTTACCGAAGATGTCGATGGCAACACCTTCGAACCGTCCGATACTTCAACGACGTCGACCGCGCCCCGGCCGGCTGATCCTCGGGTGCAGGGCGCCCAAGTGGACAACCTGACCGCGAGCGAATGGTTCGAACACAACGGCCTGAGGCTAAACCCGGAAGAACGTCTGGTTCAACTCGACGGAATACAGCTCGAATTGACCCGAACGGAGTTCGACCTGATGAACGCATTGTTGGAGTCGCAGCGCCGAGTGCGCAGCAAGAATGATCTCGCACTGCTGCTGCGCGGTGAGGCCTACGCGAGTTCTTACCCGGTAAACGAGGCGGATCGGCGTGCGGTCGAGGTGCATATGGGCAACCTTCGGCGCAAACTCGGTGACAGCAACTCGAACCCGCGCTGGCTCGAAACGGTACGCGGAGTGGGCTACCGGCTCGCAGCCGCTCGGTAGAATGCACATCGGCAGTAGGCACGGTAGACGCCAACACCTCTATGGCGCCAGTAGTGTCACGTTATTCACTGTGCCAGATCGCGTGGCCGTAATGCGTGATGTGGGCCCACGTCCCCCCAAGACCCAGTCAAGAGTCCTGGTCGGTCACCGGCTCGTAAGCTGCGGCAGTGTCGTTGCCGCCCCTCACCTGAACGGTGGCAACGGCGGTACTCACAGCAATACTCAGCGCGGTCAACGCGTAGCCATAATCGAGAGTGTTAGCGATGCCGAAACTCGCAGTGAGCCGAATATGGGAGGCCTCTTTCAACGGTTCGTCCACGATGGCAGCTTGAAGCCCTTCCACGATGGAGCGTGCTTCCCTCAGAGAGTCAACGGCAGCCAGCATGAAAAACCGTCCGCTGGCACGGTGCCCCACGACGGAAAGTACCGGAGCGCACGAACGTAGTTGAGTGGCGAACCGCGCGATCGCTTCGTCGCCCGCTGCGCGGCCAAACGCTACATTAATTTGGGGTAAATTGTCGATGTCGGCGCCGATGAGCACCAAGGGTACGCCGGCGCGGTGTGCGCGGGCCAGATGGTCGGTCGCTGCCTGCGTAAACGCCGAGGCCGAGAGTACCCCCACCATCGAGTGGATGCCGTCGGTTTGATCACCGACGGCGTGAGACGAACCCTGCTCGGCGCGCAGCACCGAAACCGCGACAGCAGTAAGCACAATCAGGCAGAGGCTGAACACCGCGAAGTTCGCGTCGTTGAAGTAGATGATAAAAGTTTTCCCGGCCGAGCCATCCCTCAGAAACACCATGGCCCGCAGCGCCGCCGCTGTTGCTGCTGCCCCCAGGGCAACGGCCACAACCTGGCCGCTGAGGTTACGCCGCAGTCGCCCGCGCACGGCTTCGAAAGCCCCCAGAACCGACAGTAGCGCCAGGCTGATCCACAACTCTGCGGCACCAGCCCAACGACCGGCGGGTTCACCGTGCAGCAGCGTGGCCCCGAGGATAAGAAAGCTGATCACGGCAAGGGTCCAGAAGCCACGACTTCGCCCGTTGTACCGACGAAGGCCCGACCAGAGCGATCCAAGGGCAATCACCCATGCCACATTGGCTACCGCGATCGTCCACCAGATGATCGGCCCGTTTTCCGTCGAACCGTTCACGATAGTGACCACCATCGCAGCAATGAATGCAGTGCTCCAGATTCGACCGACCGAATCATTTCGGTTAAAGGCGGTGTTCAGGATGAACACCACTCCGCACACCATCACGATGAGCCCGTTCAACACCAGCAGAGTCGGTAGGTCTAATTCCACGTACTCACCCCCTCTAAAGTTGTTCGCGATGGGCGCGGTAACGTCACGATGGCCGTGGTCCCCACGTCTGGAACCGATTCAAGTACCAGGTCTCCCCCGTGTTGACGGCAGATCTGGCGACTGATGCTGAGCCCCAGTCCGGTGCCGTGAATGCTCGACCCACGTACAGAATCGGCGCGATAAAAACGATCAAACAGGTGCACCTGCTCACCTGCTGTCATGCCCCTCCCTGTGTCGGTCACTCGGATTTCCACACAGGTTTCGGTATCGCGCAGGGTCACTTCAATGCCGCCGGAGGCAACGTTGTATTTCACCGCATTTGACAATAGGTTGTCGATCACCTGTCGCAGCCGAAGGGCATCCGCTTGCAGCCGTACCGGTGGCAGTGCCGCCCACTCAAAGGTGATGCCGTGCTGGTTAGCCACCGGCCGTGACGATTCGATCGCATCGGTGATGATCTCTGACAGCTCGCAGGGAGAAAGGGCGACGGTCAGTTCCTGCGTGGTGGTGGCCGCAGTGCTGAGCAGGTCCGCGACCAGGGCCAGCAGTCGATCAGAGTTTTTTGACGCCACCTCCAACATACGTCGGGTGGAGGCACTGAGGCCGTCGTCGTCTAGCGCCAGCTCAAGATATCCCATGATCGAGGTGAGAGGAGTGCGCAATTCGTGCGAAACGGATGCCACGAGGTCGTCTCGCGCCTTGATAGCGCGCAATTCTGCGGTGACCTCCCTGGAGACCATGACACCGCCGTCGTAGTTGTGGTTGTCGTCATAAATCGGTCGCGCTGACACCCTCACCGCAGCCTGCTGCTGCCCCTGTTCTCCGACCCAGATGGTGACGCGATCTACGGTTTCACCACGCTGGGCTCGCTGGAACGGCCGGTCCTCTGGGGCGTAGGGGGTGACCTGATCCTCGTGATACACCACGACCGTAGCGAGCTGGGCATCGTTGGCGACGCCGAAGCGGGAGAGCATGTTGCGTTGAGCGCTATTGATAAAGTTGGGCTCAGCCTCGCGGCTGAACCCAATGACGCCGAAGTCAACGCTGTTGAAAATCTCGTCGAGAGTGCGTTTTTGGCGGCGGGATTGCCGCAGTGCACCCTCGAAAAGGGCGGACTGTTGGGTCAGCAGTACCCGCTGCGCCGTTGCGCGCTTCGTTGTTGCATGGGTCGTTGCCGCCACAAAAGCCAGCACAATGGGCAGAATGGCCAATCGCGGAATTTCGTTGCCGGACACTGGCTCCGCGCGTGAGAGTGTAGCAATCCACAGCAGGATCGACGTAAACACCACGGAGCCGACAGCGCCCCGTCCACCGAAGTGCGTCGATAACCAGATGACAGGGAAGACGAGTAGAAGAGACATGCCGAGTAGCGGTTGACCCTCTCGTGCGATGACCAGAGCAATTAGGTCAACAAGCGGCAGAAAGACAATCCATTTTTTTTCGAGGTGTCGCCACGGCACCGCGGCCGCAACGCCGGTCGTTGCGAAGACGAGCAGAACGCCCGCAAGAAAAACTTCGTTGGAGAGCAGCTGAGGATTGAGCAATCCCGACAGCGCGACCAGCAACAGGGTTGCGGACCCGACGAGAAGCTGCGAAAGAAAAACTGATCGTTCGACGCGATTGTGGTGGGCCCGGTCGCGGCGCCGCCGGCGCCTGATCACAAGGGCGCCACCGTCACACTGGCCGCGCGCACTGGGAGCACGGCGAGTGCCCCAAATCCATCGAGCCGGTCGAGGGTTTTTGTGAAACATTGCGGCACACCGAAGTAATAGCCTTGAGCGCTGCGAATTCCCAGCCCGGCCAGCTGATTTGCCATCTGCTCGTCTTCCACGCCTTCAACAATCATCGAGTATTCCAGGTTGTCGCCGAACCCCTGCAGAGCGGTCAGCACCTCGCGCTGGCGGACATCGTCAAGATCGTCGACCAAGCTACGATCGATTTTGAGAATGTCCATGGGCACTCGAACGAGAGAATCGACCGATGAATCTTCGGAGCCGTAATCATCCAGTGCAATGAGGATTCCCTCGTCACGCAGCCGGTTGGTCTGCGCCCGGATGTGCATCGATACCCCTACCACCGACCGCTCGTTCAGCTCCAGGCATAGCGTGATTTGGGGGTAGCGGTTGTCGAGATCCTCCAGAAACGTGCCGAGCCGTTCCGGTGCCAGCTGCCCGGCCTCAACATTAATGGTCATGCACACGATGCCCGGTTCGATCAAACGAAATTCCGCAGCCGCCGCCATTGCCTTCTCCGCGATCTGGCTGGTTAGCTTGTCAAACCGCCCCAGATTCTTGGCCTTTTCCACCAACGATGGCGGCGATATCGTCCCCAGTTCTGGATCGTCGTAGCGCAGTAAAGCTTCGAACGCCCAGATGCGCCCCGTAATTAGGCTCACAATGGGCTGATAGGCCAATTGCAGCTGATTCTCATCGATGAGACGGGCCACCGTGTCATTGAACTTTGACGAGCGGTGCGTCGATACGTTGATGCTCGCTTCGCCGCTGCCGCTGTCACGGCGTCGGCTCTTTTTAATAATGAGCATGCTGTGATCGGCATCGTGAACGAGAGAGGCGACATCCGTCTCGACGAGCGCAGAGTAGGCCAGGCCGATGCTGAGTCGCGGACTGAATGTGTCCGCGTCAACGGTGATTGGTGCCGTGGATGCGGCCAGCACGGCCTCCGCAATGTCGTGCGCTTCCGCCTGAGTCGAGAGTCGAGTGAGTATGATCACGAATTCGTCACCGCCGACCCTCGCCACGACATCGTGCGGTCGTACCGATTGTCGCAGCCGTTGGCCAAGGACTCGAAGCACTTCATCCCCGGCCTGGTGACCGTAGGTGTCGTTGAGGCGCTTGAACCCATCTAGGTCGACATAGAGCACGGCAATGGCTTCGCTACCACTGCGCGAGGCATTGATGGTCTCGAGCGACTCCTGAAAAGCCCCATAGTTGGGCAGGCCGGTGAGAGGGTCGGTGTTGGCCCGAATCGTGAGGCCCGCCACATTGTGTCGGGCCGCGACAGCCAACTCTGCCGTGGCCGCTAAGGCCTCTAACGCCCGCCGATCAATTGCCGAGAACGCGCCGTCCATCGAATCGCGCCGGGCAACGAGAAACTGTCGTTGGCCCGGCAACAGAGTGACAGACGCTCCGATCGAACCGGCGCCCGCAGGATGCGTTTGCACACCAATGGATTGCACGCCGACCGCTCGTGCGGCTGCCTCACACAGCGCCTCCGCCACGGCAGCGGCCGGATCGTCGACTCCGCGCGGTGCACTCAATAGTCCACTGCCCACGACCAGTCCATTGAGGCGGCGTCGCATGTCCCTTTCAGTGCGAATCACAATAATGGACAGCGCCACCGCCAGGCTGCCCATGAGCGTGCCTAGCGCGGTATCCAGGCTGCTTCGGTCAGCGCCGAGCGGGGCCACACCGCTTGCGGCCCAGTGAGCCCAGAACGACGTCGATGAAGCGACGGCGGCCAAGAGCACGCCGAGGCGCAGGGGAGAAATAAGCAGGCGTCCCCCGCGATCGGCAGGAGCATCGATGAGCCGCAGCCGCACCACTTCGATAATCAACACGAAAATGACGTACCCGACGGATGCGGCGGCAACCCCCAGCATCGGGCTAACACCGCCCAGTTCCAGCGCCCGCTCAATACCGAAGTAGACGATGCTTGCAACACCTGCCAGGCCAGCACTGTAAACCGCGACAACGATTCGACGCGATTCGACCAGCAGCGCACCCAAGATGCCAAGCATGACAATGCCGATGATCACTTCGCTCGGGAGAATGATCGCGAGCGCCGGCACCGCCACAACGGGCACGCTCATGGCGGGGGTTCGGTGTGGAACGCTGCCCACGCGCACCCAGGCGAGTTCGAGCGCTGCCATGCAGAGGATGCCGACAAGAGCGGGAAGCAGTCTTTCGCCTGGTTCAGCAAGAATACTGACAACGGCGATCGGGATAAACACTAATCCGACGGCCGTGAATACGCCAAAGGCAATGCGCTGCAATACGCCCGACACCCCAGTTTGCCTCACACAATCAGAGCTTACGCGACTCGAACCCGAAAGGGGGGATTATGGGTCTTTTGGGTACCTCGTGCGTTAGATCTGGTGCCACTCTGGGCTGGATGAGCTTCAGCGCCCGTTCCGGCTGGCTCGCTGTAGCTGGGCCGCGTCGAGGTCGGCAGCGATGATTTCGGCAATTTGTACGGCGTTGAGCGCGGCACCTTTGCGGAGATTGTCGTTGCTGATGAAGAGAGCAAGGCCACGGCCATCCGCAACACCTTCATCTTGACGAATACGACCAACAAAGCTCGCGTCTTGTCCGGCGGCCTGCAGCGGGGTGGGAATGTCGGTCAATTCAACGCCGGCGGCTGTTTTCAGCAATGCCTCGGCGCGGGCCACGCTAATGGGCCTGGCGAACTCAACGTTGATCGATAGGGAGTGGCCGGTAAAGACGGGCACCCTTACACACGTGCCGGAAACGAGCAGGTCAGGCAGGTCAAGAATCTTTCGACTCTCGTTACGCAACTTGTGCTCTTCGTCAGTTTCGAACTGGCCGTCATCGACGATGGAGCCGGCCAGGGGAATCACGTCGAAAGCAATCGGTCGAGCGTAGATAGTGGGTTCAGGAAGGGTGACCGATGCGCCGTCGTGCACGAGTTGCAACAGGTTTTCGTTTTGCACCGCGACGCGCATTTGGGTGGCCAGTTCGACGGCGCCGGCCAAGCCGCTGCCAGAGACGGCCTGGTAGGTGCTGACGATGAGTCTCTTCAGCCCGGCTTCGTCGTGCAGGACTTTGAGCACCGGCATCGCCGCCATGGTCGTGCAGTTCGGATTGGCGATGATGCCCTTAACGGCCAGCTTGATAGCAGCAGGGTTGACCTCACTTACGACGAGGGGAACGTCGGGGTCCATGCGCCAGCCCGAGGAGTTGTCGACGACGAGCACACCAGCGGCGGCGAACCGAGGAGCCTGCGTTTTAGAAAGTCGGGCACCGGCGGAGAAGATTGCCACATCGAGGCCGGTCGGATCAGCCAGAGAGGCATCCTCAATGGTGATCTCCTGGCCGCGAAACACGAGCGTGCGGCCAGCAGAGCGAGCGGATGCAAAGAAGCGAATGCTCTTGACCGGAAAGTTTCGCTCTTCGAGCAAGCGTCGCACGACCGCACCGACCTGTCCGGTCGCTCCGACGACACCAATATTGATGCTGGCCGTGCTGGCCACACTGGCGGCACTGGCGGCACTAGCGGCACTAGCGGCACTGGCGGCACTGGCGTTATTGGCGGTGGGATTTGCAGTTCTGGTCACGATTGGTTCCTTACATAGATCGGGTTCCCTGCGCATACCTCCTGCAATCGCAGCGATTACGAAAAAGTTCGGCGGGGTTTCGGACAGTCGCGGTCTTGCGGCCGTATAGTACAGGAGTTGTGCGCCGGGAATGGGGGGTGCTGGTTGCTGGGGCGGTGTAGGGGCGGTGTAGGGGCCTGAATGTCGCGGGGCGTGGCAGGGTGAGCATCCGGTCGCCGACCTGTGAGGGTTGCCCGCATTTTGGCCTGAACCATGGTCAAAACTCACATCTGGGTTACTTGGATAGAGTTGCGGGCTCTCAGCGGCCGGTGCCGCCGTGCACAATGGCTTCGATCTCGCCATCGAGTTCGAACGCGGTATGCACCACGCGCAGTGCCTCGTTGATGGTGTCAGCGCGGGTCACGACCGAGATGCGAATTTCACTCGTTGAAATCATTTCGATGTTGATCCCGGCCTCATAGAGGCACTCAAACAGCTTGGCCGAAACGCCGGTGTTGGTGCGCATACCACCGCCGACCAGAGCCAGCTTGGCGATCTGGTCGTCGTATTGCAGACTCGTAAAACCGATGAGTTCCTTCTCGTTGGTCAGCGCGGTGAGCACCTGCTGGCCTTCGGACTTGGGCAGGGTGAAGGAAATATCGGTGAGCCCGGTGGCAGCTGCGGACACGTTCTGCACAATCATGTCGACATTGGCGTTGGTGCGCGCGACAATCTTGAAGATGAGTGCGGCCTTGCCGGGAATGTCCGGCACGCCCACCACGGTGACTTTGGCTTCACTCAGGTCAGCGGCGATTCCCGCAATGATTGGCTCTTCCACGATTTCTCCATTTTCTCGCGCGGTCGCGGCGTTGTACACGATGGTGCCGGTGCTGTTGGTGAACGACGAGCGTACATGCAATGTCACACCGTGTCGCCGGGCATATTCCACAGCACGAATATATAAAACCTTGGCTCCCGCAGCGGCCAGCTCAAGCATCTCTTCGCTGGTGATGCGCTCAAGCTTGCGGGCGCGCGGAACGACTCGCGGATCCGCGGTAAAGATGCCATCGACATCGGTATAAATCTCACAGACATCGGCGCCAAGCGCAGCAGCGAGCGCAACGGCGGTGGTGTCCGAACCTCCACGACCGAGGGTAGTGATGTCTTTGGTGTCGCGGTTGAAGCCTTGAAAGCCAGCGACGATCGCCACGGCCCCCTCGTCCAGAGCCGAGCGGATGCGACCCGGCGTGACATCGACGATGCGCGCGGAACCGTGGCGGGCATCCGTAATCATTCCGGCCTGGCTACCCGTAAACGAGCGAGCGTCGTAGCCGAGGCTCTTAATAGCCATCGCTAGCAGCGCCATTGAAATGCGCTCGCCCGCGGTGAGCAGCATATCCAGTTCCCGGGGAGCAGGAAGGGGCGTGACCTGATGTGCCAGATCCAGCAGTTCATCGGTACTGTCACCCATCGCCGAAACGGCGACGACAACCTCATTGCCAGCTTTGCGGGTGTCAACAATCCGCTTGGCGACCCGCTTGATGCTCTCAGCATCGCTAACGGATGACCCGCCGAACTTCTGCACGATCAAGCTCATGTAACTCCTGAAGTGGGGGTGGGCGGACCTGAAATCGAGCCGCGTCCAAGTTCCTATCCTAAATGCTGTGCCTACCGGCGCCCACCATGTGACGCTGTGCGGCCTCGTCTATACGCCGGGAGCGAGGCATCCGTTACGCCGGGCCCACCTTCGGAAACCGGGCCCAGGATCTATCATGGGCCCAGTTTCCGGGCCCGGGCCCGGCCGGTAGACGTGGCGGGAGGGGCTAGTTGGTGACCTCGCGTCGACCTTCGAAGGCACGCCCCAGGGTAACCTCGTCGGCGTATTCCAAGTCTCCACCGACCGGCAAGCCGGAAGCGAGGCGGGTGACCTTGATTTCAAGGGTCGTCAGCAGGCGCGAGAGGTACGTGGCGGTAGCCTCTCCCTCCAGGTTCGGGTCAGTTGCGATGATGACCTCCTGCACGGTGTTATCGGCTAAGCGCTGCATCAGCTGCCGGATGCGCAGGTCGTCGGGACCCACGCCGTCGATGGGACTGATTGCTCCGCCAAGCACGTGATAGAGCCCCTTGAACTCACGAGTGCGCTCGATGGCCACAACATCTTTGGCTTCTTCGACCACACAGATCGAGGCGGGATTGCGGCGGGGATCGCGGCAAATGAGGCAGGTTGGCTGTTCCGAGACGTTGCCGCAGATGTCGCAGAATCGCACTTTATCGCGCACCTCGAGCAGCACATTGGCCAGGCGGGTTGCATCAAATTTCTCGGTCTGCAAGATGTGGAATGCAATGCGCTGGGCAGACTTTGGTCCGATACCCGGAAGCTGGCCGAGCTCGTCGATCAGTTCTTGAACAATGCCTTCATACATGGTCTAGTAGTCGTTTCTGGTTCGGGGCGCCGCGGTGTACGGCTGTTCTTCGATGAAAGTGGCACCAAGAATCTCGCGCACGACGGCCTCACCATAGCGTTGTTTCTCGGCGAAGGCCGGCGCCCGGGATGCCCCTTTTGAGCTAGTGCGCGGGGACGGAGCGTTGGGATGCTGGCGCTCAGCTGGTAGCACCGGCAGGGAAGCTGGTGCCGGCTGCTGTGGGGCGTAATTCGCGACGCGTTCTTCCGCGGGGGCATCCATCTCAGGCGGCGCTTCGTCGTCAAAGGCACCAGGAGCGTCGTCAAACGGTGGAGGCACATCATTAAACGGCGGCTCGTCGTCGTGCTGCGCCCTCGCTGACGACACCGCCGGAGGCGATTCGACAGGCGGCGCAGTATGCCCGGCCCCGGGCGCTGCAGTCTGCGTAGATGGAGTTGCACTCTGCCCGACGGGTGCGTGCGACTGGGAGACCGTGGGCGCGACCGACGCCGAAACTTCTATGTCGTCATTAGCAGGCACCGCTGGGCCGTTTGTTGAACCGGGGATGGCCACCGTAGCCCACCCGCTGGTCGAAGCTGCCACAGGCGAAGCACCAGCTGCCGGAGCAGCCGGTGCTGAGGCGACTGGCGTTGCAGCAGGTGCTATTGCGACCGGTATTGAGGCGACCGGTGTTGAGGCGACCGGTGTTGAGGCCACTGGCGCTTTGGCGTTGTCTTGCGGCGACGAAGCGACATCCTGCTGCTCGTCGGATGCCGATGGGGCGGCACCACTATCGAGCCCTTCGAGCGACGAGCCGGCTGCTGGAGTCGTAGCCGGCGCAGACTCCGCAGCAACGGCCCATGACTCGGGTGGTGCAAAAGCGCTGTCCGAGGAGGACTCCCTCCCCGCGTCAACGCGCGCAATAAACTTGACCCGCAGTCCGAGCACAGCAACGATGGCGGTGCGCAGAAAATCGCTGGTTCCCAT
>Ga0307486_1001112_pt1 | contig 21568 bp, 18 predicted proteins | sample CBIW02metaG_FD_203663 | JGI IMG/M metagenome (GOLD analysis project Ga0307486, IMG submission 203663) | Sea-ice brine microbial communities from Beaufort Sea near Barrow, Alaska, United States - CBIW 0.2 | ecosystem: Environmental > Aquatic > Marine > Coastal | place: USA: Alaska | collected...
TTGTTCAACACTTGTTCAATTTTTGGTGATGTGGGACTGTAGTACTTCATTTTTGGGACTGTGGGATTGTACAGTCTCAAAATTGGTAGCCTAGTGGGACAGTTAAGATAAAAGTTGGGACTTATATATGTCAAGTATTTTGCGCAAAATACTTGACATTTTTAGACTTCACCCAAATTCAAAATGGATATGGAGGGATTATCAAATTGTTCCCAATGTTTGCCAAAAGCCGTCTGTCTAAAAACTTAAGACATCTGCCAAATATGGACTAAAACAAAAAAATCAAAATAGGTCTCCTCTAACCCTTTTTGCTTGCACCCAATTTCGTTCTCAGCGCTTCCAACTCATCCATTTCCCTTCCCACTTTCTTGTCCACCACATTTGCATAAATCTGGGTGGTTTTTAAAGATTTATGACCTAACATTTTGCCGATGGATTCCATGGAAACGCAATTTGAGAGCGTTACAGTGGTTACAAAAGTGTGTCTGGCTAAATGGGTGGTTAAATTCTTTTTTATTCCGCAGAGGTCGGCTATTTCCTTTAAATATGGATTGGACTTTTGATTAGTCAAAACCGGGAGGATTCCTTTTCTTGCTATTACATAAGGATGAAAAGCATACTTTTCCAGAATGCTTTCCGAAACGAGCAACAAGGGAATACTGCTCATGGAATCGGTTTTTTGCCGCTTTGTTTTTATCCACTATAAAGGTCTCAAACATAAAATATGATACTGAATATAGGCAATTATACTCAACTGCTATGAGTAATAAAAAAAAGAGAAATGTTGTACCTATGTTGTACCTGCCCCATGAAAAAAGGCCTCACATTTCTGTGAAGCCTTTGTTTCCTAGTGGCGGGAACTGGACTCGAACCAGCGACCTTCGGGTTATGAGCCTTGACAATAATAACCCAGAATTCAACAAATAAACCTAAAATCAATGGTTAACGGAGGTTATCGTGATAACTAACTTTGTTTAAAACCATCTAAAATCAAATTATTCTGTACCTATTCTGTACCCCTTTTTAAAATCTTTGATTATCTTTATACCTTTCTAATACATTGTAAGTATGGCAGCTATAAAAATTGTTAGACGTAAAAATAAACAAAGAAAAGATGGTACTGCTCCATTAGCTTTGCGAATCAGTAAAGATTATAAAACAAATTATTGCTTCTTAGGCCAATATGTGTTAGAGAAAGATTGGGATGAGGTGCAGGGAAAAGTAAAAAGAACCCACCAAAATTCACGAAAACTGAACAATTTTTTAATGAAAAAATTGACAGAGGCAAATGACATTTCTTTTGAAATCAATGACGGTATTTCAAGCAAGGAAATGAAAAAGAAAGTGAAAGGCTCTGGAGCTGGAAAGTCTTTTTTCAATCTTGCAGCAAAAAGAGTACAAAGTAAATACGACCGAGGTACATTCTCGGTTGCTAAATCTGAATTATCAATTCTCTATAATTTAGAAGAATTTTTAAATTTAAAAACTTCCTTGACTAAAGTTCAGAATATCAAAGCCATAAAAGAACGAAGAAAAGAACGTATAAGTCGTGGTAGAAAAAATGAACATTCATTTATGGATTCTGTCGCATACTTTAAAAAGAATAAAACACTGAATTTTCAAGATATTGATGAAGCTTTTGTCGAAAAATATAAAACTTTTTGCACCGCATATTTGAACCAAAAAACAAGAACCATTACTAATCAGTTGATTTTTATAAGAACTCTGTTTAACATTGCTTTGAAAGAAGGTATTGTTCCTTCTAAATATTATCCATTTGCAGGGGACAAGATAAAAATAAGAATAGGTTCTAGCAATAAAATTGGTTTAACTATTCAAGAAATAGAGCGTATCGAAGCTGTAAAACTTGAAAAGCATTCTAATATTTGGCATACTCATAATATATGGCTTGTTGCCTTTTATTTTGCAGGAATTCGTATTTCAGATATAGTTCAACTTAAATGGACTGACTTTAATGATGACCGGTTATTTTATATAATGAACAAAAATGAAAAGCCACTCAGTCTTAAAATTCCTGAAAAAGCTGAAGCTATTCTAAAATTTTACAAAAATAGCCAGTCAGAAAATAATGGCTATGTGTTCCCATTCTTGACGGAAGCGAATTCTAAAAATAAAGAGGATGTCTTTGTTAAGACAAGAAATGCTACTAAGCTATTCAATAAGTATCTCAAAAAAATAGCCAATCAATGTGATATTGATAAAAATTTATCCAATCACATTGCTCGCCACAGCTTTGGAAATATTGCCGGAGACAGAATTCATCCTTTGATGCTTCAGAAACTATATAGGCATAGTGATCTGAAAACTACCTTGAACTATCAGGCCAATTTTATTCACAAAGATGCCGATGATGCGTTAGATAGTGTTATTAATTTTTAGTCAACCCGTTTTTTGGTAAAAATCAGACTTCAAGTACGAAGGGATTCAAACCCCACCTTCGAAGCATAAGTTTTATTAGGTGTTTCAGAATATCAAATGCATAAAGTAACCGAATAACTACCTTTTAAATTGATAGAAATTATCGTTAATTGACTTTCATTCTATTGTAAAGATACAATTCAAAGGGTTTTGAACAAAATCTCAACTTAAAAATATTCTTAATTTATTTTAGAGTAGATTTTAAAGACACTTCAATATTTGTCTTCAAAAAAGAGCTTAGCATCACATCTCTTGAATATTGATTCAAACAGACCTAAATAGTTTCACAATCAGGTTCACTTATTGAAATAGTTAGTTTTATTACTTAGTTGCAAGCATTGATTATAATTCAAAGTGTTAAAATAAAGCGTTTTATAGTTTTAAAACTATAAGACATGAGGTGTTATTGCCAATTATACATCAAACCAAGCCATCCATACATTTTAACATTCTTCCAGCTCATAAGCCTCATATCTTAGAGGTGTATTTGATGAAAACTAAAATATATAAAAATGAAAACTATTAAAATTTTGCTCATAATGCTTTTTGTTGTTGGAATGAGCCACAATGCGAACGCTCAGTTCTTTAAAAAAATGAAGAAAAAGGTTGAGAATGCTATAGAAAATACTGTGTTAAAAAAAACCAGCGATAAAGCGGCAGATGAGACCGGAAAAGCCATAGACAAAATATTTGATATGGACTTTGGAGAGAATTCCCCTATGATGACTGGCGGATTGATGGGAAGCATGGAAGATATCCCTGCATCTTATGAATTTGATTGGATTTATAAACTGGAAATGGAGTCTAAACAGGTGAAAATGTCAGACAGTGCACTTCACATCACCTATTACCTAAAAAAAGATGTGCCTTACTGGGGAGCAAAATTTGAAATGGGACAAAATCAAAATATGTTGATGGTATATGATGCTCCCACGGATCAAATGATCATGTTTATGGACCAACAAGGAAAGAAAATTGCGATGGCCACTAAAATGCCGAATATCGATCCTGAGCAAGATAAAGAATCGGAGGATTTTACCATTACCAAAATCTCCGGAAAGGAAATACTTGGTTATTCGTGTGAAGGCTTTAAAATGGAAAATAATGAATATGAATTTATATCCTACGTCACCTTTGAAACGGAAGTTGGTTTCGGGGATATCTATGGTAAAAGCAAATATATGCCCAAAAATTTCGATTCCTCTTGGTTAAAAAAAGGAGATAACGATGGTTTGATGTTAGAGATGAAAATGGTGGACAAAAACAAGCCAAAAAACAATATGACCATGAAGTGCGTGAACCTTGAGGTACAGCCTTTTTCCATAAATACTACAAATTATAAAGGTTTTGCAGAACGATAGGCTAGACAAGACCGTAGCATATTAATGAAATTTTCATTAAAGTTTTTCAACGATCATTGTAGCCACTTTGATCGTTTTATCTTTGTTGGTGGCAGCGTCACCAGAAATTTCTGCATGAACGTGGATTAATTTTTCTTTTTACAAAAAAGTAATCTGGGTTTTTTTCTCGCTCCATGTCGCCATATCGCCTACGCCACTTACTGCTTGGCCATCTTTATAGTACTTGACAAGGGTTTCATGTATTTCTTTGTTACCATTCTTTGTCAATACGATGCTTAATTCCGCAGCATAGTTGGCCATATGACCATCTATAACTTCATATTCCCATTTAATTGACTTCTATTATAAGAACAGATAGAATACGTGGAGGTGTTAACTTCATTCATTTCTGCGACCGTTTCTTCGGGAATGGACAATACGCTTTTTATCTCGAGTTCGGTTAAAAAATCAAAAGGACATCGTTGTTACCGATTAAAATTTGATTCTGAACTGAAAGCTTTATAAAAAATGCTAAACCTCAACGACTTTGCTCTTGGCCTCTCAACCGCTTCCGTCTATAAAACCAATTTGGGTTTAGCTGGTTGATTTTGAAATCTGTTTTTCCTTCGTTTAGCTCTGTTAATGATCGCTCTTAAATTTAATCATGAACTCAATTCAGTTTCATAAAAACAAAAACTAAAGGCTCAAAACCGGGTTTTGCCCTATCTCGACCACTTCTATCTCCATTGGGAATCTCCTCTAGCTCCATGGTTTTATCATTGATCTGCATAATTCTATATTTTGTAATGGGAGGAAAAGGACGATCTTGATAGCGACGCCTTTTGGCCAAATCAACATTCAAAATCTTAGCTTCCACATAATAGCGCCCAATAAAATACTCATGAATCATACAATTTTCATCGTACCATCGCAAGGTCATTTTTCGATCTGAAGAAAAGTGCAAGCGGTCTCCCTCTCGTGCACATATATTTCGGTAATCCTCCAGCCGATTGTTTCCTTGATTGGTTAATATACCGGTTTTTTCAAATGTCCAACTGCCCCAAAGGCTACCCGGAAGTGACTGTTGCAGCGTGACACAACTTCCCATCGTAGTACAAACAAATACCAATAAGAATGCATTTCTTAATTTTAAAATTTTCATCAGTATTTTGTTTTAGCGTGTTTAAATATATATATATATCATCCTTTGGTAATTCTATGGAAGTCACATTCTTTTAATCACTTTTTTTGCCAAAGCAGAAGCTTGGTCAATCATCTCTTGAGGTTCCATAGGTTTGTCGTCACCTGGCATCACCGTAAGGGATAGCGATACATAAAATATAGAGCCATTAGAAGCCACGCGTAATTGTCCTCCGCCGAGTTTACTCCATGAAGCTTTATCGCCAATGCCAGAAACATCTTGTAATTGGAAGCGGTTGTAAAGCGTTTCGTTTTGATTTTCCCAAACGGTATTGATTTGACTATCTGTTCGTTCTCCTCCGCGAACAAAATTTAAGCTCACTGTATAATACAAGTATTCTTTGCCAGAATCTTCCCAGCCATAAGAACATATCACGCTTTTACTTTCTTTTTGTTTTATTTCTACCTCATTAGAAAGATCAAAGACAAATCGAATATCATCCTCCTTAATCATCTGGCAGATGTCCGCGCGTTTGCTCGAACCTGCAAAGCTATCATCATTTTCTATTTGGACTTTTTGATTCTTTTTATCACTATTATCGTTACATGATACTCCTGCACTCATTATGGAGATAAATAATAAAAGCCTTATTGTTACTGGCAACTTGAATAACATTTTCATAATTATTGAATTAAATATTTAGCAAGAAGAAAGACAAGTTAAAAACTAGTTGTTTTGTTTTTGACAATCTCTAGTTTGTTCACTCAAAGAATTAGTCTAATTCTTTTATAAATGTTGTGGGACCATCGATAAAAGCAAAGTCTTTTAATACCATCTTGGTTGCACTAACAGATATAATTTCAGTATGGAAGAAATTATCTATTTCTTCTTCACCTTCACTATCAAGAACAATAAACTTAAGCGAATTCTCAGAAACGAGATCAAAATTGTATTCATTCCCAATAAATGGAATACAGTCTCCTTCCGCATCCTTATAAAGTATGGCAATTGCAGTCCCATCATCAAAAAATTCCAAATAAGAGGTTTTTTCACACTCAGTAGCCGTATCATTTTCTGAAACGCTAAAAAGCCACTTGCCAATGATGAGGTCTTGTGTTACGTCATCTTTCGGGATATCGTTGTCGTCATCGCTGCTACAGCTAATAAAGGCGAAGCCAAGAAGTAATATAAAAATAATAGGCTTAATTTTTGAATTTTTCATTTTTAATATTTTAATATTTTAATATTTTAAAGTTTTAGTATTCACTTATTTATGTTAATTCTTCCATTTTGACAATTCCTATGTATTATCGGGGTCGATAACTTCTGTTCCTTTCCAATCAGAAAATAGTTTTGAGGTATTATCTAAACTTAAATTAGCATGTTTTAAATAAAACGGAGTTGAACCATAACGAAGGCTTATTCCATTCTCAAAGCAATCGCTAAAGACCACGTCGTGGATATTCAAATATTTTGACCGATTAAGCCTTACAGCTCCATTTGGCATACCTGTGGTTGGTCCTGCGTTTTTAAAGATCACATGCCCAATTTCATTTAAAGGGCTGCTAGAATCAATAGTTAATTGGTTCCAAAAACCAGGAACATCATGTTCTCCGCGGATGATAATAGGCTCTTCTGCAGTGCCTAACATAATCAAAGAAGCTTTATTAGATACATGCATCCAGCTTTGGGCTGGCATTATAATTTCTGTGCCTGGTTTCACGCTAAGCACCCCGTCTTTATAATTAAAATTATCTTGAAGAAAATAAGGAACATCTAATTTGGCCCAGGTGGCATCTCCATGTATGGATCCACCCTCGAGGTAGATATAATCTTTTGTGTTTCCAGAAAAACTATTGGTGCTATTAAACATTTTTAAACGAGTTACATTGGTTTTAAACGGGATGTTGTTTTTGGTGAACGTACAGTTTTTCATGATTATATTATGTACATCTTTTCCTGCCTTATCATTAACAACTATTCCATAATTTTTGCTATTAGAAAACGTACAATGTTTCATAGTTAAATTGCTGATTTCTCTATGAATTCCCAAAGCAGCTTTTGAATTGCCACCTCCAGCATAATCAATTGTCACATAGGTCATTGCATTATTAGGGCTTGGACTCTCCGTTTGAATTCCCCGCCAAAAACCTTTTATTTGTTCTTTTCCGGTTAGGATGATAGGTTTTTTAGCCGTGCCTTCCATTTTAAAAGAAGATTTATCATTAAATTCTAAACCTGCATCTTGTTCAAAAGCAATGACAACGCCGGGATTGATGGTGAGTTTACCATCAATTCTAGTTACACAGGTAATTATATAATCTACAGAGGCTTCCAGATTGTCTTTCAAGACCGTATTCGGGTTTTCCCTAAAATAATTGCAGTCTAAGGTGATGGGTGCTTTATTCCCCTCAGGTAAATTTGGACTGGTGACACCACTTTCGCCTTCTGCTATGGTAGTACCCTCGCTTTGCGATTTATTCGAACTTATTGCATTATCATCATCTGTGATTGGCTCGTTATTGACTTGCTCTGAATTCGAATTTGAATCGGAGTCTGTCTCCTCACCGTCATTGCCATTGCGACAACTGGAGAAGATGAAGCCGATTAAAAGCAACATCAATAAAGTTTTGAATTTAAATTGAACTGTTTTCATTTTTGATGATTTTTAGAGTTTTACTTAAACAATAAAAAGATGTTATTCTTTTTTAAATGTAACTGTGGAGCCGTTAGCATCCAATACAAGCTCCGTTTTTGTAAGGGATTGAATACGCCAAATGACGGTCTCACTACTATCGGAAATCTCGATGTGATTACTCCTTATAAATTTATAAGAGTACGTTGAATCATCAGTTTCTGTACAGTTTCCGTTACCGTCTTTGCCATAATTTAGCACTTGTAGAACTAAACCTTCTTTAAAATGAAAAAAGGTATTTTTTTTACATTCCGTAAATGCCGGTTGACCTTCTTGACTTTCGAGAAACCATTTGCTTACTATCGCTTCTTCAGTGGTCATATCTCTAATGGTAAAGGAAGCCACCCCTGTTTCGGTCTTATTTTGGTTGCCATCTTTGGCTACGACTTTCCAATAATAAGAGGCTTCAAAATCTAAATTGTCCTGTGGAGTATAGGTAGTTGTATTTAAATTGGATCCTGCCAATGTTGTGGGAGGGTTGGATGTGCCCAAATAAAGGTCGTAGCTTACGGCGTCTCCATCGGGATCTATTGCAGCGTTCCAGGAAAATGCAGGTTCTAGATCTACATTGGTGGCGCCATCGGCCACATTTATCAAATTGAAGTTGCTGGGTGCTTGGTTTTCAGGTTCAGGTATTTCACCATCGTCTTTGCTACAACTGGTAAAGGCGAAGTTTACCAAGAGCAATAGTATTAATGTTTTGAATTTAATTTGAGATATTTTCATTTTTACGGTTTTTAATTTTATTATTTTTAAATTTAAATTTGTATTCTGGTTATAAACCTGATGTTCATTAAGAGCTTGTTTAAGTGACTTCTTACTGATTTGTTTATGCTGTTCACTATTAATTGCTAGGTGGAAAAGCTGCTATCGCTTTATTGATAAATTTGATTTTTTATGCATTGTTAGTTTGTTTGATCTGCTCTTACATAATTCTTATGTCTCCTATACCATAACAGTGTTTTTCAGGTTTTGCGAACTATAAGCAGCATTTGGGAATGAGCTCAAAGTTTATCAACAATCAGTTTTTCCACTTTAATAGTTTCGCATTAGATGAAGTCTCTATGCAAATTATTGCTCGTCATTCATACTTAAAAATGAGCTATTTTTCTTTATAAACACCCATATCCCTTTTAGGGCTAAGAACAATGGTGCCTGAACCGCTATAAATATCTTCTTTACTATTATTCTTTTGGAAATCCCCATCAAAATCGAGTTCAAAGCAGGCCGCACCATTTTGTAATGTATATAAGACAAATTTTAGGTTTGAAAAATTCAGGGTGCCGGAAATGGCGTCGTAATTATCGCCATCCGCATTAGGCCTAATCGACAAAAAAGATGCATTTTTTGCTGCATGTTTAATAGCTGTAATAGGTTTCCAATTTTCATCTATTCTAAAGTTGCCAAAAATACCGGCTTCGCCATTGTTGTAATCCTCTCCTACAACCATCAGTATAGTACGTTCCCGAGCTCCTTGTTCACCTGTTGGCGATTTTTGGTCGCCATATAGCGCACCTCCTTCATTACTGGGTATAGTCTCCGAATATTCAATTGTTTCAGATCCCTTTACCAACCTTATATCAAAGGTGTGGTCTGCATCAGTTACCTTCTCATTTGTATCATCAGCTACTTTCTTTTTAGTATCATCAATTGATGCTTCAGTTTTATTATTACAACTGATAAACGCAGCGCTAATGAGCAGCAGGAATAGTAGTTTTTTTCGTATTGGTTGTATCATTTTCATGGTTTTGAAATTTAAATGGTTAGGCTCCCGGCCAGCATCCGGGATAACAATGAGCATTATTTATTTATCTATTTCTGCTGAACTTTAATAGTTATACGTTTTACATTAGTTTTCTGGGCAGGTACCCCAAATTGGCTCATGAATGATTTTGCTGCCCACTGCGAAAGAGCTATGTTGATAGCTAGTGCTAATAAGAGAAACACACCAGTCGCTCAGATCCCTGTTAAAAGAACTTGCTTGATACAACATGGTAGACATCTCCGATACGTTGCTTACATTCCAATCGCTAATATCTCCATCAAAATTCTCGGCCTTCCAAAACATAGATCCCATCTCTGTTACGCTACTTACATCCCATCTACCTATATTGCCATTAAAATCTACAGCTTGCCGAAACATTGCGGCCATAATTTCTACGTTGCTTACGTCCCAATTATCCAGATTTTGGTTAAAAGACAAGGCTCCCCAAAACATAGAACCCATATTCGTTACGCTACTAATGTTCCAATTGTTCAGATCTTGGTTAAAAGTCTCAGCTATTTTAAACATTTTAATCATATTCGTGACGCTACTCACGTCCCAGTTATTTAGGCCTCCATTAAAAACAAGAGCCTGCTGAAACATTCCCTGCATATTTGTCACATTACTTACATCCCAATCACCTATATCACTATTAAAGGACTCAGCATTGCTAAACATTTCACTCATATTTTTTACGCTACTTACATCCCAACTGCTAATATCCTTGTTAAAAGAAGACGCTCCCCCAAACATATTGCTCATATCTGTTACATTGCTCACGTCCCAGTTATTTAGGAATCCATTAAAAGCTCGAGCCTGAACAAACATCTTACTCATATTGGTTACACTGCTCACATCCCAGCTACTTATATCTTCGTTAAAGGCACTAGCATTTAAAAATAAATATCTCATATTCGTTATTCCACTGGTGCAGGTGGTTTCAGCATTGCCGGTGGTAATCTGTTCAGCAGAACGTTTGGTGTAAGTAATCCCATTTACAACCCCCGAATCTCCCACAGCAGCATCCGGACCTTTTATGGTTACTCCATTATCTGCCAGATAAAAGAGATTTTTACTTTTTTCTACAAACACAGCCGTTACGTCTTTAATTTCATCTATCGTAATTTCAACGGGGTTTTCGGTGCCAGTAACATCCCCCTGCCACTCATCAAACTCCCAGTTATCCTTAGCCTCGGCCGTGAGCTGTAACACTGTTCCAGCTCCATATTCTCCATCTGTCACCTGATTTCCTTGCTCATCTACAACCGTTCCCTCGCCATCAATAGTCACTGTTAAAGCATAGGTTATCTCTTCTTCCCTTGAAAAATTAGCAGTAATGTTTTTAGCTTCATCAATGGTGATAGTAGCCGAAGGGCTATTTCCTTCATAATCCCCGTTCCAATTCTTAAACTCCCAGCCGTCAGCCGGCGTGGCGATAATATCTACTTCATCCCCTTTCTCTTGTTTTCCACTTTCCGGTGAGACGGTTCCGCCATTACTTGGGGAAGCGCTTATAGAAACCTGATAGGTTGTTGTTTCCGGAATTGTAGGATTGGTGTCCTCATCATCACTAGTGCAGGAGGCTAGGACGAATAGAAAAAGTAATAAAGGTGTGTATAGTAATTTCATTGCTTTTAGTTTAAAATAAAATTGTGAATCAGTAAATAATTCGTTCCGGTTTCTATGCTATTCATTAATGAATTCTAAATATTCTTGAACCATTCTTCGTATTTTTCACCAAGCCATGGCACAGGTTTTTGTTTGCCGTTAATAGCATTCATTAATCCCATAATCCATAAATATAGTAGTACTAAAGAGCCAAAAAAACTGATAAACCAACCCAAGATTGGTACCATTCCAACAACAAATAAGGCTAATCCGGTTCCGGCTAATCCTAAAGATTGTTTAATATGGTAGGTTGAAAAGACTGCCTTTTTATCATTGTTCATTACAAAAGCGATTATTAGGCCTATCACAGTAATGTAGGCGATAATCGCAATGTTTTTTTCTTCAGTAGTAAGTTCCATATTCATATCGCTGGTGGCTTCTCCTGAATGCGTATTGGATGTGTGTGTTTCTTGTTCCATGATTTTTATGTTTAGATAAATATTATTATAAATACTTGATATTCAATGGGACAATGTATGTGTGGAGTTAAACACTTTATAATAGGTATACTTTTGAAGATAATTGGTAATCGCTTGTTTTAACTTATTTAAACGTTCTCCGAAAATCAATAGATTTAAGCCAAATACAAAGTTTTTTATACCAGCTATACAGTTCTCGGGTTGTCAACCTAATTTTTTAAGTAACTTGAGTACACTATTTAATTACAATCTATGTCAATATTAAAAATCATTTTAATAGATGATGAGCCTAAAGCCATCAGAAGTTTAGAATGGGAAATAGCCAATTTTTGTGACGGGGTTGAAGTTTTGGAAACTTTTACCGATCCAAATGAAGCCATTTCTTATTTGAAGCACAACGACCCAGATTGTGTATTCTTGGATGTAGAAATGCCAGAAATGGACGGATTTCAGCTTTTAGATCATTTCAAAAAGCGTACGTTCTGTGTGGTTTTTGTCACAGCTTATAACCAATATGCAGTAAAGGCCATAAAAGAAAACGCAATGGATTATCTATTAAAGCCAATTGATTCTGATGATTTAATTAGTACAATTGAAAAACTCAAAGACGATAAAAAAAATGCCCGCACTTACGATGCACTAGAGGAACGCTTGCGATCGCATAATAACAGGCGAATCGCAATTCCTGTTGAGGGTAAATTAGTTTTTATAAATACTGAAGATATTGATTACTGCGAAAGCGATGGTAACTACTGCAAAATTCATTTGGCAGATAAAAAATCATTATTCATTTCAAAAAAATTAAAAGAGATAAATGCAATTTTACCTGATGATGATTTTTTTAGAGTACACAACAGTTACGTCATCAACCTGAAAAAGGTAAGTGAATACTTAAAAACAGATGGTTATGTGATTCTTGATAATCAAATGAAAATTCCGGTCTCCCGCAGTAAAAAATCTGAATTTTTGGATAAAATTTAATTTTTTAATCTGCCATTTACTCACTCATATATAATTGCATCAGCTCTTTTAGGTTTAGCAAAATCGCAACTGTGGGATAAATAAAGATTGTTGTTGTTAGGATTTGAGCTTGAATTAAAATTAATACAGCCTTACCCAATCCGGTGATTAAAAAACAATTAAATAAAATTATGTAGTCTACTAATCACTTATAAAATTTAATTATTAATGACTTTTGTGCCCACTCTTTTCATTTGGCAATTAATGGTAACTGCCTTAGCCATTCTTTGCTTTATTAGTCTAATTATTGGATACAACTCCAAAGAGAAAAGCTTTTTGTTCTATGCAGTTTATACATTTTTCTTATTATTTTACTTTATTCTTATTAGTCCTTACGATTTAAAGTGGCGTGATGAGCTTTTTAAAACACCCTTTGAATCTCTTCGCTGGTATTCGCAGGTAATATATAATTCTTCCTATTTTATTTTCTTCCTCTATTTTTTAGATATTAAAAGACATCTCTATGCATTTTACCGGTTTATCATTAAGGTAGTCGGCATCGCTTTCTCAATTGGTACCATCATTTTTGTTTACGCCATGGTTACAGAGAACCCTGAACTCTTCAACAATTTTTATATTTATGTATTCGTGCCCATTCTATTCTTGTTTGGAGTTTATACGCTTTTCAAAGCCTTTTACCTTCCAGGAAAATTGAAATATTTCTTTATTATTGGTGGAAGCATTTTCATCATTCTAGCTATGATAGCACTTTTCTTTCCCATTATGGGATGGCAATTTTTTAATATAAATCCGTTCATGCTTTTCTATGCAGGTATTTTTGCTGAGCAATTTGTTTTTGCTCTTGGTTTGGCATATAAAGTTCAGCAAATCAATAATGCCTTAATTCAAAAATCTTTAGAAAACGAACAAATCAAAGAAAGACAAAATAGAATTCTGGAAGAAAAGCTTAAAGAAAAAGAAATTGAAAGCTTGACCATGATGGCCAAGGCCGAAGAAGAAAGAGTTACGCGTCTTAAATCTAAATTTGAAGAGGAGATCCATCAGCTACATTTAGTTTCTCTACAAAGCCAGATGAATCCACATTTTATTTTTAATGCCCTCAACTCGATAAAGGTGTTTTTGATTGATAACGAAAAGGAAAAAGCTGTTTATTATCTAAATAAGTTCTCAAAGCTTATTCGTAACATTCTGGAAAGTAGCCGCGTTGAAAAAATAAGCTTAGAAGAAGAATTAAACGTGTTAAAACTTTATGTGAATATTGAGAACATTCGTTTTGAAGAAAAAATAAACTTGACAATTAAGAATCCAGAAAACATAAACCTAAATAATATAGTACTTCCTCCAATGATCCTACAACCCTTTATAGAGAACGCAATCTGGCACGGCTTGATGTTGAACAATGGTAAAAAATGTATAGATCTAAAATTATCGAAAGTTAACCAAACGGTGATTCTAAAAATTCGCGACAATGGTATTGGTCGTGAAAAATCAAAAGAAAATATTGGTAGAAAGTCATTTCAAAAGAAATCGATTGGTCTAAAAATAAATCAAGAGCGACTCAATCATTTTAACCAAAAATATGGATTTGATTATTTTTTCAAAATCAATGATTTGAAAAATGAACAAGAACACGCAATGGGCACCGAAATTGAATTTGTATTTTAATTAGCGCATTGATAAAATCAAAATGTTTGAATCTAAACATACAAACTGAAGAATACCTAATTAAAGTTAATTTCTCCTAAAGAAAAGTTAACTTTAAAAGTAATTCGGTTAAATCGAGATTTTAAACACTAAAATTTTTCATAACAAAATAAGATCTTTTAAAAGAGCCAAACTAGTTATAGATCGGTAAAACGTAGCTACGGTTAGTTCTTTTTCGATCTAAACATTAATTTTTTAATTCCTAGTTTATTTGAATCTTACTATTTACTCACATCGTTCAGGAAGTAAATTTGTCGGGCTTCTGCTAGTTGGTCAATTCTGTTTCTTTCTACTAATGTCTTCAGTATGCACAGCCCAGTCAAAATCGCGTCTTGACAGTATTAAATCGTCGTACAATCAAGAATCTAATGATTCGCTAAAGATAATTCATGGAATTGAAGTGTCAAGGGAGATCCATAGAGAACAGCATAATGAAAATGAAGAATATATCTACGCTGAGGATGCCGTTGAAAGAGCGCTGAAATTTAAGGATACCTTATTATATTCTAAGGCTTTAGATAATCTTGGCTTACTGCATCGTTTTCACCGCCATTATCAAGAAGCCTTGGATCTACATATAAAAGGATTTAACCTTATTGAACAGAGAAAAGATGTAAGGCCAATATATAAAATGATCTTTGCTAATAATGCTGGCGTAGCAGCGCGATATAACCAAAAATATGATACGGCCATCTTCTATTATATGAAAGCGCTAAAAATAGCAGAACTGAAAAATGATATAAAAAATATAGCTATTGCTTGCAATGGTATTGGCAATGCTCTAGGAAATATTCCAGGACGTGAAGATAAAGCGTTACAGTATTTTGAACGTGCCATTGAGGTTCAAAAAACTCAAAACAACGATTTAGGATTGGCAATGAACTACCTATCCATTAGTGATTATTACATTAATAAGGAAGATTACAAAACCGCTCGCAAATATTTAGATGATTTGCTTCAACTTAATAAAAAAAGAGAAGATGAGTTTGGGCTGGCAATCACCTATCAATTTATGGGTATCGCTTATTTAAATGAGGGTCAAAACTTAGAGAAAGCTTCAACTTATTTTGAAAACGCTATCAATCGTTTTAAATCTTTGAATAATAGACACAAAGTATCAGAGATTCTCATCAACTTGGGAGATATTGAACTCAAGATGGGAAATCTTGCACGGGCCCAAGATTATTTCATAGAATCCCTCGAGCTTGCCAAGGAGCTTCGGCAGAATGAACTTGTTCGCGTAAACTCGATGAAACTATTTCAGATTTCCGAAAGCAGAAGTAATTATGAACAAGCTCTATTTTATTATAAGCAGTCTGAAGCTTATGAAGACAGCATTAAGCTTACTGACCAAAATATTAGAATAGAAGCCCTTACAAGAAAATACAATTTAGAGAAAAAGGAGAATCAAATTCAATTATTGGAAAAAGACAAAGCCCTACAACTAACGGCGATGGAGAGTCGAGAACAACAATCGGAACGGCGTAGGATCACCATGATTCTTTTGGCTGTAGGTTGTATAATGTTGATAATTGTTTTTTTACTTCAATATCGAAATTATCGTACCAAGAAAGAGGCCACTGCCATCATCCAAAAAAATGAAAAAGAAAAGATGTCTGCTATTTATGAACGGAATCTGGCTCAATCTGAAATTTTGGTAACACGGTTACAGGTCAACCCTCATTTTCTGTTTAATAGTCTTAACGCCATCACCTATCTTATCCAGAGTGAACAAAATTCAAAAGCCATTAAATATCTAAAAATATTCAGTCGCTACACAAGAATGGTGTTAGAAACATCCAAGCAACATTTGATTTCCCTACAAGAAGAACTTAAATTGAGTCACTATTATCTCCTGCTGGAAGAAAACCGATTTGAAGATGGTTTTACCTTTGAAATAAAAGGAGATGACGCACCAGAAATCAAAGAAACAGTCATCCCTCCATTGTTATTGCAACCTTTTATTGAAAATGCCATTTGGCATGGCTTATTGCCCAGTAAAGCCGACAAAAAGCTCCTCCTTATAAAAATAATATCTGATTTAAATAGCTTACAAATCATTATTGAAGATAATGGGGTAGGTAGAAATGAGACCGCGAATAAAAGCAGAAGTATACCCCACAAAAGCATGGGCATGAAAATTATCAAAGAGCGGATTGAGCTATTTAATCGAAGTTATTCGGGAAAAATAAATTATGATATAGTCGATAAAACAGCTAAAGACGGCCAGCCATCAGGAACAAAAGTGGTTATAAATTTATTGAAAGAATAGGGTTAAGAAATAAACGTCATTTTTATTTTCTATTATTCGAGTTTATTTTCCTTGATGTCCAAATCAAAAAAGCCTTCAGGTTTTCATACCTAAAGGCTTTTATAAAATTAATATAGTTTGATGTTTCTTGAGTCGTTTTACTTGCTGAAATCTTAAGACTTTAGTCTATGATCTCAAAACGCATCCAAACAAAGGCTTTTTGATTAAGATCGCCACCTCTATTTCGAGCTCTTATAGGCCCCTCAAGAATATTATCACCCACTTTTCTGAGTGGTAAGGATACCCCGTCAAAATTGTAGAATTTCAAAGAGCTATTAACACCTCCATCAAAATAAGCAGAAGCATTTGAATTATCTATAGATTTAATACCTTTCAGGATAGCGATTACATCATGTATGGCCACCGCGGTCTTTCGGGGGTCATGATTCATTACCACATCTGAATTTGAATATTCCTTAACCCATGTATCGATCTCAAAAACTGCATTCTTATCACTTGCTTCTTGGGGAGTAATCTCAAACACCATAGAATTATTGATATTCGGATTTCGTCTCATAGGTTCATTTGATTCATTCACGTGAATTTGATTATTTGTATTGCCGCAGATTAAGGCTGTTGAACCGGTCCAATTTCTATTTATGTCACCTGGGTCACATGTAGAACGAAACTTGTTAATAGTAGTTTTAATTGGTGTTTTCCAATTTCCTCCATTGGCTTTATAACGTACATGCTGCGTAATTCCAAAATCCCCTCGATCATCGCTATCCCCAGAGGTGTCACATTGAAGTTCCAGAAGGGTTACTTTTAGTTTCATGTTTTTACTACTAGAAATACAGGTTTTTATCTTCTGTTTATTAGTACTGCTCATCCCTACTGGATCATTGTTTAGGTTTTTTAGTTTATAGCTGATCGGGTAGGCTTCAGCTTCAGAAAACTTATCTCCCTGCATATACGTCTTTAATGGTTTCCATTTTGGGTCATCTCTATCAGCTATTAAATCGGATATTGCACTATCCACTCTACCTCCATAATAAAAGGCTTTTATTTCCACGCTTTCAGTTTGGGATATCTGATTGAGATTTGCTTCAATCGAGGCATTATTTCCAAAGTAACTTGCAGACGCACTTGCACTCACTCCCAATTCTTCAAGGCTGGTATCCGAGATAAACATAAAATAACCTTTCCTTCCATAATTGACCTGCGAAATATAAACATAGTCACGTAGGTCAAGACCTGGATTATTTGGGAAAATGTTGGTCGGATCTAAACCATCTACCTCAAGGCTGAAAAGTACTTGTTGAAACTCAACCAGATAATAATGATGCTCTTTTTCAGAGTTGCTTGTCATTCCCAGTGACACTGAAATATCTGCAAAGGAATTCGAATACCTCCCGTTAACTTTATAATTTAGCTCATCTTTAGAACGAATTTCAGAATATGAATAATTAATATTAGCACCGTGGAGTTGGTACCTATCTTCTGAAAGCAAATCTGCAATAGCCTGTGTGATTTGCGACTTACCTCTTGGGTTTGTAACCACTTGTATTACCTTTTTTGCTGATGCTGCATTAGTAGCTATTGTTATAGGCCCTCGATTATATCGCTCCTCAATTTTAGCCGCGCCGTCTATAAATGATGGGACGTCCAAAATAATCCCAGGCTTCATCCAGTCTGGTGGTCCATTCGTAGTGAAATCCGCGAAAGCTTGTGTATTCAATCTGGTGTTCAAGGTGGTCGTTGTACAAAACTTACCATCTTCTTCTCTTTCTCCAGAAGATGACATGGTAGAATGATCACCTGTATCAAATTGTGATTCAGTGGTACGAAGTCTCAATCTTTTAGCTTGTTTAGCTATTTCCGCCATATTAAAAACTTTGCTAGGTTCTAACTTGGTGAATATAACCTTCGGCTTTTGAGGCACCTGTGTCATAACTTTAGGTTTCTTTATTTCATAGGTTCTCCTACTCTTTTTCGTCTTCAACTTTCTGACTGTTTGAGTCTTTTCTGTTTTGGATTTAGGATCTTTCTGTTTTTTGGAGGTTTTCTGCGCATACGACGGCATCGTCAATAGCAAGAAGAATAGTGCTCCTATAAATATTAATTTCGTTTTCATGATTAATTGTTTTTCTGGGTATCCCTATTTAGTGTAGGTATGATAGAAAGAGTGAATTGTTTAGCATTATAAAGTACTTTTAAAATGAAGTGTTATCTCCGCAGATGTAATGTTTTAACATCTGATTTCTTTCCCGTGTCACGAACAAATATGGTGAGATAATACTCCCCTCTTTTAGTATGACCATTATTGATTTTAGGTACGCCCGTGTTTATTTGCTTACTCCTCCACCGCCCTTGAGAGTTCACAGTAACGGGAGTCCAGTCTTTAATTAGCCTACCACTACCTTCCTGATAGCCTTGTCCTGTTTCCACCCGAATTTCCACAGTGTGCCCTTTTATCGCTCGTCCACGAACAGTTAAGGGAGCTGTTACTTTCCCATCCTCATAACCTTCATCAACAGGATAAAGATTCTTCTTTGGGGCGGTGATCTTTACCGAGGTGATCTCTTCTGGGGTGGAATATACGGTAACAGATGCCGTGTTGTCTTTTTCCATATCCTCTTCCATGCGCACAGCAGTGATTTTGTGAGTGGCTTTGTCATCGGCTTCATCCACTTTGATAGAAAAAACCTTAAGTCCCCCCCACTTACCATCATTGTCTGATGAAGGATTGATATTCATTATTTTCGTAACAGCTTGGCCATATTTTTCGTATGTTGTTTTAATCCTTATTTTAACCTCACTATTCCTTTTAGCAGTGCCTTCAATAACAATAGGTATCTCTGCAAAAGATATATTCCTGTATTCACTCCTCGGAGAAGTGATGCGTGTTCCTGTGTCCGCACTATTGATGCCACTATCATTAATTAGCTCTCCGGTAATAGGATCAATAAGACCATGGGTCACTTTTTCCGGAACCTCCTCTAATTTGGGAAGCCTAGATAACTTGGGATTGACTTGCTCCATTCTCTTTTGGGTCAACTTCGTGTCCTTCTGACTCTCTTTCTTCAGAACCTTTTCAGTTTTGGTTTTACTTTCTTTTTGTTTTTCGGAGGTTTTCTGCGCATACGACGGTATCGTCATTAGCAAGAAGAATAGTACTCCTACGAATAAAATTGCTTTTTTCATGATTAATTGTTTTTCTGAGTTTAAATTAGATTTACAGATCCTGGGATCTCTGTTTAATATCGCTTTGCGAGAAAAGATCAATTATTTTTAGTGAGCTTCTCGGGCTTATCTACACTTCGTATTATATAGTTGATATCGTGAGTGTTTCGTACTTACTTATGAGGTTATGTGGATATCAATTAGCATTCTTTTGCTAATTCAAACAACATTCTGAGATATCAATTTCTTTCCAAAGCACATAAGTGCTTGATTTATTGTAAGCTAAACTTACCGGGTTTCTGAAGGAAAGACAAGAACCTTTTTATAAACAGCAGGTCTCACTGTATAGTTGGTATTTTTAAAAGAGAATATGGTATTTTCTTACTTTTGATATAGCGGGAGAACAATTCCTAAAATATTTTTATTTGTCTTTAGGTAATTAAAGGGTATTGTGAGTATTGTTTATTTTAAAATAAGTTTTTTATTCGATTGCTTGAGATCACGTATAAGAATCAAGAACATCGAGGAAAGCCCACGAGTTATGAACTAGATAATATTTTTAAAAATTCGAGGCATCCTGAATAATCGGGATGGAGAATTAAACCCTCAATGAGGGGTTGAATTTATAATTAACTCAATCGAGCTTCATAAAAACAAAAACTAGAGGCTCATTACCAGCTCCTCCTCTACCTCGGTTACGCCTGTTATCATTAGCAATCTCCACTAACTTCAAAGTAGTAGAATTAATTTGAACAATCCTGTATTCCCTAATCGGTGGAAATGGACTATCTTGATAGCGACGACTTTCCGCCAGATCGACTTTTAAAATATTATTCTGTACTTGGTATCGTCCAATTAAATACTCTTGTATTGTACAAGCTTCATCATACCAACGCAAGGACATTTTATTATCTGACGAAAAGCGCAGTCGATCGCTTTCTTTATAACAAACATTGTTATAATTATATAGACGTTCATTTCCGTTGTTGATTATTGTACCGGTTTTTATAAAAGTCCAGCCTCCCCAAAGACTACCAGGAAGTGGTTGTTGAAGACTTATACAACTCAACGTCATATTGCAAATAAGCAATAGTAAAATTGCTCTTCTTAATTTTAAGCTGTTCATAATATTATTATATTTCTAAACAAACCACTAAGTTTATGTGATGTAATTTCGCACATTCCTACACTGTTGCTCTTATTGCCAATTAACGCTCCAGTTAGCTTTTTCAAATTCAACATCGACATCAATTTTCTTTACAGAGCACATAAGTGCTTGATTTATTATAAGCTAAACTTACCGCGTTTCTGTAGGAGAAACAAGAGCCCTTTTACAAAAAGCAGGTCTCACTGTATAATTGGTGTTTTATAGCGAGAATGTGGGAATTTTATTTCTGGCTGGAAGGCTGCATATACGTGGTGTAAAATAAAGGTTGAGAGCTTCTTCTTTTAGGTTTCTCCAATTTGCGGATTAGAAACGGGTATGTCAAACAATAACTGAATCAGATAGTTTTAACCTAATTTCAGCATGTTTTTTAACTCCTCTAATAAGGCCATAAATGAATTCTAAATCATCATCCATCTTAATTTCTTGATAGATACCCGACATTCAAATTCCTGAGCATTCTGTGAAACTTTTGTTGCATATTTGTACTTATAACGTTGCGCGCAGCTTTTAAAAGCGCACTCTACAGATTTTTTATGGCCGCAATGGGAACAGGTTCCTTGTTTGTTATCCAAAAGTTATTATCGGTAATGTTGGATGGTATAACCAGTATAAGATTATATATATATATATTAATTGGAGTTCATAAACTAGTCTTACTCGTTCTAGGATGGATAGGTTAAAAATTTATAGTCTTATTTCTGATATTTCCATATATGAAGATTAGTACTGATGCGTTAATTTTAGTGATTAAATAAGTTCAGTTGTTCTTTGTCATTTTGATTTGTTTGATATTCCGTTAAGATTTCCTTTAAAG